>Ga0105048_10012250_pt1 | contig 13468 bp, 7 predicted proteins | sample MAT05_FD_78382 | JGI IMG/M metagenome (GOLD analysis project Ga0105048, IMG submission 78382) | Freshwater microbial communities from Lake Fryxell liftoff mats and glacier meltwater in Antarctica - MAT-05 | ecosystem: Environmental > Aquatic > Freshwater > Ice > Liftoff microbial mat | place...
AGCGATTGAGCACCTGCGACTCTCTGCGACGATTGATCCCAAGCAAGTCGATGCACACCGAGCGTTGTGCGAATTGTTGGCCGAAGATGGCAAGCTTGCAGAAGCCTTGGTTCATGCCAAGCGATTATGTGAACTAACCAGTTATCAGGGGTTGCGAGAGCTGATGATGTTGGCCGAAGTACATGTCGGATTGGGTGAAACAATGTCTGCTGCTAGCGTAGCCAATCACGCGATTGCGATAGCCAAGCGAACCAATCCATCTGCCGCCGAGGAAATTTCCAAGTGGCTGAAGTCAAACTCGATCTCGCCATGATCAGTGTAGCACGGCACTCCGTGCCGTGATTTTCTCAAACAGCGTTGTCTCTCAGAAACAAGCTGATTTAAGTGCAAAAAGAAAAATCCTGATTTTCTTCAAATTGTGTTGGATTCTTCCGCAAACAGTGCTCTAATGACCCGATAGACGACGTAATAGTTCTTGCACATGCGTTTCGCAGCAGGAGTGAAAATGAAGACCTCAGACCTCAGACCTCAGACCTCAGAGGATAAACGTCCGACGTCGTCCTTTCGGCCTCTTTGCACTATTTTGGTTCGCGGTTGTAATACTTGGGCCGCCTCCTGGCTTGGCGACTAAGGCAAATGCTCAGGCAACTCAAGGCAGCGTGCTGTTCGATTCGTGTTTCGTCAAAGGGGCTCGTGTTGCCACTGGTATAAAATACTCGGTACATGTGAACGTATCAGTTGACCATCCGGCTTTTGCAAATCTGGCAACTACTGCAAATGTGAAGGTATCCGATAGCGCTACGCCTCCCGTTTTGATCTTTAACGGTGCTTTGCAAACCAACGGACCGAGACGAACGGGAGGCACAGTCACACCGACTGGTCCTCCGACGGTTACCAATCCAACCTTTCCACTCGTTGTCGAGGTGATCATCAATAATCCTGCACTTGGAATCAACAACGTATCGTTAACGTTGTCCGGTGGTTCACGCGCCAGGATCGTACCGGCGACCATCGACAGCCCATCTATGGTTGGTGGGACGGATTGGGTTAAGATCACAGGACAAGGCAATATAGGTAAAGGTGGAGTCAAAACACCATTCAAGCCGACTCGGCCCTCGAATAGTACAGGTGATTTCGTAGAGGAGTTCCAAGTAACCGATTGGGTGTTCGGAATGTCGAACAAGCCATATCGGGTCGAAACTTTTCAAGGATCTCGCACGACACCGATCCTCACTAGGCTTTATCAGTTGGAAAGCGGTTTTATACGTCGTTCTAAATCATTGAGCACGTCAGAGTTTAATTTCATGTCTCCCAACATGTGGGGCACGAGCTTCGAGAGCAGATTCTTAAAAGGAACAACTCCAAGCCACACCACGACATCGCCACCTTTTTACTGGTAGAGCAGTGAGTGAAATGAAAGATTTCAAAACAAAACAGTCCGTTAACTGGTTTCTAAAAACATAAATTTGAAAGAGATGATCATGATGGTTTGCAAATTTTGGGCTTTTGCTGTGTGTGCGTTGCTTTCCGTATTTTTGCAGAGCGCGTCGTTCGGCCAAGCTGAGGACGAAGACCCAGCAGGTCATGCGCTCCGAGAGCTATCCGAAACGTACCTTGCGGGATGGGGAATGGTTTTACCGGATGGTCTAACTTTTGCGCAGCGAGAGTTTCTATACGGTTTCACCGCGGACCCTAGTCTGTTCCAAGGGACTTTGATTTACACCGACTTTATGGTGTCGGAGGAGTTTGATGCCTCGGTAGATCCAGCGGAGTACTCCGATCGATGGCACGGACTTTTCGGCCAAGTTTCATTGGGCAGCCTAGGCTGCTTTTGGCTGACGAATGACGAGTTTCATCGAGGTCTGGCAGCGACTGCGGAGAACCTAGGTGACCCCGATGTAATGATAGACGAAACATATACGTTTCATGCGTCGCTGAATGCTGCTGGTGATCGTCTCATTTTGTTGTTGACGCCAACTTCGAATTGACGAAAAGACGAAAAGCCCGTGTCGCAGTCGCTTCGGTGACGCTCGGCACGGAGTGCCGAGCTACACTAAGAAATACAATCCTGTTGGACAAAGGGGTCAGCGAGTGCATTATTCTTTTCGGTCGCAGGCCGTCTTCTTCTTCGCAGTTAGTTGGGTTTTTGCATACGCGTTTGTTTTGGTCGATGCACAGGAATCAACGCCAGTTGTTCTGAAACTGATTGCGGAAAAGAAGTTTGCTGAGGCAGAGCAATGGATTGACAAACAGTTGGTCCAGCATCCTGAATCATCGGATTTGCTTGCCCTTCATGTGAAATTAGGGATGGCCGTCGCACAGGCTGAGCGTAATTCCGACCGCGGGGCTAATCTGATCAAAAGCAAGCTCCGTCAGTTGATCGATGCCCCAACATTAAACGCCTTACACTCGTTGGTAGCCGCCCAAGCACTCGATGAATTGCTTCGTATCGAACAATCCGCAGGGGAGGTGTCGCCGATGGATGAACTGACTCGGAAGTTGCTAGTACGGCTAAGAAGCTTATTTCTAAATGAGGCCTCGCCTGCCTACGAAAGTGTGTTACGAACCACCGTCGAGCGACTGGTTTGGTCAGACCGATTTGAAGACGCGAAAACGCTACTCGACGAGGAAATGCACGCGTTGAAGTCTATCGTTTTTTCGTCAGCGACCTGCTATCGTTCGCGACTTGCCAGCATAGCCATGATTGCGGCTCAATCCATGGTTCGGGTATTTCCGGAATACATCGACCAACTCATCGAACAGATTTCCGTTGCACTAGCGGCGGCGGAGCCCAGTTCCACGGAGTTTGAAACTTTTCTTCGATTCGAAAGAGCAACCATCCTGGCCATGGCAATGAATTCGCCCACCAAAGCGCAGCCGCAATTGACGAGAATGATGTCCGGTTTTGAACGCTTCCGAGAGAGCTTGAGCGAAGAATCGCAAGACAATTTCAAACGGATGGCCGGGTTATTGACTCGTGCGGTGAAGAAATCCGAAGAAACGATGAGGGTCATTGGAAGCGATGGCAAAGGAATTCGGTTTTCTAAGGTCGTTGATTTCCGGACGCCAGCCGACACGCGGGCAAGTACGGAGATCGGTGCACTGGCGAAGGATCGCTACACGGTTGTTTTTTTCTGGTCCGCCAATTCCTACGAAAATTTACGGCAATTGAGACTGTTGAATCGATGGTATCAAAACTGTGATACTACAAGAGTGCAGGTGGTGGCAGCGACACGGTTAAACAACTATCGATGGAGCGAACCATTGCAGGTTGGGGGCGCTGCCAAGGCGGGTTCTGTATCGGGAGAAGAGGAGATCAAAATGCTGGAGAGCATTCAAGAGAAGTTTGGTTTATGCTATCCGCTGGCAATTATTGAAAGCGTCGCACCGCAGATTCCAAAAACGGGATTGCTGTTGTTAGCCCCGAACGCGACTATCGTCGATGCGTTGCAGATGGAATCGCAGTCTTTGCGAATGATCGATTCGATTGTACGTAGATAGCTGGGAAGTTGCACAATCGTTTGAACGTCCGCTAGCAGCATTCCTTCGATTTTAGCCCGATTTTAGCCCAACGGGCTTTGACATCTTAGCCCAGGGCAGAGCGAAGCGCCGATGAACTCGGGGGCAATGGCAATCGCATCCAACATTTTTTTGCAAACCGATTGTTTTCTTGATATATTAAACATTCCGGAACGATTCCCATTTGTTTTGCCGCTTGGAAAAACCAGTTGAACTTGCAGCTTCGATTTGGTTTAGCACTTTTGGCAAACGAATATTTACCAACATAGGTGAATCTCATGCCCCAACGATCGCCACTTGATAGTGATTCAGGTACCACACACTTAGTAGCACGGCCGCAACAGCGGGAGTGCGAAAGTGAACTGACATTCTCGTTTTCGGGGATAATCTCGGAACAACTCGACTCGGAGAAGTTAACCAGGATCGGCGACTACCAACTTTGTCGAGAAATTGGTCGCGGGGGCATGGGCATAGTCTACGAAGCGACGGAGATGTCGCTGAATCGCCAAGTTGCGTTAAAAGTATTGCCCGTCGCTTCGAACTTGGATTCGGTGATGGTCAAGCGGTTTACCAACGAGTCGCGTGTTGCTGCCCACTTGAATCATCAAAATATCATCCCGGTTTATGCCGTTGGGTCGGCCGATGGGGTCAATTTTTTCGCGATGCATCTGGTTGAGGGGCGGAATATCAATCAACTCATCAAGGAAATCCGATTCGAACTTCTCGACATGTCGTCCAAGGCTCAGCAAGGTAAGGCAACCCTCAACGACTTGCCGGATATTGAGACGGAGAATCGACGGGGCGAAAAACGAAAGTCATCGCATGCCCAACGAAGCGATTCCCCGCATGACGTGCGGGTGGAATTGTCCGCGACGGATTTTGTTCATCGTTCGGGTCATCACTCTACCACCTTGCGTGCCGCACATGCGGTGGCTCGCCTGGGCGCCAGAGTAGCAGACGCGTTACAACATGCGCATGACATGGGTATCGTCCATCGCGACATCAAGCCCTCCAATCTGATGTTGGACCTTCAGGGTAAAGTATGGGTCACCGATTTCGGACTGGCGCATGTCAAAAGTGCACCCTCCATGACTCGGACTGGCGTTTTGTTGGGAACGCTACGCTACATGAGTCCCGAGCAGGCCACGGGTGTACGTGCCTTAGTGGACCATCGAACCGATATTTATTCGCTTGGGGTTACTCTGTACGAGTTGCTGACGCTGCGGCGATTGATCGACGGACATACCATGGAAGAGATTCTCCGGCAGGTCATCTATAACCCTCCGGTGCGTATCAAGCGGATGGACCCCGCCGTCCCGGAAGATCTGGCTGTCATTTTGGAAAAAGCGATGTCCAAGAACCCGATGGAGCGCTACACAACTGCCGGTGAAATGGCGGAAGACCTGAATCGTTTTCTTCATAACGAAGCCATCAAAGCCAAGCGTCCCAATTTGCTGAAACGATGTAAGCGGTGGACGGAGCGACACAGAGCTGTTGCTCAGGTCATGGCAATAGCGCTCGCGTGCATTTTCCTAATTTCTCTGGTAGCCACCGGTGCAATCTGGCGTACCCTGCTTGCCGAAACAGTCCAACGAGAGCGTGCCGAAGTCGCCTTAACGCAATCTGAAGCCTTACGTTTGCAGGCAAACGCTTCACTGGAACTGCCAACCGACCCAGGACTAAGTCTTCAACTGGCTTTGAAAGGAGAAAAGGCTTCTCTAGGACTCGAAGCAAACCGTATTATCCAAGCCGCCATGGATGCTGGTCATGAATATGCATCCGTCACGCCACGTGAGATTGGTAGCACCTTTGTCGCCATTAGCCCAGACGCACAAACTGCCGTAACTTGTGCCTCACGAGAAGTCCGTGACAGTGGATCCTACCCTGCAATCCTGCACAGCATGAAAGACGGAAGCGTTTTGCGAAATCTGGATAGCGGTGACTGCATAACCTCGGCTGCTTATGGTCCTTCCGGAGGCTTTCTGGTTACCGCGTCCAAAGCCTTAGTTAAGGCAGACGGATCAGAACGATTGTCGTCGCCGCCGGTGCTGTGGGAGACCTCGACTGGCAAGAAAGTCCGCGTATTTTCTGGGACGACCCTCGTTCAAGCCCACCCAGGGGTTTTTAACCGCGACGGCGACAGAATTGTGCTTGGCCAGGGCAACGAAGCCCATGTTTACGACATTGCCGGCGGCTCGCCCAAAGTCCGGCTGCGCGGCCATTCTGGACAAGTGTTGTATGCTGAATTTAGTCCAAATAGCGAAAGCATTTTAACGGTTTCGAATGACAATACGATTCGAATATGGGATAGCCACGTGGGGCGTGAGCTATGTCCACCGATTCCATGGAAACCTAGCAACAAACAAAGTCCGACTGCACATTTTGTAGCCTCCTCAGATGCGTTGATTGTTGGTGAAGGACGTTCGATTAAATTGTATTCCGTTGTCACGACGAAGGACGCCTCGTCCAATCTGTTGGGTACTGCAAGCTTTTTGCGATTTGCCGTCAGTCGATCACGGGAACATGTCGCTGCCTTCGGAGGAAATGAGGCCGTGGTTCTTAGTTCCAAAAATCTTGAGCTGATCTGCAAACTCAACGTGACATCAGGGATCACGGACGTTCGCTTCCATCCAACAGAAACAAAAGTCCTTGTGATCTGCGGAAAGCAGATGTTCTTATTCGATAGCGAGACAGGGGAGTTGCTAGGAGAGTTGCGAGGCCACTCCTTTAGCGTTACCGATGCCTGCTTTGCATCCAATTCGGCTAAGATGGCAACCGTCTCAAATGATCGGACTCTCAGACTATGGCATACTGAGTCTGGGCTCAAGCAACGAACTTTTCAATCACCGCGCGATGCTTATCGAACAATGGAACCGCAGCAAGTTGCTGTGAGCCCTGATGATTCATCGATTGCTGTTTGCTCCCGTAGCGAATATTTCACTAGTATACGCGACGCTGATGGTGCACGCGAGCTGAGCGAGATGTCAGGCATGGTTAGTGACGGAGTTGGAGATAGCGAACGACTTGTCACGGTGAGAGGTAAAACCGTGACCGTGAGCGAATCATCCACTGCTCGGGAGATTTATCGCGGCGTCTTCTCCGACGACTTGACGCCCGAAACGCAATTGGTTGACGTTGGTCGGAAGCTACTGGTGCATACACTGAGTTTCGGAGCGTTTCTCGTTGATTTGAACAGTCATTCGCGTCGTCGCTTGGGAGAGGAGGGGGACACGATTGCCACTACGGTCGTCTCCGCAGATTCCTCGATCATAGTCTTGGTGGCAGGGGGTGGGCGGTATTTCGCTATCGAATCGGCAACTGGGGATTTATTGTGGAGTCGACGACACAAATTGGCCATTGTGGATATCGATTTAAGCCCTGATCGAAAAAAGTTGGCGCTGGTCGACTTAGCAGGAAAGGTAGAAATTTGGATGACCGACGGCGAAAAATCAGTGGCCGTGATCGAGGCAGTTGGACGACCGGTTAATCGTGTTAAGTTTGTGCTCGATGGTCAACGCCTTCTTACTTGGCACGTACAAGACAATCGAGAGGTGCGTTGTTACGAGACGCAAAACTTCGAATCCTATACATCTCATGTAGCTGAAGGTCACATTAGGCTGGACCCTCACCGTACCCAGTCTTTGCTGGCGATTGGCACCGACAAATATGCAGTGATGTGGAATTATCAAGACGAATCAGTTCAGCCATTGTCGGATCGAGGTTGCCGTGCGATTCGCTTTTTGGAAGATCGAGTTGCCATGCTGTTGTCAAGGTCGGCGTCGCAACCCCCAGCACTTCAAATCCATTCCATCGCGGACCAACGATTAGTACATGAAGAAAACCTTGACTTAGCACCGTGGTCTATCGTGGCTGACTTACAGAGGAATCAATTCCTGCTTACGCAGCTTGGATATTCGGCAAATGTGTTTCACTTCCTCAGTGGCAAACTAGCATTTTCTAGCCCAGCACACGCCAGTCCGATTGTCTTTGCGGGGTTTTCCGCCAAGCATGGATTGATTACCGTTTCGGAAGACGGACTAATCTTGATTTTGGACGAGACAGGAAATGTACTGCACCGAGTGGGAACTCTCGGAAAAAAAGTTACTGCCGCAGCCTTGGATGCAAAAGGCGAGGTTTTGATGGTGGGATCCGAGGCAGGTGAGTTAGCGCTTTGGTCGGTTCAACATGGGTCGCAAGTTGCACTCGTTGGACATAAAGGCTCCGTCCGATCCATCAGGATTGACGGAAGCGGAATTAGAGCGGTTACGGTTGCACGCGACGAGACGGTTCTTTCATGGGATTTGAGGACTCACACCGCCACGGAACTAAAAATCGCAAATGCACTTCATGCGGAACTCTCGGGTAAAAATACGCTCGTTATCACGGGCGATGTTCGTTCTAGCAAGAATAAAGCTTGGCTATTTGTCGAGGGACAGAATCAGGAGATCGAGCTCTTACAATCTCAAGGTACCAGCATGGGGCTTTTTTCTCCAGATGGGCATCGTGTAGGCTTGCTTGCTTCCGATGGAAAACTGGATATTCTGCGAATGGAGAACCAAAAAGTCGAATTTACTATCCAGGAACCATCGGAACATATCGTTCGCTTCGCGTTTGCACCAGACGGAAAGAGTTTACTAACCGCTCAATCCAATATATGTTCCCTGTGGTCGGTTGATTCTCACATGAAAAAGGCTCAGGTCGCCTATTCGAAATCACGACTTCCTAGAAACGGCAATTGGTTGCCGTTCAGTCACGACTCTCAGTGGTTCCTCGTGACGGACGCTGAGGTTCGTAAGTGTGCCTGCGTACCGGTTGAATTTGCCCAAAAATCCGCTATTCGGGAACTCACCGAGGAGGAGCGTCGGCGGTTCCGAATGGACCTTACCGACGTCCTGAGAGAATCCAATTGAAGATCCGCTAGCGACGAAACAACAGTCTGCACCGGGGTCTAGAAAGACACGGTGGAGCACAGGCTGGAGTGCACTGTGGAAGGCAAGTTGGAGCGCACGGTAGCTGTGGCGAGCAATAGGGCTCTGGAGCTGTGACTTTGCAAACGCCAGTTCCTGCGCAAAGTCCACCATAGTTGGGGTCGGATGTTTTGGCGCAGATCGCAGCCCACGCTGCTTGATAGGCTTTGCTGTAGGTCGATCCTTTCCGCTGCACACCAGATCTTTTTCCACTCGCAAACGTATAAATTAGTTTGACCGTCCACTGGCACGGTGCCGATGATTCGACGGCAAACTGACTGTCGGCAGCAGGTTGACCGTCGCCCGGTAACCTAAACATATAAGGAGTACATCCTTCATCGATGTAAACTGGAATTGCTCCACCATAACAACTCAGTGAACTAGGGCCCCCCAGGTCATCTTCAATTGCTTGATGAGCCAATGCGCAACTATCCGAAGTCGCGGTTTTCGATTCGGTCAATCCAGGCCCGCTTTCGCATTCATAATGCCCGCTAGCTTTGTAAAGCACATCTCGCGAGAACGCAAAGCTTGAAATCAGTGGAAAAACGCATAGAAAAATACTCATTCGTAACATTGGGTGTCTCCTCTAGATTTGAAAATCTTCCGAACAGTAGATTCATGATACTTGAATGATTCAGTAGCAATACAGATTGTTAATAAATTTTTCGATACTTCTCGACGCCCGACACCTGAATCCGAAAGCGCATACCAAATCCCGCAGGCTCGGATCTCAGACATTTCCAACGAAAGTTATCCTCCCTCCGGGAGGGTCGGCCAACGGCCGGGGAGGGTAAACTGATTTAACCAACTGCTTCTCGCACTTCACCCTCCCCTCGCTTCGCGAGACCCTCCCAGAGGGAGGGTTGCTAAACTGGACGACCTCCGAGCCTATGACAAAGGACAAGCCGCGTCGCGGCATTCCCTGGCTTGAGCCGCATTTCAATAAGCCCCTGCCCGTTTGCTTCGTGCATTGTTGGAACTAACATCTGGTTGCACCGTACGTATGGAAACGATGTACGCAACCAAACTTACAATGTCCCCTTCTAGAACAGGTGCGAGTGCTGGATGGGGCGTTCCTGGAATCCCTAACGCGATTCGCTTGTAGATCGATTCGGGTTCGTCGCCTCCGTGAAAAACATCGAGTTCGAGGTTGGGCGGATGGAGAGGACGTCCCAAGGAATCAAACAATCGGTACTTGACTCGATTGGCTTGGCCCGGAACTTCATGGCAGCCTACACAGCCTACCACGCGAAATACCTCGCGTCCGCGAGTTGCTAATCCCGCAATGTTAGAAAGGTCGGGAATGGCAATTGGCTCGCTAGCTTGCGACCTGGCCGCGACCCATTGTGACTCCGCCAAACTGTCGGTCCCTTCGTCGGACGGAAACTCGTTCTTGAATTTTGCGTGAAGTCCTGAAACCGCGAATTCTCGCAACACTCCGACCAGCGACACAACCTCGGAATCTGAAAACTGCTTAAAAGCGGGCATCGACGTTCCTGCCTGACCACGCCGAATGGATTGCGCCAAATCGGCATCGCTGGCCACACCATTCTTGGAGGAAATCATTCGCATCGGTTCATCGCGAAAACGACGTGGGGGCGGAAACAGATTCGCCCCAGCTCTTCCAAAGCCGTCTCCGTTGGTGCCATGGCAATTCGCGCAATGCGTCTGGTAAAGTTTATTTCCTAGAGAATTGGCGAGAGGATCCATGTGCGGCGACAAATTCGTCGGCGACAATTCGGAAAGCGCAGTGACCGAGTTTATTTCAAGCACCAATGACTGGTCGCCTAGCAACACCGCTTGTTTGGCTCTCAAGTCTTGCAATCGCCGGAGTCTAGCGGTCCGATTTGCGGCTAGTTCGAACACCGACTGGGATGTCGTTAAATCTCCAGCTAGCCCCAGGGCGGTCGCTCCCAAACTGACACGGTCGGTAAGCAGACTACCTGCTTCGCCTTGTCCCTGTAGCGAGTTATTAAAGGCTGTGTCGATTAGTTTTTTGAAATCGTCTGTTGTAGATAGATTCGCAGCCTGAAAGGCATTGACGGAGTCTCGGTAGTTGCCCAAGTCGAATTCGACGTTGGCTCTTTCTAGAATTGCAACTTCGGTTTTCGCAGCCGACAACGCGAGTTGTGAAGCTCGAGAATGCCCGAGTCGACGTCGGATCTTTGCAAGTCGCGAAACCACTTCGGTGTTGTGCGGAAATTGCGAGGCAAATCGTTCGAGTAGAAGTTCGCTCTGCTGAAAACGGACGTTAGGTGGTCTAGTGAATACTTCGGCCAACGCAAGCCATGATAGTTCATGACGCGGATGCCGTTCGATCGTATCGATTAAACTAGCGGCCGCTTCCTCTTTGAAACCGGATAGGTTCAGGTGAACGGCTGCGAGGTATTGCAACTGTGCGGAATTGGGTTGCTTGGTGCGCCAGATGTCGATCAACTCTTTGGCGACGGTGAGTTTTTCGGTCGCAAAAGCCCATTGCACAACTACGCTGTAAGCGTCCGCTTGAACAGCCCCTGCATTTTGCAGCAAGTCGACCATTTGTTGTGGTGAAACATCGAGTTGGCCATGCTGGATCTTGTACATCGCGATGGCTAATTCGACACCGTCCTTCGATTGCGCTAGGCGTTGCGCCTTTTCAATTTGTTCGCGGAACTGTGTCCCATGACCAAGCTGGCGATAGCAATTTGCAGCCGATAGGTGTAGATCGGCGGTAAGCGACTTCTCGCGAATTGCGACAATTGATGCAAGGGTCTGCGACAGATCCCCCTCCATGTAGTCCGCTTGGATCGTTTTCAGGGAATCTCTCCGTCCCGAAAGCACTACGAGACAAGTCGCTGCCAAAATCAACAAAACCACCGCGGCCACCGAAAAGAGAATGCGTTTCAATCGTTCACCTCGGGATCCGCTGCAATCTGACTTAGCACGACCATGTCATTGTACTCTAGCTTAAACTCTTGCTAAGGCGAGCACTCCTGAATTTGCCCGCCAAGGCCAGGGGCAGTTTGAAATCTACCTGTAAACTGGGTGGCACGCTCTGAGGTACGAAGGGCGTGGTGAATCGCTAGAGTCATTTGCCACACTTCCCACGCCCATCGCTAATCGCGCTAATCGCTTTGGGCGTGCCACACGGTGCGCTGGGAGTATTATGTCTGAGGCTCGCCTAAACGCGCTAGAGCTTGTTAAGGAAAAAGAAAAATGGGACGATGTAGATATTTCCGAGAGCCGAAGTCGCTTGCCTTTTTTTCAGAACATAGGTCAACCCTCGATGTCTTGGCCAAGACCTTCGATCTTACTTTCAATAGCTCTAGTGTTTTCAGGCTGCAACGGAAGCAAAAAGACGGGAGATTCAATTCGAGGGGAGTTGGCTCTTTTGTCCAAACCCGCGGAAGCCAGAAGCGATGCCGATTTGCCTGCACCGGTCGGGATCCAAAGGTTTTGCGGGGATTGTCATGAGCTCCCAAATCCAGCAAGTTTTGTCCGTGAAGTGTGGTATGACGAAATTCACAAGGGCTTTGAGTTCTATGCTCGCTCGGGCAGAACAGATCTGCATCCACCTCCCCTCGAGGATGTTCTCAAGTTCTATCGCGAGCGATCACCAGCCCAATTTGCATTTCCTGAGCCACCGCCATTAGATTCGGAATGGCTCTCTCGTTTCGATCGGGAGAGCTTCGATTGGAAGGACGGAAATTATATTACCCCGGCGGTATCATCGATCCGTTGGGTCGAGTTTCAACCGGAAGGAGATCGGCGACTGGTCGTAACGGACATGAGGGAGGGGAGCATCAATTCTGTGACACCTGTACCGAAGAAAACGACGCGGACGTTGATTGATCGTGTGGGGGTGCCAGCCAGGGTGACACCATGCGATTTGAACGAAGACGGCCGAACCGATCTCGTGGTTGCAGACCTAGGCAGTTTCAATCCTTACGATCACGCATTAGGAAGAGCAGTTTGGCTAAAACGAGATGCTGCGACCCATGATTTTCAATCGATCACCATCGCTGAAAAACTGGGACGCGTGGCGGATGTGGCGGTCGCAGATTTTTCCGGCGATGGAAAACCCGACTTGCTACTTGCAGAATTTGGGCATCGGCAAACTGGCAGCATTCGTCTGTTTACCAATCAAAGTGAGGATCAACGGACCGTTCGCTTCGCTCAAAACGTGATCGACATCCGACCTGGTGCAATGCAAGTTTTGGCGAACGATTGGAATCGTGACGGTGACATGGACTTTGCGACCGTTATCAGCCAGGAATTCGAGTGTGTCGAACTTTTTATCAATCAGGGACGCAAATTCGATAGGCATCGGGCTGCGACCGGTGGCGATTTAACTTTCGGCTCCGTTGGCATTGAGTTGGTGGATCTCGATCAAGATGGGGATCAAGATATCCTATACGTGAACGGGGATACCTTTGACAATAACTTTGCGAATCGTTCACATGGTCTCCAGTGGCTTGAGAACGTTGGGAACCTCGAGTTTCGCCTTCATCGCTTACTTGACTTGCCAGGCGCATATCGAGCTGTAGCAACCGACATCGATGGCGATTCGGATCTCGATATCCTCGTAGTTGCGAATTTGCCAACGATTGTCTATCCGACTTTGTTGAACGAACGATCACCGGCCTCGATAGTTTTGCTGGAACAAATACCGGATCTTCAGTTCCAAGTTCACGTGTTGGAACGAGGGACACCGCGGTATCCAGCGCTAGAAGCCGCCGACTTCAACGCAGATGGCAAGATGGACTTTGCGGTAGGGGTACAACTTTTTGAAACGGACCCTCCCAGTAGCCCTGCGTCGAAACTGCCGCGATTGACTTTTTGGTGGCAAAAGTAACAAAACCAACGTTCGGATCGATAGAAACAAAGGCCTTGATCTGCGTGTGGCACCTGCGTGTGGCACGCCCTGGCACCTGCGTGTGGCACGCCCTGGCACCTGCGTGTGGCACGCCCTGGCACCTGCGTGTGGCGCGCCCTGGCACCTG
>Ga0105048_10012251_pt1 | contig 13468 bp, 13 predicted proteins | sample MAT05_FD_78382 | JGI IMG/M metagenome (GOLD analysis project Ga0105048, IMG submission 78382) | Freshwater microbial communities from Lake Fryxell liftoff mats and glacier meltwater in Antarctica - MAT-05 | ecosystem: Environmental > Aquatic > Freshwater > Ice > Liftoff microbial mat | place...
CGAGCCACCACTACGCGGGCCCAAACGCGCTGTGGATCATCGACACGCGGGGCGCTGCGTTCGGCAAAGTGCACGCCGATGGGACGTTCGACGATCACGCCTCCGAGGTTCCGGCCGGGGACCCGATGATGAACGGTCGATCGTTGTGCGTGGGCGGCGACACCGCGTAAGTCATCGCGTCCGCTGGCGCTGTCTCGCAGTTCTTCCAGCTGAAGAACGATCACTTCGTCGCCGCCCCGTCGCCGCTCTTGCCCGGCGAGGTCAGCTACGCGGTCAGCATCGCCTCGCAGGACGACGCCTGGTACGGGCCGCGCCACTGGAACGGCACGGAGTGGACGTTGCTCCCCGTGCGTCCCTGGGACATCTGGCACTGGGACGGTATGGCGCTGCACACGATCACGATCGCACCCCACGCCGACGATCTCGCAGACGGCGCAAACGACTACGGCGGCATGGACCTCGTCCCACTCTCGGGCGGTCGGCTCGGCCTCGTCAGCGCCCGCACCAACGGGGGCGCCCGCAGCGTCGTGACGAATATCTGGGATGGCACCACGCTCGGCGGGCGCGAGGAGATCGAGACCATCAACGAAGACTGCGCCGACTTCTCCGACGAGGCCTGCATCAGCGTCGAGTGGGGCGGGGTGCTCTCCGACGGTTCGTTCGTGATCACGGACGGTGGCCGCTCGCTCTCGAGGATCCGCGCGGCAAGTTCTCCGACTAACGCTCGCGATGACGGACGCTGGGAGCGTCGCAAACGCATCACGGCCCTGGATCTCGACCTCATTCCGCGCGGCGTCGATACTGTCTCCCTCACGTTCTGTCTCCTGCTACCACCCTCTCGAACACAGCGACGCCGGGATCCTGGTCATGGGACCCGATCTCGCGCCAGCCATGCTTTGCGTAGAACCGTAGCGCTGTGAGGTTGGTTCGTGCCGCCTTCAGGCGCAGCGTTCGGATGGACCGGACACGCATGTAACCATCCACGTAACTCTGAAGCTGGTCAGCCAGCCCACGTCCTCGATATTCGGAGGCCAGATAGAAGAGATTCACATATCCTCGCCTGACGCCAGGCAGCGTTTCGATGGTCATCTCAACCTGCCCGATAATACGTTCGTTCAACCAGCAGTGGACGCAGGACTCCGGATCCGCGGCGATTTTCCTCAGAAGCCAGGCCAGGTATTGTTCGCCCGCTAGACCGGCCTGGAGGTCGAACCGGGTGGCATCGCCAAAACTGGCGACAAACGAGTCCCTCCGAAACGCGACGCAACAGCTCGCATGAACGGGAAGCTCTATCGTTCGAAACTGGATCTCCGAGGACGTCGCGCTCACGTCCCGTCGTAGCCCACGGGAAGGAAAGGCGACAGACGCTTTCAAACCAATGCGTCGCTCGCGACCGTCGCGATGCGCTCCAGCGCGCCCGACCCCGGATCATGCACCCCACCGACCAGCCGCAGCGCCCCATCGCGCGCGCGGATCAGCGCCTCTTTCGAAGCCTCGCGCAGTCCGAGAAAGCTCGGCGTCATCCCGTACACCCGGCCGATGAGCAGATCCGTGCGTGCCTTCTCCAGCGGGTCCGTGAGCATCTCCGCACGCCCGGCCGCGCGCGCCAGGACCGTCAGTCCCGACATCATGTCGCGCATGACATCCCCGCGAAAAGCCGCCAGCGAAGTCTCCGCGCCCATCTGATCGCGCGCCCGGGCCAGCACCGCCGCGGCCCACGCGACGTCGATGCGCGGCGGGCGATCGGTCACCGACGCGCGATACGGCGCGAGGCGGGCGAGCGCCTCGGGATAGTACGCCAGCTCGACCGCCGCCTCACCATAGTACGCCGCGTCTTGTGGGTTGTTCGCGCGCGCCATGACCTCGGCGTAGTCACCCATCAGCAATAGATAGTCGAGGGTGACGACGACATCCTTGGCGCGCTTCTCCAGCGGCACCGGCGGCGCCGGCACGAACGGCGTGCGCGCGAGCTTCGCGACGTCGGAGAACACGCCCTCGATACCCTCGCGCATGCGGCGCCCTCGAGCGACCGCGAGGAAACGACCGATGGTCTCGCGTCCGGTGCGCAACAGATCGAGGCCACTCTCGGCGTCGATACCCGCCGCGACCATCGCGAAGAAGTGACGGAGCTCGTCGTCCACCATACGCGCGACGTGCTCCTCCAGGATGGCGAAACGCTCGATCAAAGCCTCGTCGATCGCCGGCGTTTTTCTCGCCTCCGCCACCAGCTCGGCGACGCGCAGATCTTCGTAGCCGAAGAGTCCATCGACCGGGCGCAGCACCCGCACCTCGATCAGCCCCTCGATCACCGCGGCATCGAGGCCGGTCCGCGAAGTCAGCGCGTCGCGGGTCATCGGCTCCACCCGCGCGCCCTGCCCGAACAGCTCGCCGGCGAGATCGACCTCGCGCGCCGACGCCGCCAGCCGGCCCTCGTCGAGGATGAGCTTGATCTTGTCGAGGGGCAGATAGCTCTCGGCGCGCAGCTTCTGGATGATCTTCAGCTCGTCGACGTGGCGATCGTCGTAGTACGCCATGTTTTTCGACGTCTTTTGCGGCTTCGAGAGCAGGCCGAGGCGCATGTAGTGGTGGATCGTCTCGCGGGGCGTGTCGGCGCGGCGCGCCAGCTCGCTCATCTTCACGGGGTCCACTCGTAGCCGACGATCAGCTGATCGTTCTGCGTGTACGCGCCGCCGTAGCCGTCCGGCTTGCCTTCGATCAGGACGCCGCCGAGCCGGAACGAGTGCGCGTCGCTCGCGCGCCACTTGATCTGCGGGGCGAAGACCAGGTCGTTCCGCGTGAAGGAGCCGGCCAGCAGCGCCTCGAAGCTGAGCTCGCCCTCCAGGATAGTATAGCGGACCGCAGCGGCGGCGCCCGGCGTGAACACGGTGCGCTCGGCAGCAAGTCCGGTGCCGCGCGGCTCGAGGATCGCGAGGCGCACCGACGCCGGGACGTTCAAGGTGACCAGCGAGAACAGCTCGAGCACCGCCTGGAAAGTCTCGCCGTCGACATACTCCACGCCGACCACCGCATCGATCGCCGGCAGGCCGATCGGCGCGAAGCTCTGGGTATAGTGAGTACGAGAGAGAGTATAAGTAGCGTCGGCGATGAGTATCACCGGGTCGAGCGCCCACGAGGCGTCGATGCCGAAGACGGTGCGGCGCGGATAACTACCCTCGATGAGCGGGACCTGCTTTCCAAGCTTGTCCTGCAGGCGTCCGAGCGCCGCGCCGATGGTGGGATCGAAGAGATCGATCGGGCGCTTCTGGGCGACCGCGTCGAGGACAGCGCCGCCGACCACGGAGAAGTCGGGGTCGATCGCCAGGCGCGGCAGCGGCTCGTAGCCCCAAACGAAGGTGGTCGAGAGATCGAGATCGCCGAGGGAGACCGTCGCGCGGAGGCCGAGCGTCAGGTGATCGGGGCGCTCGTTAGGCCGATCGATCACCAGCAGCTCGTCGCCGACGCGATCCGCGGTGGCGCGCCCGAGCACGCCGTCGAGATCCGGCAGCATCGCGCCCTGCTGCAAGACCAGCGGGGCAAAGCCGCTGTCCCAGCCCGCCAGATAGAAGCGCGACGACGTGAAGAACGGCTGCACCACCGCGCGCAGCACCAGCGGAGAGAGCGCGAGGGTGGCTTCGACGCCGAGCACCGGGATGCGCGAGCCGTCGCGGGACATCGCGATCGAGCGGCGCAGATCGACGGGATTCAGGATGTCGCTCGGCGTGAAGATGTTGGCCGAGCCCCACGCGTGCACCAGCGTGCCGGCGCGCAGGCGGAGGATGCCGCGGCTGAGCGTGAGATAGGCTTCGGGCACGTCCATGTACAGCGCGGCGCGGTCACCGCCCTCGCGATCGACCGCGGTGACCTGCGCAAAACGCGGTAAAACGTGGGCCGAGATGTCGTCGGTGAGATCGGCGTGGAGCTCGAGCGCGCCGCTCAGGCCGAGCTCGAAGATCTGCTCACCGCGGCGATCGAAGCTGGTGTCGACGGCCACCGAGGCGCCCAGGCGAACCGCCCAGGTGATGCGCGGCGCGAAGCTGGGATCTTCAAGTGGGGCAGAGGGGGCCGCTTCGATGGCCGGCGTCGATGTCTTCACCGTGTCCGGCAGCGGCTCCTCGGAGAACAGGCCGCCCGTGGCGAGCGCAGCTCGCGGCAAAAACAGGATGATAAAAGACCAAGATCGACGCAAGAACGGGTACCTCGACACAGGAGTCTTGAACGGTTGTCGCCGTCGATGCATTTCGCCTGGCGGCGTTGCGCCGCCTCGACAGACGAGGAGTATGCCTTCGGACGGCGCGCCTTGCCAGACGAGCGCCGCGCCACCCACAACCATTCAAGACTCCTGTGTCGAGGTGCTAGCGCTCGAGCGCCTCCTTCGTCAGGTCGGCGTCCGGAATCGGAGTCTTGGTGTCGAGCGCGGCGACGACCAGCCGGGTCGACGTGCCCTTCGACGGCGTCTCCATCAGCGAGTCGGTGACCACCCAGCGATCGTCCTTCTTCGCGAGCTTCTGCACCGTGAGGCGCTTGTCGGGGACCACCGACGAGGCGACCGCGAAGAGCTCGGTCTTGAGCGGTATTCCGTGCTGCGGATGCACCCAGACCTTCATCCGGGCGTACGGCGCGTCGGCCTTCTTGTTGAGGCCCTCGACGACCCACGTGGGCTCGCCTTCGACCGACTCATCCGGGAGGGCCTTCCAGGTCCAGTCAGAGGCGCTGCGGCCCTCGAGATCGGCGTACGAGAAGTCGGTGCCCACGAAGCTCTGCGTGCGCTGCGCGCCCACGATGCGCTTCACCTTCTTGAAGGCGGGCAGATAGATGAACTGCTTCGTCTCTCCGCCCTCGTCGCTGGATAAGAAGCGCGTGCCGGCGACGTCGGCGGGGGAATGGAACTCGACGTACGAGCGCGAGCGGCCGGCCTCGCGCTTCACGATCGCGGTGAGCTCGCGCTTCTTCGTGACCTGGCCGTCCTTCTTGATCTCGAGCGAGACGGTGGCGCGGGCGTCGGTCGCAGCAAACAGCGTGTTTTCCAGCGCCTGACGGGCGATCTCCTCGGGTGCAGGAGCAGCCGCGAGCAGCAACAGAGCGATCATCATCGTGCGTTCCTCGGTGGATCGGTGGCGGGCAGCACCGGCTGGGATCCGCTGGCGCTCGACGCGGACAGATCCACGATCTGGGTCATGCCGACGTAAGGCTTGGTCTCGTAGCGGGTGATGCGGCCGATGTTCTTCACGATCGCCGCCATGCGCTCGCACTCGGTGAGGATGCGCGCGAGCTGCACCGCGGCCGGCGAGCCCTCCGGGACCTTGCGCTGCGCGAGCTCGGTGGAGCCGAGGATCGAGGTCAGCGGCTGGCTCAGCTCGTGCGCGGCGGCGCCGGCGAGCTCGACGATCGCGGACTGGCGCTCGGACAGCTCGAGCTTCATCTGCGCGTGCTGGAGCTCGCCCTCCATGCGGATCCGGTCGCGCAGATCGGAGAAGATGCCGACCGAGGCGACCTCGCGGCCGTGATCGTAGATTAGCGCGGCGGACAGGCTGATCGGGATCGTTTCGCCCGATCGGATACTCAGCTCCTCGCGCGCCGAGTGGTAGCGCCCGACCCCGCCGTGCTCGGCGGATCGCATGCGGCGCATCAGCTCGCGCGCGACGCCGGTCGGATAGAGGATCTCGGCGCTCTTCTTCCCCACCACCTCGGCGCGGGTGTAGCCGGTGATGCGTTCGGCGCCGGAATTGAAGAGCAGGATCGTACCCTTGATGTCGGCGGCCACGACCGCGTCGGCGCTCGACTCGATGACGCTCTCGAGGAAGTCCTTCGTCTTTCGCAGCTCGCGCTCCATCTTGCGGGTCGCGGTGACGTCGCGGAACGAGATGATCGCCGCTGTATCCGCCTCCTTGTCCTCGCCTTACGGATCGAGCGAGGCGGTGGAGAGCGACAGGACCGCGACCTCACCGGTGGCGCGCAAGACCGGGAGATCGACCCTCCGCTTGTGATCACCGCGGCGAAAGCCGTCGAGCAGCTCGGCCAGCCGCGCTTCGCCTTCCTCCGCGACGATGTCGTTGAAGCCGAGCTGGGTGAGATCGCCGGCGTGGAAGCCGAGGATCGTGCTGGCCTCGCGGTTGGCGAAGAGGAAGCGGCCCTTGCCGTCGACGATAACCAGGCCGTCGCCGGCGAGATCGAAGAAGCGCTGATAGTTCTCCAGCTGCTTCAGGCGTCGCTCGGCGCGCACGCGGGCGGTGGATACTCTCTCGGCGCGATCGCGCACCCGCTGCAAGAGGCGCGCGTTCCGGAGCGCGATCGCGGTGGCGTTGGCGACGATCGCCCCGAACTGCGCCTGGTGCGGCGATAGCCAGGAAGTGCGAGCGGCGGCGCCGCGCACGTGGATCACGCCGCAGACCTTGTCGTTCAGGAACACCGGAAAAATGGCGGTATTTCCAACTGCCTTTCCGCGGAGGAGCTCGCGCACGCGATCGAACAGCGGCGCGCGGCTGACGTCGTCGACGACCAGCGGCGCGCGGGTGCGGACCACCTCGCTGATCTCGGGATAGTGCGTCTTCACCGCGATCGGGTGGCCGCGCAGCGTGGCGTCGTCGGAGGTGGCGACGACGTAGCCATGATCACCGTCGTCGTCGAGGAGGATGATCGAGCAGCGCTCGCTCTTCATCACCTCGGCCACCTGCTTGGCGATGTGGAAGAGCGTGCCCTCCATGTCGCCCGCGTCGTTGAGCGTCTGCGAGAGCTGGAGCAGCGCCGCGAGATCCTTCCTCTCGTGCTCGAGCAGGCGCGCGGTGCGCGTGCGCTCGAGCGCGGCGCGGGCCCGCAGGCGGAGCTCGGACGAGCTGCCCTCGACGTCGCGCCACACGAGCCCATCGGCGGCGCCCATGTCGAGCGCGCGTATGAGGCGCTCGGACTGGTGCGGCCAGACCAGGACCAGCGCCAGGTGCCCCCGCCCCAGCGCGACGTCGAGGTGCACGTCGGTCACGTTGGGGCCGATGACGTGCAGGACCACCTCGTCGGCGACGGGGAGCCGCCGCGTCGCCGGATCGAACAGCTCGCTCAGCGCGAGGCGCAGCGATTCGGCCAGCGCCGGATCGGGCTCGTCGATCGGCAGGTGGGTCACTTCGGTCAAGCGGGCCGAGATTAGCCTATTTTTCGCGGGATGGCGCCTGGAGGCGTCACCCGCATCCCGGAGGCGGCGGCGGGAACCGCGGTTGTTGCGCGCTAAGGCCTGGCACGCGCCGTGAGTAGGCGTCGAGCATGCCGGTCGAAGACGAAGTCCTCACGCGCGCGACCACGCTCGGCGCCCAGCTCGCTGCGATGCCCGGAGACGTGGATCTCCGGAGCGCCGCGCGGGCCCTCCTCCTGGAGATCTGGCCGCAGATCGCGGTGCGCGTGCGCCGCGACGGCTGCACGGCGGACGGCGCCCGGATGCTGGAAGCCGCGAGCGCGCTGCACATCGGCCTGGGAGCACGCCGATGAGCACCCTCATCGCATCACCGCGCAATCGCCTGGAGCAGATGGCCATCCAGGCCCGCCTCGACGCGCTCGGCCTCACGCAGGACGGCCAGGGCGACGTCACGAAGCTCAAGACGAAGTGGGGCATCACCGGCGGCGCCGCGCTCGAAGCGGTCGCGCCCCAGGGCAAGCTCACGTCGGAGGGCCTCGAGAGCCTCGAGAAGCGGCCCTCGTTCTTCGGGTCGCTCGTCGGATCGACGGTCAGCGACGCGAAGCATACGCAGGCCGTGCAGGCGCTCACGCTGGCCTTCGACGGACTCGCCGGCGCGATGGCCTCCCCGAAGCCCGATCTCGACGGCATCGTCCGCCGCGCGACCCACGCCACCAAGACGCTGAACGATCTCGTGAAGCGCCAGGCCGACCTGGGCAAGGCCGGGCTCGCGGTGGCGCTGGTGCATGGAAACAAGGGCGAGCAGCACGGGCTCTTCGGGGGCGCGATGATGAAGCTGGCTCAGGACATCGCGATCATGGGGACGCCGCCGGACAAGCGCCCTTAGTCCCAAAACAAGCGACGAAAAGGGCCCGCTCCCGGAAGTTCGTGAACAGCTGGGCCGCCGATACATCCCCGCTGGCTTCGTTGCTCGGCCTCGCCATACGCAGAGTATGTCTCGGCCTCGCGCCTCCCCATCGGGGCGCCTCGACGCCCGATCTGTTCACCTACTTCCGGGGAGCTGTACTTAGTTGCAAACGTTGCAATACGTGTTGCACGCGTTCGAGCCGCCGCACCCTTGCACCTCCGGGTCGCAGCAGCTGTTGTCCTTGCGCGGCCCGTCGCTGCAGGTACAGCTCCCGTTCTGACAGCCGTAGCTGTGCGCGCAGGTCATGGTGGTCATGGTCGTCGTGCCGCCCGGGTTGTTGTCGTGTCCTCGCCGCCACAGGCCGCCATCATCATCGCAATCATCGCCGTCTTGATAAGCTTGGTCATTTTCGTGTCCCTCTTTCGTGTTCGCGAGTCGTTCGCGACGAAGACGAAACTATCGAGGCGCGCGGGAAGTGACTTGGACACTTGGCTCGTTTTCGGGCGAAATGGGCGCCATGCGAGGTCTGATCGAGCGTATCGAGCGTGGGTCCGGGGTCCCCGACCTGGTGGGCTTCCTGAGCGAGCGGATCGCCCCGAGCGAGCTGACGTCGCTCTTGCTCGAGGTCGCGGCGCGGCAGCGCGCGCGCACGACGCCTGGGCGGGTGCTGCAGCCGCTGGGCGCGTGCTCGGCGGTGGCGACGGTGAGCCAGAACAAGATCGTCTCGACGATGCGGAGCACCGAGATGCTGTCCGACGCCACCAACGTGCTCGCGCTCGAGTGCGCGAAGCGTCGGAAGAAGGATCGCAAGACGCCGGTCTTGCTCGCGGCGTCGCAGCGCGTCGTGCGGGCCCAGGCGCTGCCGGGACCAAATTTTTCCGCTCATTTCAGGCTGTTTTCGATGGTGGCGGCGGGACGCGACGAGGGCTCGTTCCGCTTCGAGGCGCGCCAGCTCGTCACCCAGCTCGGATACTATCTCGCGCTGTTCACGAAGCTGGGGCTCACCAAGCCGCGCGTGGCGATCACACCGCTCGCCGGGCGGGCGTTCGAGGAGGCCATCATCGCGCCGCTGGCGGAGCGCTTCCCGGAGGCGCGCATCCACCTCGATCTCGATCGGTCGGGCGGCCGCGGATACTACGAGGAGATCTGCTTCAAGCTGTTCGCGACGAACAAGAACGGCGAGGAGATGGAGGTCGGCGACGGCGGCTCGGTGCCCTGGACGCGTAAGCTGCTGAGCGACGAGAAGGAGCGGCTCATCATCAGCGGGCTGGGCGTCGAGCGGCTGCTCACTTAGACGCGGTCCGCAGCGCCGCTTCCCAGACCACGCGGATCGAGACGCCGTGCGCGAGCGCCTGCTTCTCGCAGTCGTCGTGCTCGGGCATCACCAGATCGGGGCCGGAAGGTCGCGGCGAGATCTTCACCCGGATCACGCCGTAAGCGGTCTCGGCGGTGATCATGATGCGCTCGGCGCGCTGGCGCGTGACGTCGTGCATGCGCACGCCCAGCGTCGTGCTGTGCATGAAGAAGGCCTGAATCACCGCGTCTTTCAGGGTGTCGGCGACCAGCGCGGAGACCATGCGCCCGGCGCGGCCCTTCTTCATCTGGATCGCGGTCGACCAGACGTCCATCGCGCCGGCGTCGAAGATCGCCTTCTCCAGCGCGGCGAAGTGCTGCGGGCTCATGTCGTCGATGTTGGTCTCGATGACGATCTCGCCGCTGTGGGTCGCCGTGCTCGAGCTGGTGTCGCCGATCAGCGCGCGCACCACGTTGGGGCGATCAGGCCACTGCTTGTGACCTCCGCCGACGCCGATCGCGCGCACCGTCATGCTCGGCACGGGCCCGAAGCGCGTCGCGATCGTGCGCAGGAGCGCGGCGCCCGTGGGGGTCACCAGCTCACCGGCGAGCGGCGTCTCGACCAGCGGCGCGCCGATCAAGATCTGGATGGTGGCCGGCGCGGGCAGCGGGATCGGCCCGTGCGCGCCCTTCGTGAGGCCGCGCGCGACCGGCACCGGCGACACCACGATCTCGTCGGGCGCCAGCTCCTCGATCGCAGTGGCGACGCCGACGATGTCGGTGATCGCGTCGTCGGCCCCGACCTCGTGGAACTCGACCTGATCGATGTCGACGCCGTGCACGTGCGCCTCGGCCTCCGCGAGGAGACGGAACGCACCCAGGGCGATGGCCCGCGTTCGATCGGGCAAAGAAGCCTTTTCCAGCAGCTCGCGGATCGAGGTGTACGAGCGATGGGCGGCGTGCGCGGTCTGGATCTTCGGCCCGCGCGCCTTGCCCAGCAGCGTGTAGCGAGTCTCCGCCTCCGCGACCGCCTCGGCCGGGATGTGCTCGCGATCGGCCAGCTCGTCGCCGATCATCACGTCGATCTGTCGCGCCCGCAGGCCACCCGGCGTCGCCGTCTTGGTGAAGATGCGCACCCGATCGAGGCCGAGCCCGCTCACCACCTCGCGGATGCGATCGAGCGAGGCGCCGGCGTCGACCAGCGCGGCCATGAGCATGTCGCCCGCCGCGCCGCCGATGAGATCGAGATAGAGGATCTTCACGGGTTTCAGCGCGCTCACGCGCGCCTCGGCGCGTTCATCAGCGCGGCGAAGTATCCGGCGCCAAAACCGTTGTCGATGTTCACGACGGTCATGCCCGAGGCGCACGCGTTGAGCATCGAGAGCAGCGCGGCGACGCCGCCGAAGTGAGTACCGGTGCCGACCGAGGTGGGGACGCCGATCATCGGGCGCGAGATGAGGCCCTTGAGCACGCTGGGAAGCGCGGCTTCCATGCCCGCCACCGCGATCACGATCTCGCACGCCTCGATCTCGTCGCGCCGCGCGAGCAGGCGGTGGAGGCCGGCCACGCCGACGTCGCGCACGCGCAGCACGTGGTGCCCGAAGAGCTCGGCGGTGCGCGCGGCCTCCTCGGAGACCGGCTCGTCGCTGGTCCCGCCGCTCACCACTGCGATCACGCCGCGGCCGTTCACGGGCATCGGCGCGCCGACGACGAGGAAACGCGGCACCGGCTCGACGGTCGCCTTCGCGCGCGTCTGCTCGGAAAGAAGGCTCACGACGCGGGTGGCGCGGGCGGCCTCGAGCTTGGTCACCAGCACGGTCTGACCGCGCGCGCTGATCGCCTCGACGATCAGCGCGATCTGCTCGTCGGTCTTGGGTCCGCCGAGCACGACCTCGGGGAGGCCGGTGCGGAGCGCGCGGTGGTGATCGATCGACGCGAAGCCGAGATCTTCGAACGGCAGCGTCTCGAGACGCTTCATCGCCGCGTCGATCAATGTCTCGCCTCTGGCCACGCCCTCGAGGAGCGCGCGCACGTCTTCCGGTCTCACCGGAGCGATAAAGCGCGAGGGTGCGGCCAGGTCAACCGAAGTGCTCGAAGCCGGACTTCCCCAGTGGCACTTTATTGCTCGAAAAAAGGCCTGGATCGGCGCTCACGACGCCGATCTCGGTGAGCGTCTCGCCCTCCGCGCGGGCCACGTCCTTCGCGGCCTCGACGTCCTCGGGCGCCACCGCGACGAGCAGCTCGTAGTCCTCGCCGCCGAGGAGCGCGATCTCCTGCGGATCGAGGCCCAGCGCCGCCGTGACCTCACGCGCCGCGGCGCTCAGCGGGAGCGCCGCCAGATCGAGGACTGCCCCCAGCCGGTCTTGCTCGACCAGGCGCACGGCGTCGCGGGCCAGTCCGTCGGAGACATCGCACGCCGCGCGCACCAGACCCGAAGCGGACAGCGCGCGACCCAGGCCCACGCGTGGCACCGGGTCGAACAGCGCGTCTTTCAGCACCGCGTGCGTGACGTCGGCGCGCAGCCCGAGCCGCGCGTTGCCGAGCGTGCCGCTCACCAGCAGGCGATCACCGGCGTAGAGGCCGCTCCGCCGCATGATCTTGCTCGGCTCGACCTCGCCCAGCAGCGTCGCGTGCAGGACAACGCCCTTCGGCGAACGCGTGACGTTGCCGCCGATGAGGTGCACCCGATGCTCGAACGCGATCTCGCGCGCGCCGCGGCCGATGTCGCGCGCGATCTCGACCAAAAGATCACGCGGCAAACAGGCGGCGATCAGCGCGTAACGCGGCTCGGCGCCCATCGCCGCCAGATCGCTGAGGTTCACCGCGAGGAGCTTGCGGCCGATCGCGTGGGCCGGCGCATCGAGCGTGAAGTGCACGCCCTCGACCTGGCCATCGGTGGTGGCGACCTGCGCCATCTTCGGGCGGAGCTGCCAGACCGCCGCGTCGTCGCCGTTGCCGACCAGCACCTCGGGATAGGGCCGCGAGGCGCCGTCGGTGAAGAGCAGGATCACCTCCGCTTCGGAGAGATCGCCGAGGATTCGAGCGTCGGCGCGGACGCCGGTGGTCACGCCACGCTCGAGGCGCGCGCCCGCGTGAGATCGGAGGTCTGCGCGGCGGTCTCGGCGATGTCGCTGAGGCGCACGGTGCGCGCCGCTTTGCAGAACACGCGCAGCTCGGCCTTGCCCTTCTGATCGACGACCAGATGCGAGAGCTTGCACGTGCACGGCTGGCTGGGGTCGGTGTGATCGAGCCCCTCGAACGGCGGCAGCCAGCAGCCGGTGTTCACGTAGCGGCGGCCCTGCCCGAGATCGACGTCGCGCCGCGAGTGGCTGTGCCCCATGGCGACCAGGGGCACGTCGAGGATCTCGGCGATCTTCTTGGCGATGCCGATCTGCTTCGGACCAGGCGCGAGATAGCGCTTCGGCTCGAGCGCGCGGTTCACGCTGTACGCGGCGGCGGCGATGACGACCACGCCGGCCAGCTCGATCCACGGCGAGTCCACCACCACCAGCACGATCAGCGTGAGGAACGCCGCGGCGATCGCCAACAGCATGCGATCGAGGAACAACAGGCGCATCAGCTCGGCGAGGTTGCGGTTGACCGGCGTGTGGTGGAGGCGGTCGATCGCCGCCAGCTTCTCGTCGGAGATCCCGAAACGCGCGGCCTCCTCGATGAGCTTCTTGTTGTGCTCCTGCGAGTAGCGGCCGACGCGTCCGAAGGTCCACTCGATCGCGTAGATCATCATGCGCACGCCAGCGCCGAGCGCCATGCGCGCGGCGTAGATCGAGCCGCTGAGGCCCTTCTGGCGCAGCCAGCGGGCATAGTCTTTCCAGCCCCAGACCTCGACGTTGCCCGGCGCATAGTCGGCCATCAGGTTCACAAAGTATCGCATCGCGAACGCGCTGATCGGCGTGTCGATGCGCCGTGGGTTCTGCGGGCTGACCGGGTGCAGCCAGTGATCGAAGGAGCAGTACTCGTCGTACTGATTTCCGTGCTCGAAATAGATGCGGCCGGGCTCGAGATAGATCCACGGCATGAAGTGCAATCTATCTTGCAGCTCGTTGCGCTTCTCGATGCCTTCGTCGAGATCGAGTGACTCACCGGCGAACGCGAGGTCGGCCATCCTGCGGCGGAAGACCTTCTGCACCTTC
>Ga0105048_10012254_pt1 | contig 13466 bp, 10 predicted proteins | sample MAT05_FD_78382 | JGI IMG/M metagenome (GOLD analysis project Ga0105048, IMG submission 78382) | Freshwater microbial communities from Lake Fryxell liftoff mats and glacier meltwater in Antarctica - MAT-05 | ecosystem: Environmental > Aquatic > Freshwater > Ice > Liftoff microbial mat | place...
AAGCCGAAGCGCGGGAATCCGGCGTTGACCGAGCGTTTCGAGCTGTTCGCCGAGGGCCGTGAGATGGCGAACGCCTTCTCGGAGCTCAACGATCCGATCGATCAGCGGCAGCGCTTCGAGGCGCAGGCTCGACTGAAGGCAGCCGGTGATGACGAGGCGAGCGGTGTCGACGAGGACTACCTGCGCGCACTGGAGTACGGCATGCCGCCCACCGGCGGCGTCGGCATCGGCATCGATCGCCTGCTCATGTACCTCACCGGGACCCAGCACATCCGCGACGTGATCCTGTTTCCCGCCATGCGCCCCGAATGATTCGATTGGAGATCGCCATCGCGTGGCGATACCTGCGCAGTCGTCGCGGATCGCAGCTGCTGAGCCTCATCAGCATCATCGCGATGGGTGGTGTCGTGGTCGGCGTGAGTGCGTTGATCCTCGTGCTCGGCGTGATGAACGGGCTGCAGAAGGACCTTCGCGACAAGATCCTGATCGGCAGTCCGGACCTGCGTGTGCTGACCGTTGGTGATGATCTCACGATGACGGATTGGGAGGCCACGCTCGCGAAGGTGCGGCGACAGGCCGGTGTGGTGTCGGCCGAACCGTTCGTGCTCAAGGATGCGCTGATCACGAAGGGCAACGACTACGCCGAGCCGGTGAAGGTCGTCGGTCTGCCTGCTGCCGTCGTCGGTTCGCCGGATGTCACGCAGATTCGCCAGTATGCTCGCAGCGGCGACTTCACGTTCAAGGCGCCCGACGATTCGTCGCAGGGCATCGTGATCGGCCAGCGGCTGGCCGAGCGATTGAACGCGTGGCCCGGCCAGGTGCTGGTGTTGGCGACGGTGCCGGGACGGTTGCAGATGTCGAGCGCGCTGGGCGGGTTCGTGCCAGTCATCCGCCGGTATGTCGTGACCGGTGTCTTCGAGACCGGCATGTACGAGTACGACAGCGGCTATGCGTACATGGAGCTGTCTGCGGCACAGGATCTGGCCGGACTGGGCGCGCGCGTGACCGGCATCGACGTGCGCACGCCGGATCGGTGGCGGGCCCCGATCGTGGCGGAGCAGCTGGCGACGACGCTCGGATTCCCGTACCGCACCATTGACTGGCAGGAGCAGAACCGGTCGCTCTTCTCGGCCCTCAAGCTGGAAAAACTCGCGATGTTCGTGATTCTGCTCCTGATCGTGCTCGTCGCGGCGTTCAACATCGTGAGTACGCTGACGATGGTCGTGACGGACAAGACGAGGGAGATCGGGATTTTGAAGGCGATGGGAATGCCGGCCGCCTCGATTCGGCGAATTTTTCTCTGGCAGGGTGCGGCCATCGGGTTCGTGGGGACCTCCATCGGTGTCGCGCTCGGTCTCGTCGGCGCGTGGGTGCTGACACGATTCAAGCTGATCGCCTTGGACCCTCAGGTGTATTTCATCGATCGACTCCCCATCCAGATCGCGATCAGCGACGTGCTGTGGATCGTCGGAGCCAGTCTGGGCATTGCGATGCTGGCGACATTGTGGCCGGCGCGTCAGGCGTCTCGACTTTTTCCCGTCGAGGCGATCCGGCATGAGTGAGGCGGCGGATGTGCCTGTGCTCGAGGCGATCGACGTCGTGAAGGAGTATCGTGGCGGCGATGGATCCATTCTTCGCATCCTGGACGGCGCCTCGCTGCGGATCATGCGCGGCGAGATGGTGGCGATCATCGGGGAGAGCGGGGCTGGGAAGAGCACGCTGTTGCACATTCTGGGGGCGCTGGACCAGCCGTCATCGGGTGAGGTGCGGATCGCGGGCCGCGCGGTGCACGCCGGTTCCGAGGAGTTGCTGGCTGACGTACGGAACAAGTCGATCGGGTTCGTCTTTCAGTTTCATCACCTGCTGCGGGAGTTCACGGCGTTGGAGAATGTGATGATGCCGCTGCTGATCGCGGGGAAGGCGATGTCCGCGGTGCGCAGCAGGGCAATGGCGCTGCTGGACACCGTTGGCCTTGCCTCACGCGCGGATCACCTGCCGTCGGCATTGTCCGGTGGCGAGCAGCAGCGTGTTGCGGTCGCGCGGGCGCTTGCCCCGGAACCAGCGCTGCTGCTGGCCGACGAGCCATCCGGCAACCTCGATCGAGGGAACGCGCACCGCCTGCATGACCTGTTTTCGACGCTGGCATCGTCGCATGGTGTCGGTGTGGTGGTCGTGACGCACAATCAGGCACTCGCGGCTCGTGCGAATCGTGTGCTGTTGCTGGATGCGGGCCGTGTGGTGAACTCGTCGGCGCTGGCGGAGGAGGTTGGCTGATGGTCTGTGATTCATGTCGGGAACGCGATGCGGTCGTGCACCTCACGCAGGTGGTCGAGGGCGCCGTGACGCAGGTGCATCTGTGCGAGAAGTGCGCGGCGGACAAGGGAGTCGAGACGACCGTTGCGGCGCCGAAGACGCCGCTGACGTCGCTGTTGCAGACGGTACAGCAGCAGATCACGACGGGTGCGACGGATCAGGCGCGGTGTTCGTTCTGTCAGGCCAGTTACAAGGACTTCCGGGCCTCTGGTCGCCTTGGCTGCGCACGGTGCTACAGCACCTTCGAGCCGCAATTGCGCGACCTCCTGCAGCGTGTGCACGGGGCGACGCGTCATACGGGTCGTCAGTACGGCTCACCGGCCCCCGAGCATCTCCAGCGCGTGTCGACGGTGCTCGAACTTCGTGAGCAGCTTCGTCGAGCCATCGAGCTGGAGCAGTTCGAGCAGGCTGCGCGCCTGCGGGATCAGCTGAAGGAGGTGGCGGAGTGATCGATTTCTCCCTGCTGCCGGACGGCGGCACGCGCTGGCTGGACGGATCCGGCGATCACGCGGAGGTCGTGTTGTCGACCCGGGTGCGTCTGGCACGGAATGTCGAGGGTTTTGCCTTCACCTCGCGTGCGCGGGATGGCGAGCGCCTGCGGGTGCTGGGTCAGCTGCGCGATTCGATGCCGAAGGTGGCGTCGCTGCGGGGCGGCGTGATTCTGCGCGTGGACGAGTTGGCGACGCCAGACCGGCAGTTGCTGCATGAGCGGCATCTCGTGAGCCGCGAGCTGGCCGGCCTGGACGGCACGCTCGCCGTTCGGACAGGTGCGGCCCTGGTGCTCGCGGACGAGGTTAGTGTGATGGTGAACGAGGAGGATCACCTCCGGTTGCAGGCGATGCGCTCGGGGTTCGACCCACATGGCGCCTTCGGGGCGGCGACCGCGCTCGATGACGAACTGGGCCGGTATGTACCGTATGCCTGGCATGGCGAGTTCGGCTTCTTGACGGCCTGCCCGACGAATACCGGGACCGGTCTGCGGGTCTCCGTCCTGATTCACTTGCCGTGCCTGGTGCTGACGAAGGAGATCTCGAAGGTGCTGGCCGGCCTCCAGCAGATGGGGCTCACGTACCGGGGGCTGTACGGCGAGGGGAGCGAAGTGGTCGGGAACTACTTCCAGATCAGTAACCAGACGACACTGGGGAAGAGCGAGGTCGAGTTGCTGGACCAGCTGGCCCGCGTCGTCCGGCATGTGGTGGAGCGGGAAGAGGAGGCTCGGCATGTACTGCTGCGGGATGCCGGGTATATCATTGAAGACAAGCTGTGGCGCGCGTATGGCACCTTGCGATATGCGCGGAGCCTGACGTTCGACGAAGCGATGAATTACCTCAGTGGGGTCCGGCTGGCGTTAAGCCTGAAACTCCTGAGTTCACCAAGTGTCTATACGCTCAACAAGCTCCTGATTCATTGCCAGGCGGCGCACGTGGCGCAGTATGACGGCCGTGCCACGTTGTCGGATGGTGATGCCAGCGTGGCGCGTGCACGGTTTGTCCGGGATGCACTCGCTGCCGACGTAGGCTCGCACGGATGATCGGCCACCGACAGCCGAACCAGAGGTCAGCATGAACGGGTACAACTTCACCGAACGCGTACGGAAGGTGCTCGCCATGGCGCGCGAGGAAGCCGCGCGCCTGCACCATGAGTACGTCGGCACCGAGCACATTCTTCTCGGGCTGATCCGCGAGGGCGAAGGGGTGGCAGCCGCCGTGCTGCAGAGCCTCAACGTCGATCTCGACGAGATCCAGCAGAAGATCGAGGACACGGTGAAGAAGGGGAAGGCGGCGCAAGCCACCGGCCCGGACCTGCCGTATACCTCTCGTGCCAAGAAGGTGCTCGAGCTCGCGATGAGCGAAGCGCGGGAGCTCAACCACAGTTATGTCGGCACCGAGCACCTCCTGCTTGGCCTGTTGCGTGAGGAGAAGGGGATCGCGGCGCAGGTCCTGACGGACAGCGGCGTGAACCTGGATGCCGCGCGCACTGAAACGCTGCGCCTGCTGGGCACCGAGATGCCACCTGGCGGTACACCGACGGCGCAGGCTGCCGGGAGCGGCTCGGCCTCGGGCGGCACACCCACTGGCAGTGGCAGTGGCAGTGGCGGTGCGAAGTCGGAGAAGAAGTCGAAGACGCCCGCGCTGGATCACTTCTGTCGCGACCTGACCGCACTCGCGACCGAGGGCGCGCTGGATCCGACGATCGGCCGCGCGAAGGAGATCGAGCGGGTCATGGAGGTGCTGTCGCGTCGCAAGAAGAACAACCCGGTGCTGATCGGCGAGCCCGGTGTGGGCAAGACGGCGATCGTGGAAGGTCTGGCGCAGCTGATCTCGGGCGGCAACTGCCCGGACAACTTGCGGGACAACCGTGTGCTGTCGCTGGACATGGCGGCGGTGATCGCCGGTACGAAGTACCGCGGCCAGTTCGAGGAGCGCCTGAAGGCCGTGATGAACGAGATCGCGCAGAACAAGAACGTGATCCTCTTCATCGACGAGCTGCACACGCTGGTCGGTGCCGGCGCGGCCGAGGGTGCGATCGACGCCAGCAACATGCTGAAGCCTGCGCTGGCACGCGGCGAGCTGCAGTGCGTCGGCGCATCGACGCTGAACGAGTACCGGAAGTACATCGAGAAGGACGGTGCGCTCGAGCGTCGTTTCCAGACGGTGATCGTCGATCCACCGACGGTGGACGAGACGGTCGAAATCCTGAAGGGGCTGCGCAAGAAGTACGAGGATCATCATCGCGTGACGATTCCTGATCCGACGCTGCTGGCGGCGGCGAAGCTGTCGGAACGCTACATCACCGACCGCTTCCTTCCCGACAAGGCGATCGACGTGATCGACGAGGCTGGCGCGCGCGCACGGTTGGCCGCACAGGTTCCGCCGGCCGATGTGGCCGACCTGCGTTCGCAGCTGGAACAGGTGAACGTGGACAAGGAAGGTGCGGTCCGCGACCAGAACTTCGAGAAGGCCGCGTCGCTGCGCGATCGTGAGCGTGAGCTGCAGGCGGAGATCCGGCAACGGCAGGAAGAGTGGGAGCAGCGTCGCCAGTCGTTCCGGCCGGTGCTCGGTGAGGAGGAGATCTCCTTCATCGTGAGCCGCTGGACGGGTATTCCCGTGACGCGCCTGCAGGAGGCCGAGACGGCCCGCCTGCTGCGCATGGAAGAGGAGATGCACGCGCAGGTGGTCGGGCAGGAGGAGGCCATCAAGTCCCTGGCCCGATCCATCCGCCGAAGCCGTGCCGGTCTGAAGGATCCGAATCGTCCGATCGGCAGCTTCATCTTCTGCGGACCGACCGGAGTGGGCAAGACGGAAGTCGCGCGGCAGCTGGCGAAGTTCCTGTTTGCCGATTCTTCGGCGCTGATCCGCGTCGACATGAGCGAATACATGGAGAAGTTCTCCGTGTCGCGCCTGATCGGTGCACCACCGGGGTACGTCGGCTACGAGGACAGCGGCACGCTGACCAAGGCAATCCGTCGGAAGCCGTACAGCGTCATCCTTCTCGACGAGATCGAGAAGGCGCATCCGGATGTGTTCAACATCCTGCTGCAGGTGCTGGACGAGGGACACCTGACCGACAACTACGGTCGCGTGATCGATTTCAAGAACACGGTCGTCATCATGACGAGCAACGTGGGTGCGAAGGAGATCACGAAGTCCAAGGCGCTTGGTTTCGGCACGAACGACAGCCGCGGCAACTTCGAGCGGATCTCGGAGAAGGTGAAGGAGGAGTTGCAGCACACCTTCAACCCCGAGTTCCTGAACCGTCTCGATGACGTGATCGTGTTCCATCAGCTCAGTCGCGAGCACATCGCGAAGATCGTGAGCGTGATGCTGCGCGAGGTGCAGAAGCGTCTGACGGACGAGGAGCTCACGTTGAAGCTGTCGGACGCGGGCAGCGACTTCCTCGCGAAGCACGGGTTCGACGAGATGTACGGCGCGCGCCCGCTGAAGCGTGCGATCCAGCGCTACATCGAGGATCCGCTGTCGGAGAAGATTCTCCTCGGCGAGTTCTCGAAGGGCGACGAGATCGACGTGGACGTTGCGGAAGACGGGACCCGGCTGCAGTTCCGGGTGTCTGCGAGTGCGACTCCCGCCGCCTGATTGCGGCGGGGTTTCCCCCGGGAAACGAAATTTTGTGAAACAGCCGACCTGGTCGCGGGTAGACCAGGTCGGCTGACTCGTTACATTTTTCAAGCTTATGCCCGTTTTCCGTCACTCCGCGGCTGCCATCGTGGCCGCTGTCCTCATTCTTCCCTTCTCGCGCGCCCAGGCGCAGCAGGAGGGGCCCGGCGCGTGCGCACTCCCCGACTCGATTGCGGTGGAGGGGAATCTGCGCGCGACCAATGACCAGATCCTGTCGGATGCCGAACTCGCGACTGGTGTGGCGCTGAATTTCAAGTCGGTCCAGCGCGCGATCAAGCAGTTGTTTGCGACCGGCAACTTCAGCGACGTGCAGGTCGCGTGCCGCGTGCACGAGGGGCCGCCGACCTTGGCGACGATCGTCGTGAAGGTCACGGAGCGGCCCATTCTCGGCGATGTCGATGTCGTCGGCGGCGACCGCATCCCGACACGGACGCTCAAGGACAAGGTCGACCTGCTGATCGGTCGTCCGGTGGATCCCGCGCTCGTCGCGCGAACCAAGCAGCGTTTGGATTCGATCTATGAGGCAGCTGGATATTACCTGCATCGCATCACGGTCGACACCGCGATGATCGCCGATCAGCGCGCCAAGCTCACGTTCCGTGTGAGCGAGGGTCGCCGGCTCGCGGTGAGCGGGGTTACGGTGAACGGCCTCACGAACCTTGCGCCCGTCGATGTCGTGGCCACCATGAAGACGAAGCCGGAGGGCTTTCTCTGGTTCCGGAAGGGCGAGTTCGATGAGGACACGTATTCCGGCGACCTGACGGAGCGCATTCCCGAGTTCCTCGGCCGGCAGGGATTCATCGACGGCTCCGTCGAGCGCGATACGCTGATCGTGGATCGCGAGCGCGGCAAGGGACTCGTCGATCTCACCGTTCGGGAAGGCCCGCGCTACTCGCTCGGCTCGTTCGAGGCACTTGGCAACCGACGCTTCTCGACGGCCGAGATCGACCGTTTGTATCCGTTCCAGCCGCAGGCCATCTCGCTGACGGAGCGTGCGATGTCGCTGCTGCGCCGGAAGGGGCCCTCGCTGCCGCCGAACACCTTCGATCAGGGGCGCTGGGACGAGGGCACGAAGAAGGTGCAGACTGCCTACAGCAACGAAGGCTACATCTACGCCCGGGTGCGTCCCGTCGTCGATCGCGACACCACGGGCGGCAAGCATGTCGCGAACCTGCGATGGGAGATCGAGGAAGGGCAGCCGGCCATCGTGAATCGGGTCGAGATTCTCGGCAATGACCACACGGTCGAGAGCTGCATCCGCAATGCGCTGCTCATCGTGCCCGGTGACGTGTTCAACCAGGATCGGCTCGTGCGCTCGTACCAGAATCTCGGCAATCTCGGCTTCTTCGAGACGCCGGTGCCGAACCCGGACACGCGGCCTGACTCCACGGGCGACGTCGACATCATCTTTCGCGTCAAGGAAAAGCAGACCGGCAACGTGAATTTCGGTGCCTCGGCGGGGCAGGGTCTCGGTGTCGGTGGCTTCATCGGCCTGCAGCAGCCGAACCTGTTCGGGCGGTGCAAGTCCGGGTCGCTGAACTGGAACTTCGGACGTTTCCAGAACAACTTCCAGCTGGCCTACACCGACCCGCAGATCCGTCTGTCGCAGGTCTCCGGTACGCTGAGCGCCTATCACACGCAGAATCGCTTTCAGGGCATCGGCGGCTTCTCGAACTTCAACGGCGGTTTCGGCCAGCCGATCCAGACTGGCGCGAGTCTGCAGCTTGGCTTCCCGATCCCGCAGTCACCGTACACGCGCCTGTTCCTTTCATACGGTCTCGAGAGCGTGCGATTCGGCAGTTCCGGGTTCCTCGGTGAGCAGGCATCGCAGTTCACCGGCGCGAACGTGCGTAGCTATGTCGGTGCCACCGTCGGCTACGACACGCGCGTGGATCTTCCGTTCGCGTCGGCTGGTGCGCAGCGCACGTTCACCGCGCAGTTCAACGGACTCGGTGGTACGTCGCGCTTCCAGCGATACTCGCTCGACCTGAAGAACTTTGCGACCCTGACGCAGTTCGGTGGCAGCAAGCCTGGCTCGCAGCCCATCAAGATCGTCGCGGGCCTGACCGTGAAGTCCGGCGCAGTGCTCGGCAGCGCCGGTGCGTTCCGCTTCACGCAGCAGTTCAACATGGGTGGTGTGCAGTTCGGCGAGCCCCTGCGTGGGTATCCGGAGTTCTCGATCACGCCGGACGGGTTCCAGGCTGATGCGACGAACAACCAGTCTGCGTTCAACAATCCAGGAGCCGCGTTCTTTTCGACGACGGCGGAGATCGGCATTCGCTTCAATTCGATGTTCTACGTGAACGGCTTCTATGACGCCGGGAACGTGTATCGCCGCGTGCAGCAGTTCGACCCGACCCGGCTGTTCCGAGGCACCGGCATCGGTCTGTCCACCGTCACTCCGCTTGGCCCGCTTGGGCTGGACTGGGCGTACGGCCTGGATCGCGTAGACTCGTTTGGCCGCCCGGCACCCGCCTGGCAGCTGCATTTCCGCCTCGGCGGACAATCGTTCTGATCTTCTTTCTTGTGGAGTCTGCAATGCGTGTCATGAGTGGGCTGGTGCTGGGTGGTGTGCTGCTGGCCGTGTCGGGCGTTCCTGGTTTCGCGCAGGCGACGCCGTCCCAGACCGGCGTGCTGAAGTTTGCGTACGTGAATTCCAACCAGATCCTCGAGAGCGCGCCTGGCCGCAGTGAGGCGCTGGCGTTGTTCGAGAAGGAGACGCTGCCGATGCGCACGCAGATTCAGCGCATGCAGGATTCGCTGCAGTCGGTCATCACCGAGTATCAGAAGGCCGCACCGCAGCTCACGCCGGCGCAGCGCTCGCAGCGCGAGGCGTCGATCGGTGGTCGGCAGCAGGAGTACCAGCAGCGTGCGCAAGAGATGCAGCAGTCGGCGCAGACACGCCAGGAAGAGCTGATGGCACCGGTGATGGAGCAGGTGAACAAGGTGATTCAGGATCTGCGCGCGGAAGACGGCTACGCGTTCATCTTCGATTCCGGCTCGCAGACGCCATTCATCGTTTCGGCAGACAAGAACCTGGACATCACGTCTCGCGTGCTCGATCGTCTGAAGACGCTTGGTGTGCCGAAGCTGCCGGCCGCGACGGCTGCTGCTCCGGGTACGGCGGCACCCGCGAAGCCTGCCGCGACAGGTCCGGTCGCCTCGCCGACCGGCGTGACGCGTCCGCGTCCGTAGCTCCGTGAGCACGTCGCAGCGGAGTGCAGGATCGCCGTCGGTGCTGACCGCCGCGGCAATCGCTACGGCCGTTGGCGGCACGCTCGATGGCGATGCATCAATGGAAGTGACGCACGTTGCCGGATTGGATTCGGCGAACGCTGCGTCACTTTCGTTCTTCAACAACCGGCGCTATGCGGACGAGGCTGCCACGAGCCGCGCGGGCGTGGTGCTCGTCACCGCCGCGCTGGCAGATCGGGTGGCGCACATTCCGGCCCGGGTGATCGTGTCGGTGCCGCAGGACGCGATGCTGACGATCCTGCCGCTCCTGCACCGACCGCTGTCCGCGCCCGTCGGTGTGCATCCGTCTGCCATCGTGAGCGCTGACGCCTGCCTCGGCGATGATGTCTGCATTGGAGCACGAGCCGTGATCGGCTCCGGTGTCAGCATCGGCGCACGGACCGTCCTTGGTGCCGGCGTGACACTCGGTGACGGCGTGCGCATCGGCGAGGATTGCACGGTGCACCCGAATGTGACGGTGTATCCCGGCACAGTGCTGCGGGATCGCGTCCAGGTGCACGCTGGTGCCGTGCTCGGCAGCGACGGATTCGGGTACGTGTTTGCCAACGGCGCGCATCGCAAGATTCCGCACGTCGGCGGCTGCCTCATCGAGTCGGATGTCGAGATCGGCGCGAATGCAACGATCGACCGGGGCAGCATCGGTGACACCGTCGTCGGCGCCGGGACGAAGATCGACAACCTGGTGCACCTGGGCCACAACGTTCGCATGGGCAAGCTCTGCCTGGTGATGGCGCAGGTCGGGATCTCGGGATCCACTCGAATCGGTGATGGCGTGATCATCGCGGGTCAGGCGGGCCTTTCCGGGCACATTTCGATTGGTGCAGGCGCACGCATTGCCGCTCAGGCCGGGGTCTTCGGCGATGTGCCTGCCGGCGAGACATGGAGCGGGTATCCGGCGCGGCCGCACCGCGAGTCGCTGCGTGCGCAGGCGGCCGCGCACCGCCTGCCTGCGCTGCTGAAGACGCTGGATCGTCGACCGGGCGGCGCGTGAGCGCCAGCCGTCGACAGATGATTCGGCAGGCGACGACCGTCATCGGTGTCGGCCTTCATCTGGGGCAGGATGTCACGCTTCGCTTCGAGCCGGCGGCGCCGAACGCGGGCGTTCGCTTCGTGCGCGGCGATCGTGTGGGCGCCGTGCCGATTCCGGCGCTGGCGGGCGTGGCGGTGCTCGCCGACCGGCGGACGCAGCTTGGCGAGGGTGCGGATGCATTTCACACCGTCGAGCATGTACTGGCGGCCGTGGGTGCGCTGCAGATCGACGACCTGCTGATCGTGATGGACGCTGCGGAGCCGCCGATCGCCGACGGGAGTGCTGCGGCGTTCGTGGAGGCGCTGCAGCGTGCCGGTATTTGCGAACAGGGTGGGCCGGCGCGCTATCTCACGGTCACGACGCCGTTCCGCGTCGTGGACGGTGAGTCGATCTACGAGGCCACGCCGTCGTCGCGTCTGCAGCTGGAGGTGTCGATCGCGTTTCCGCACCCGTTGATCGGCGAGCAGTCAATCTCGCTCGACGTGACGGCGGCGTCGTTCACACGCCAGCTTGCCAGCGCACGCACCTTCGGATTCGTGCACGAGGTAGAGGCACTGCGTGCGGCAGGGTTGATTCAGGGAGCCAGCACGGCGAATGCCGTCGTGCTCGACGCGGAGGGGCCGGTCGAGACGACGCTGCGATGGCCTGACGAGTTCGTGCGGCACAAGGCACTTGATTGTGTGGGAGATCTTGCGTTGGCCGGTGCCCGTGTCCGCGGGCACATCCGCGCGTTCCGACCGAGCCACAAGGGCACGGTCCTGTTCGTCCGCGAGCTGCTCCGGACAGCGAAGGAGGAGAACACGGTGCTTGGCATCGAAGAGATCATGAAGGTGCTTCCGCACCGCTACCCGTTCCTGCTGGTGGATCGAATCCTCGAACTCGAGGAAGGCAAGCGCGTGGTGGGCATCAAGAACGTGACGATCAACGAGCCGTTCTTCCAGGGCCATTTTCCCGGCCATCCGATCATGCCGGGCGTGTTGATCGTGGAGGCGATGGCGCAGGTCGGCGGCATGCTGATGCTGGGCAGCATCCAGGAGCCGGATTCCAAGGTCGTGTACTTCACGAGCCTCGACAACGTGAAGTTCCGTCGCCCGGTCAAGCCCGGCGACCAGTTGCGCTTCGAGCTCGACGTGCTCGCGACGCGGGGGTCGCTGTGCAAGATGCGTGGCGTGGCGCGCGTCGATGGCGAGGTCGTCTGCGAAGCGGACATGGCTGCCATGGTGCGGCCGCGATGACGTCGCCGGTCACGAGCGGTATTCATGCCACGGCGATCATCGCGCCGAGCGCCGTGCTTGGCGACGGCGTGAGCGTGGGACCGTATGCGTACGTCGGCGACGACTGCGTGGTGGGCGACGGCTGCGTGATCGCCATGCGTGCGACGCTCGAGCGGAACGTGACGCTGGCCGCTGGCGTGAAGATCGGCATCGGCTCGGTGATCGGCGGCGATCCGCAGGACCTCAAGTACCAGGGCGAACACACGACCGTGGAGATCGGCGAGCACACCGTGATCCGCGAGTATGCAACGATTAATCGCGGCACCACGCACTCGTTCAAGACGACCGTCGGCAGCGGCTCGTTCCTGATGTCGTACGTGCACCTCGCGCATGATTGCCAGATCGGAAATGGTGTGATCATCGGCAACGGCACACAGCTGGCCGGTCATGTCGTGATCGACGATCGCGCCATCGTCTCGGGCCTCGTGGCGGTGCACCAGTTCGCGCGCATCGGCCGGCATTCGTTCGTCGGCGGCTGCTCGCGCGTGGCGAAGGACGTGCCGCCGTACCTGAAGGCGGTCGGAAACCCGGTGAAGCTCTACGGACTGAACTCGGTCGGCTTGCAGCGCAGCGGTTTCGACGACGCGATCGTGCGCGAGCTGAAGCGTGCCTATCGCCTGGTGTTCCGCTCGGAATTGAACGTGACGCAGGCGATGTCGCGCGCGCGCGCGGAGCTGCAGCCACTGCCGGAGGTGGCGGCATTCCTGACGTTCATCGAGGAGAGCGAGCGGGGAATCGGATTCTGACCATGCGCATCGGTGTGGCGGGAGCAGGTGGGCTGGGCTATCACCATGTGCGCATTTTGCGAGACATGCCGGACGTTGCGTTCGCCGGCTTCTACGACGCGAACGCCGACCGCGCCGCGCTGGTCGCGGGTGACCTGGGCGTACAGGCGCATCCGTCGCTCGAGTCGCTCATCGCGGCGTGCGATGCGGTGAGCTGCGTGGTGCCGACGCTGGCGCATCACGAGGTGGGCATGGCGATCCTCGGCGCGGGCAAGCACCTGTTCGTCGAAAAGCCGATCGCCGTCACGCTGGACGAAGCGGATGCGCTCGTGGATGCAGCGGCCGCAGCGGGCGTCGTGCTGCAGGTGGGCCACGTCGAGCGCTTCAATCGAGCCGTGCGCGCGGCGTTGCCGCATCTCGCCGATCCGCTGTTCGTCCAGAGTGACCGGCTGGCACCCTATACGCCGCGTGGTGCCGACGTCGCCGTCGTGCTCGACCTGATGATCCACGACATCGACCTCGTGGCGACGATCGTCGGCAGCCCGGTGGTGGATGTGAGCGCGGTCGGTGTGCCGGTGCTGACCGACACGCTCGACATTGCGAACGCGCGCCTCGAGTTCGCGAGCGGCGCGGTGGCGACGATCACAGCCAGTCGCGTCTCGCGAGACAAGACGCGCAAGCTCCGCATCTTCCAGCGCAGTGGCTATGTGTCGCTGGATCTTGGCACCGGCGT
>Ga0105048_10012256_pt1 | contig 13464 bp, 13 predicted proteins | sample MAT05_FD_78382 | JGI IMG/M metagenome (GOLD analysis project Ga0105048, IMG submission 78382) | Freshwater microbial communities from Lake Fryxell liftoff mats and glacier meltwater in Antarctica - MAT-05 | ecosystem: Environmental > Aquatic > Freshwater > Ice > Liftoff microbial mat | place...
CATCAAAGTACGCATCAAAGTACGCATCAAAGTACGCATTGTGGCACGGCGCTCCGTACCAACTTATCGGCACAACGTGTCGAGCTACAAAGCGTCAGGCTCGGCTCCGAACCACAACCACGGCGCATTTTGACTTGTGCGTCACTTGCTCCGCTTCGATTCGTGGACGTACGAATTCAACGCTAGGCCTCCACCAAAACTGGGCGTATTGACCAACATGTCCTCCAAGACACGTCCTCCAAGACATGCAGTACATGCAGTTCCGCTCCGAATTGACTTGTGAACATGCGCGCGTATTCAGTCGCCGTTTCGCTGTCCGCCCCTAGATCGGATGCCAGAAGGATTTTTTTAATGCTAATCACCATTTGCTCCACTCTCAAGTGAACAAGAGTTGTGTCTGTTCCCCAGCGGCCATCGCATAGAACTGCCCCACCGTCAGTATATCGTCAACTTGATCGCACAGATCCTCTCTCTTGATATCGAACATATCCATTGCAAGCTTGCAGGCGTAGAGTTTGCCACCGGAGTCGGAAATCATTTCCAGAAATTCGCCAACCGGTGGGATATTGAGCTTTTCCATCTTCCTCTTCATCAGCGAAGTGGCCAGCCAGGAAACTCCTGGAATCGCACCCATCCAGGTTGGAAAGGGCACCGTCATCGGCAACCCCAGCATAGGCATCGCCATGTTGAGGGCGGAGTTGCCAACGGTGGAGACTTTTAACGAATGCATGGTCTTCTTAACAAGCGTATTGAGGCCGAAAAAGGTAAAGAACATCGAAGCCTCGATCCCCTCCATCCTAGCTCCGTTGGCCAGTATAAGCCCTGGATAGACTCCATCCAGCGAACCGCGACTGACTACGATCATAACCTTCTTCACTGGCTTACTTACTTCCGAATTCATGCTCTCGTTCCTTGCTGTTGTAACGACTTCATCCGTTCCGTCCCTGTTTCCACGGGTCGCATTAGATACATCCGACCGGCTTTGGAATCCCCGCAATTTTAGATGCCTTTTTGAGAGGTCCGCCTGGAAACAAATCGTAAAACTCCTTGATCGTTGTAACACCGCTCTTTCCGATGCCCCGAATCGTCAGCGCAACTCCCTTGGATTGTTGCTCGCGCAAGTAGCGAATCAGCTTCATGTGCGAGTCCGTTAAGGCGCCGATACTTTCCTCTTGAGCGAGGGCTTGTGCGATCGACTCGTCCCACTGATTCGGGTCAAGCAAATAGCCCTCTTCGTTCACTTCAATTTCCCGACCTGCCAGTTGTTTTTTCAAAATTTCCCCCTTTAAAACCTGCAATAGAATGAAAACGACCAGTACGATCTACCGCTCGACTCAAGCGATCTTTGGTTTCACCGTTTTGTTCCTTGTGATGCCTGGGATCCAACGCGCGCGCAATAGAAAAACCCAATAAATCCACCGAAAAGCCAGCTTCCCCCAGTGATTCAACCGGCTCTCCTTCAGTAAACTCATCGGTCCAAACCAAAACGGAAATCGACCGACGTGTGGATCGAAATCGTAGCTGAAGTCGATTAACAAGGCTTTTCCAAATCCAGATTCGATGAAGCAATTGGAATGCCCGTCAAACTCCTCCTTCAACGGCTTTCCTTCTAGATATAACAACACATTGTCCGCAAGTGTTTCGGCCTCGAAGTGAGCGACGGAACCAGCCTTGGATGCGGGCAAGTTGGTCGCGTCTCCCACCACGAAGATATTGGGATACTTAATCGATTGAAGCGTGTGTTTGTGCGTGGCGACAAAATCAAGGTCGTCCCCCATCGAGGATCGACGAACCACCTCGTCTCCCATGTTCGTTGGCGTTGTTACCAACACATCGTACGGCACTTCCCTCCCATCGTAGCAAATCAGTTTGCGATTCGTACTATCGATGCGCTCTACCGAGAAGTCGGTCACTAACTGGATGCCTTTGTCTTGAAGTAAATGGCCAAGTGTTCTGGCCGCTTCGGGTTTCGTGAAAGCACCCGAGAGTGGCGTGACATACGTGATGTCCACTGCGGAACGCATGCCTCGTTTATGAAAATGCCAGTCGGCCAGAAAACAAAACTCCAACGGAGCCACCGGACATTTGATCGGCATCTCGTTGATATGAACAACCAGTTTCCCACCCTTCCAACCTGCCAACCGATCTCGCAACTTCTTTGCGCCGTCCAAAGTGTAAAAATCAAAAATGTCCGTCTGCCAACCCGATTCAAGCATCCCTTGCGTTTCCTCCGGAGCGATGCGGCAACCGGTTGCAAGGATCATGACATCGAACGCGTACGAATCCCCTGACTTGCACTCAACACGGTTCTCACTTGGGCAAATCTTGGCGATTTCGTCCTTTACCAATTCCACACCCGTCGGCAAAAATCTGGCCGTCGGACGGACGATTTGCGATTCGCTATAAATACCGAACGGTAAGAAAAGCAAACCGGGTTGGTACAAGTGACGATCGAGCCTGTCAATCACCGTCATTTGCCAGTCCTTGCGAGGCAATCGCTTACGAAGGTGGTTGGCCATCATCGTTCCAGAGGTGCCAGCCCCAAGAATCAACAATTGTTTTCTCATGATTTATGAACTTGGTAAGTGCATTTCCCGATTAGACTAGATCATTGTCAACTTAGATCCGTGAGGTCACTTTCCGTTACAATCTTTCTTGCGATTGCAAATTTAGCGATACCACAACGCCCCTTTGGGTGTGTAGCGTTTCGCCACAGTACAAACTCAAATGTGTGCTGAAAGGCGCGCTCACTGTGCATTATTTTAGTTCGCTCTACTTCGGCGATTGGTATGGCTCGGTTCGGTTCGGTTCGAGGACCAACCGACCTTCGATAGTCCGACATACTTATTCGTGGACTTTAACCAGTACTTTGTCCATATCTGCTGCGGTAAACGCCCGTACCGTCGATGTATGAACATTTCCCATCGCGCCGACGTGAAGTAGAAAGGCCGTGGCGGTTTCGTCGTCTGGGGCTTGAAAGATTAGAACTCCATCGTGATCGCCGAGAGTCCAATAAACGTCGGTGACTTTAACTCCTATTTTCTTGGCAGATACCTTCAACGCTGCCGCACGTTTGGTCGTTTCGTCAATCCCCTTGATGCCTTGTTGTGTGAATTTGATGTTAGTGATAAACGTTGCCATTAACGTACCTTTCAATAGTGCAGAAAACAGTGGTATTCGCGATGACCTAGGGCATCACCGCGAGGAAGAAGCTCAACCGAGCAAAAAGCGAACCATAAGAGCGTCGACGATTCGTCCACTCAACGCACGACGGCGGCGCAGACGGTATACTCTAATCCGGTCTCTTGGGTACGTCGTAAGCTGCTTGTTAACAACAGCTTCCACGTGCTAGAGGCCGTTTTCGTTGACCGATCACGGCTCGTTTCGTTGAAATCTTCCCGTCCCAGAAAGTGTAAGCTTGTCCACTCCAACTCAAATTCAATCGGCCACTCAGCGAATCCAAAAAGCTCAATCAGAAGGTCTAATCAGTCAAGGAGCTTTGGAGAATATTACGTGTTGGCTGACTCAGGACCGTTACAACACGTACTTGCCCAAGCTCCTAGAGCATATTGAATCTGAGAAGTGGCAAGCGTTGGACGATGCGTTCTGGACCGTCATCCCCTTTGGCACGGGTGGTCGACGTGGGCGAATGGTCGATATCGGCTCCAACGCTATCAACGATCGCACCATCGGCGAAAGCGCACAGGGACTTGCTGACTACATTTTGCAAATGCCCGACACAAATACGCCTCTATCCTGCGCCATCGCTTACGATACTCGGCACAAATCGCGGCACTTCGCAGAACTATGCGCGTCGATCATGGTGGCCAACGGATTCCAAGTTTATTTTCTGGATGACTACCGCGCCACTCCGCAACTTTCGTTTGCCGTTCGGGCAAAAAATTGCTCGTGCGGAATCATGGTTACCGCTTCGCACAACCCCCCGAGCGACAACGCCGTCAAAGTCTATTGGTCGACCGGTGGCCAAATCCTGCCGCCTCACGACTCCGCTATCATCGATCGCGTCATGAATGTCCAACAGATCAAGACTGTTCCTTTTGCCGACGCGCTTCAAGCCGGAAAAGTTTCGATCGTCACCCAGGAAATCGATCGCGATTACCTTGCTGCGGCCGTAAAGTATGCCTGGCCTGGATCTCGCGACGTTCGAGTCATTTACTCTCCGCTGCATGGGGTCGGTGGCTTTGCTGTGCCTCCACTTTTGAAGGCCGCAGGTTTCAACGATTTTGTCGTCTATGGTCCTCACGCCACGCCCGATGGTGATTTCCCAAACGTGCCAGGACACGTTAGCAATCCAGAAAACACCATTATCTTCACCGCGATTATCGAGGACGCGAAAGCCAAGAAGGCGGATTTGATCTTGGCCACCGACCCCGACTGCGACCGAATGGGATGCGCTTGCCCACTGACCTCACAAGCCGATAGTCCATGGGCGACCATCAACGGCAACCAAATAGGGGCACTACTAACCGATTTTGTGCTCGGTAAACTCAAGTCCTTGGGGCAACTGACCAATAAATCTTACGTCATCAAGACTTTGGTAACCACTGATCTGATTCGTCGCATTACGGAAAGTTACGGGGCGAGATGCGAAGGAAACATCCACGTCGGTTTCAAATGGATCGCAGGCTTGATGGATGAGTGCGGACCAGACGATTTCGCGTTCGGAACGGAAGAATCCCATGGCTACCTCATTGGCCAATACTGTCGCGACAAGGACGGGGCGGTCGCATGCTTGCTTATGTGCCAGCTCGCCGCCGATCTCAAGGCCCAGGGTCTGACAATGCACCAGCGACTAGACCAATTGCAAGCTCAGCACGGGTGCCATATCGAGGACTTGATCAACGTCCAAATGGAGGGGAGTGAGGGGATGGCCAACATGAAAAAGCTCATGCAATCCCTTCGAGACAATCCACCAGCCGAGATGGGTGGCCTCAAAGTGGTGGCGGTCCGCGACTACGGGAATCTGACTCGCCGTAATGTCGCTGGCGGTTTGGTACCAATGGATGCGCCTAAGAGCAATATGCTAATACTGGATTTGGCGCTGCCTGGCCAATCGACTCCGTCAGGCAATGCGATTGCTGTCCGACCGTCGGGTACCGAGCCAAAGGTCAAATTCTATTTGTTCGGCGTAGAGCCAGTCACGGGTGCATCAGGGCTAGCCACCGCCAAGCAGGCAGTAACAGAACGCATCGCCAGGATGAAACTCGACGCAAAGCGGTTGGAGTAGGGGGATGGAGGATTGGAGGATTGGAGGATTGGAGGATTGGAGGATTGGAGGGATGGAGGGATGGAGAAGGCTCGTGCGGTGTTTCGGGGAGGTCTGAAAAACCGCTCCGCAATAACTTAGCTAGCTTGCGAAAACCCTGTGATTCTGCATGAAAAATCAATTAAAAACATGATTTTACCCCACATGATTTTGCCATAAGAATTCCGACCAAAATCTCTGCGTTTGACCAAAGGTGTCCAACCAGTGTCGAAAACTAGGGTGTGGGCCTGGAGCCTTGTTGTGAACTCGGCGAGAATGCGTTAGCATCCTTAACAGCATTTGGAATGCAATGGTTCAAACGAGATTGATCTCTAGGTGATGGGCGACGGGTACTATTGAGAGATACTTGTCCGCATGCAATTGCACACCAATTCTTTGTCTCTCACCATTTGGTTTCACTTAGAAAAAGGGAATTTCAGGTATGGCCGCTTCAACTAGCAAGAACAAGAAAAAATCCGACAAAGGTCCACCAGCCGAGCCGATCACCGGTCTCGAAAGCATCTACAAACGCGAGCCTAGTCTCAGAACCACCCTTCAACAAATTGAAAAGCAATTCGGCGAAGGCTCCATCATGCCATTGGGTGGAGAGGCCCAACTCAAGATAGAAGGCATTCCAACCGGTTCGCTTTCTCTCGATATGGCTTTGGGTGGGGTGGGAGTTCCACGGGGCCGAATCATCGAGATCTTTGGCCCAGAATCAAGCGGCAAGACCACCATCGCTTTGCATATTTGCGCCCAAGCTCAAAAGACTGGTGGGATCGCTGCCATCATAGATGCGGAACACGCGTTCGATCCAAGCTGGGGAAAGAAGCTCGGAGTTGAACTGGACACATTGCTGGTAAGTCAACCAAGCAGCGGTGAAGAAGCCATGCAAATCACCGAAATGCTGATCAAAAGCAACGCCGTCGACGTGATCGTCATCGACTCGGTGGCCGCGTTGGTTCCTAGACAAGAACTGGAGGGAGAGATCGGTGATACGCACATCGGACTCCAAGCGCGTTTGATGAGCCAGTCCATGCGTAAACTTACTGGTGTCATCGCCAAGAGCAAAACGTGTGTGATTTTTATCAATCAGATCCGTGAAAAGATTGGGGGCATGTCGTACGGTTCACCAGAAACCACTCCTGGCGGTCGCGCTTTGAAATTCTATTCGTCGTGCCGAATCGATGTTCGCCGAATTGGACAACTCAAGGATGGCGAAATGGTTGTCGGTCAACGAGTCAAAACCAAGATCGTAAAGAACAAAGTTGCACCTCCATTCCGCGTGGCCGAGTTCGACATGATGCATACCTGTGGAATCAGTTTCGAGGGGGACTTGCTCGATCTCGGCACGGCTCACAAGATCGTGAACCGCAGTGGTGCTTGGTTCAAGTATGGCGACACTTACATTGGCCAAGGAAAAGAAAAAGCACGAAACTATCTGATGGAAAACAAGGATGTAGCCAATGCCATCCGCGACGCGATTATCGCATGCGGTGGCTATGCAGGTCCTGAAGGTAAACCGGAGGCCGCCGAGGAAGTCGAACAAGAAGTAGCGGCGGATTCCTAACCTCGTGCTTGGAAGACGCCATGATCGAAACGCCAGCTAATCGGCATTCATACCGGCTAATCGGCATTCATACCGGCTAATCGGCATTCACGGTTTGCAAATGGCGCATCTTGCCCGGAAATGCCCCCGAGTTTTACTCGGGGGATAATTACCGTCCCTCTAGAATAGATGGTCATAACCCCTGGCGAGAAGCGGTTGAAGCCAGGAGCATGCAGAAAAGCTCCGAGTGGTAAACCATTCGTCCCGGACTTAACAAATACAGTTTGCGACACCAACAAGACAAGCGACAGCATCGCGATTGCTGTTCGGCTAAATCCAAGGCCTATTGGCGTCCTATGCAGTGGATGGATGCAATATGGTTCAGCGAGACTATTTCGACTCGCCGAAGCTAATCGATCGAGGCACTGCCGATCCCTACCGATCGAAAACTCGCGCGTCAAAATCGGGGGCAGAACGGAGCCGCAACGACAAGAAACCCACGGAAACTGTGCAGATTCGGGGGCAGTTGATTCGGTCGAAGTAAACTCCTTAAACGAAAAAACCCAGGTAAAGCCTGGGAATTCGTCAGTGGTCAGGGGCGGGCTTGAACCGCCGACACACGGATTTTCAGTCCGTTGCTCTACCAACTGAGCTACCTAACCAATTGTTCTACTCATGCAATGTATTTCCGCCCTCACTTTTTGTCAATTCGAGGTCAATGCATTTGTCACCCACTTCGCCAGCGGCTAGTCTTATGATTATGAGTTCGATGGGATAACTAACCTCATTCACCCCCTCCTGCTTATCTGCTCGACTTTTTATTTCCAAATCCGGGGATTCGTGGCTATGACACCGTTTTCAAAAGGTACAAGATCGGTCTCCAAGAACGCTTTTTTGCTGGCCTGCACGTCGGTTTTCTACTTCAGTTTGCCCCTGTTTGCTTTTGCGGAGAAATATACGCCTGAACACCCCGTCGTTCAGGAAATGGTCAGAAAAGGGGTCGAGTTCCTTTCCACTAAGGCAGTGTTGTCAGGTGAAGGGATCAATTTACTCACCGGCTACACCATTTACAAAGTTGATGGAAACGCCGACCACCCAATTGTCGCTTCCGCCGTTGCTGAAGCTCGGCGACTTGCCGCGTCCTTTGCAGCGGGTTCAAACGTTACCGAGGCTAGATCCATGTACATCCCGTCGTTGGCAGGAATGCTCCTGGCCTCCGTCGATGTCGAAGCCCATGGTGTTGCGATTAAGCAAATTCGAGATTTCTTGCTCCGATTCCAGAAGCCCCATGGTGGGTTCGGATACCTAGTCTCTGGGCCTTACATCAATTCCGGTGACATTTCTCAAACCCAATACGTCATGTTGTGTTTGTGGACCATGAGCCAACTTGGAATCGAAGTTCCTGACGATGCCATCGCTCGTACGATCACCTTTTTGGAAGCGGCTCAAACCAATGAGGGGGGATGGCCCTATCAGTTCGGCGGACAAAATGCGGAAGCGGGCAGCACCACCAACTCTCTCGCCGCCGCTGGCTTTTCTGCATTGCTGATCGCAGGCGACTCCCTAAGTTTGTACCGCAGCAAAATTGCCGAAAATCAAGAGGAAGAAGGAATCATTCCAAGCGTTTTCAAACGCATCTTACCCGAAGCCCAACGAAGCAAAGTCAACGTCGATCGAGCTCGATTGGATAACGCAACCAAACGAGGCGAAGCTTGGCACCTCGCTAACCCATACAGGCGAGCCCAGTGGCATTACTACTACGTGTATAGCCGCGAGCGCTATGAGTCCTTCCTGGAGATCACCAAAGGTAAACAACAAAAAAGCCCTGAATGGTACAATCAAGCGGTCGAAACACTTCAAGCCGTTCAAGGGGCGAATGGTGCCTGGGGCGATGCCGCCGACGCTGATACCCCGTTGGCTCCGGAAGCCTGCACTTGCTTTGCAGTTCTATTTCTTATCCGGAGTACACAAAAGGCTATCGGAGCCCTCAACGAGGCCTATGTTGTCGGAGGCGTAGATTTGCCAGATGACTTGACGGCCGTTCGTGCGGTGGGCGGCAAAGTCATGTCAAAGACTTCGACGACCAGTATTGACGATGCTCTCAAGATGCTCGAGCAAGACGGAAAAACGGATACCGAGGAGCTGGTTGCCGACAAGATGCGGCTGGCGACGGATCCCAACCAAAGGAAAGAACAGCTCAATCGATTCACTAGGCTTCTAAGCGCTAAGGACCCAAAAACCAGGAAAATCGCTGCGAAACTGCTTGGAAGGGGAGACGATTTGGACGTTGTCCCGGCTTTGATCTACGCGGTCACGACGGACCCAGACCCGGAGGTACCTCGCATTGCGGAACAGTCGTTGCGGCTCATCTCGCGGCAATTGGACACGCACCACCTCCCTAAAGACAAAGCGGTTAAGCTTTCCGACCAGACCAAATCCAAAGCGGGTGCGGAATGGAAGAAATGGTTTTCCGGCCTCCGTCCCGATTATGTTTTTGTCGATTGAGGATCGATCGATAAATTAGTGGGATAGGCTTCCAGCCTGTCAAACTGAAAATGACAGGCTAAAAGCCTATCCCACTTTAGAAATCAGACATTTATAGATCGAACGATCTTAAGCATCGTTACTGCTTTTGCAAAACCTTACGTCTCTCTGAGCTAACCCAATCATGTCCTCAGCTACAACCAGTACAAAACCCACTCAAGGGCTCCTTGAGGTCGACGAGACCTCGATGCGAACCAACAAAGTGGACCAAACTTCCAGTTTTCTGCTGAGCTTGGTTCTTTTGATTGGCTTGGCGGTTTTCTTACTAGCCCTATTGTTCTTCATGCGGTCGATGTCGAATACGGCCAAAATTGTGAAACTCCAGCAGGAGCCCGCAGGCCGGGGATTGAATGCCGAAGGCTTAGAACGCGACTTCGACCCTCCCGCGGCAGACGAAGTCGAGCAGCTCAACGAGCCCGCTATTGAGCAGACCTTACAAATGGTGACCGAAGCCATCAGCTCCATTTCCGCCTCGCTGGAGAGTATTGAATCCAGTATGGCTGCGAATAATGTAGGCTCAGGCAAAGGGGATAGTCGACAAGCCGGGGCGGAAGGTGAGGGTGAACGATTCGTTCCGAACAGCGAACGATGGGAACTGAAATTCACTGCTCGCGATCGTCGCAACTACGCCCTTCAACTGGAATTTTTCAAAATGGATGTCGGTGCGATTGGCGGCGGTATTGCAACCGTAGATTACGTCGCGAATGTGGCCAGCACCCCAACCAAAAAGTCCGCTACTTCCAAAGAGTTCAAAGGCAAACTCTATTTCATGAGCACCACCTTGAATGTTTTAGAACAGTACGAGAAACAAATGCTGCAAACCGCTGGAGTTCCAATCGCCGGCAGGCAGATCCTCAAATTTGTTCCGAAACAGACCGAAGACGCACTCTTTCAGGCAGAAGTGGCTTACTACACGGAAAAACGCAGCAAAGAATTCCGACTTCCCGATATTGCTAAAACGGTTTTCGAGTGCCGCCAGAAGAAAAAAGGGGGCGGTTACGAATTCGTCGTAATCGACCAACGCTACTTGGGAATTCCTGGCGTTAAGAAATTGTAACGGGTTTAATCCTCATCTCAATTCACCGGTTTTCATCGATCAAACGAGCGGGTTGGTTCTATTAAGCGAGGGGCAGTTTGAAATCTACCTATAAACTCGGTGGCACGCCTACCTATAAACTCGGTGGCACGCTCTGAGGTACGAAGGGCGTGGTGAATCGCTAGAGTCATTTGCCACACTTCCCACGCCCATCGCTAATCGCGCTAATCGCTTTGGGCGTGCCACACGTGCCACACGTGCCACACTTCCCACACGTGCCACACACTTCTCACGCCCATCGCTAGTCGCGCTAGTCGCCTTGGGCGTGCCACACGGTGGCCAAGCCTGGTAGTCTTCTGTCCGCCGCTCGCCTTAGCGAGGACTCAAGTCGGCGGAGCGAGTTGACCACGTTACAGATTCGCACCTGGCGTTGGCTCAATGCGTGGCATCGATTCGACTACCTTGTCGATCAACCCATACGCACATGCCTCCTCCGGATCCATAAATCGGTCACGGTCCGTATCCTTTTCAATCTGCTCAAGTCCTTGTCCGCAATGTCGAATTAATATTTCGTTCAACTTGCGCTTGGTTCGCTGAAACTCCTTTAAGTGAATCGAGATTTCCTCGGCCGTTCCTTGCATTCCGGCGAGCGGCTGGTGAATCATGATTCGGGAGTTCGGCAACGAATAGCGTTTGTTCTTGGCGCCTGCTGTCAGCAATACAGCACCCATCGATGCGGCTTGTCCGATGCAATAGGTAGCGACATCACAGGAAACAAACTGCATCGTGTCGTAAATCGCCATACCAGCGCTGACGCTACCGCCTGGACTATTGATATACATGTGGATATCTGCTTTCGGATCATCCGATTGCAGGAATAGCATCTGAGCGACCAACGCGTTGGCAATTTCGTCATCCACCTGCGAACCCAAGAATATGATTCGATCCTTGAGCAAGCGGCTGTAGATGTCGTAAACGCGTTCTTCTCGACCGCTTTTTTCGATGACGTATGGAATCGTTGGCATTTAATCGTAGGCTCCAAAGTTGGTGTGGTTTAGGAATTCTCTTCGTCGCCAGTTGGCGTCTTGGTCAAAATCTTGTCGACCAACCCATATTCCAAGGCCTGATTTGCCGTAAGAAAGAAATCGCGATCTGTGTCCAATGCGATTTGGTCGGCTGACTTGCCCGTGTGCTTGGCAAGGATATCGTTGAGTTGCGATCGCATCCTCAAAATTTCCCTCGCTTGGATTTCAATATCGGAAATCTGGCCCCGCACCCCGCCGTGCGGCTGATGAACCATAACCGAACTGTTCGGCAAACAGTAACGTTTTCCTGTCGTACCACCCGCCAATAAGACTGCGGCTCCACTTGCTGCTTGTCCCACACAATAGGTTGCAACTGGGCACGACAACATTTGCATGGTGTCGTAAATTGCCAATGTCGAAACGACTTCGCCGCCTGGAGAATTGATATAAAAATGAATGTCTTTGCGTCGCTGCTCACTTTGCAGATAGAGCAATTTCATGATGACGTCGTTGGCATTTCCCGCATAAATCTCCCCTTGCAGGAAAACAATTCGGTTTTCCAGCAACAGATCGCCCAGGGTCATCTGTCTTTGGCGTTGATAGCTTTGATACGCTTGCGAGTCATAGACCGGCGGCATTTTCGAAAAGTGATTCAATTGTTGCCTTCCCTTACTTCGAGTTCGTTACTTCGATCTGTACATCTTTCCGATTGCCCACCATTTGACAAGGCCACAACAGGGAATCTTTGCATCCATTCATGGGCACTTCCTAGCCCAAGGGGCTACTTGAGTCATTCTGAGAACGCTATCATTCCAGGTAAACTTGGTTACAGGGCCGCAAAAATGTGGCGGCGGGTCATGTCTTTAACTCTTCGCCCTTGAGGCTAGTCCTCGCATGAACTTGAATTCGATCTCCGATTTAAAGCGACGGTTTGCATTGGATGAGATCGGGGAGTTAGGTTATTTCAAGTCGATCGAATGGGCCGATTCCGTTGATTCGACCAACAAACAGCTTGTCCAATCCGTTCGGCAGCAGTCCATTTTGCTGCCGGCACTGATGGCAGCCGATCGACAGACCACCGGAGTAGGTCGAGGTAATCATCAATGGTGGTCTCCAACGGGTTGTTTGATGTTCTCGATGGCTATTCCAATCGGTCAGCCCGAAAAGCATGAGCCGGATGGTTCCATTGATTCGGTTGTCAGCCCGGCGTTGTTGCCGTTGCGAGTGGGTTGTGCCATCGCAGAGTGCTTAGAGCAGTTCGTGTCGCAGAAACCCATGGTCAAGTGGCCAAACGATGTGTTTTTATCGGGACGCAAAGTCTGTGGCGTCTTGATCGAGGTCATTCCAAAACCAGTTCCGGCCCAATCCGTGGCGGTGATTGGGATAGGGATCAATTGCCAAGTGGATTTTCGAGACGCGCCAGCCGATGTCCAAGCCAACGCCACCAGCTTGCATGAATGGGCCAAAAAGGGGATATCCGAAAGCGTTAGCACTGAGAATGTTCTGGTGCAATTCGTTCATCACTGGCTTGCTGTTAATATCCGTCAGCAAGACAACCCAAAATGGCTTTTAGAGCATTGGCCATCCAGAAGCTTACTGGATGGCCAATGGATAGAGGTCCAGCATCCGTCGGGTGTGGCCCGAGGTCGATGCGTGGGGATCAACGAGTCGGGTGCAATTCTCATTCAAAATGAACAGTTGGAAGTTGTGGAAATTCTAGCGGGAACGGTTCAATCGTTTCGACCATTGTAGAACCGAATGATTCCGGCACGTGTGGCACGGCTTGAATTGAAGCAAATGTTCCTAGCGACTTCCACGCCCTTCGAAAACTCAGGGACGTGCCACACGCTCATGCGGCACGGCTTGAATTGAAGCAAATGTTCCTAGCGACTCCCACGCCCTTCGAAAACTCAGGGACGTGCCACACGCTCATGCGGCACGGCTTGAATTGAAGCAAATGTTCCTAGCGACTTCCACGCCTTTCGAAAACTCAGGGACGTGCCACACGCTCATGCGGCACGGCTTGAATTGAAGCAAATGTTCC
>Ga0105048_10012259_pt1 | contig 13462 bp, 5 predicted proteins | sample MAT05_FD_78382 | JGI IMG/M metagenome (GOLD analysis project Ga0105048, IMG submission 78382) | Freshwater microbial communities from Lake Fryxell liftoff mats and glacier meltwater in Antarctica - MAT-05 | ecosystem: Environmental > Aquatic > Freshwater > Ice > Liftoff microbial mat | place...
GTGGGAAGGAAGGCAAATGTTTCTAGCGATTCACCACGCCCTTCGAAAACTCAGGGACGTGCCACACGCTCGTAAACTCAGGGACGTGCCACACGCTCGTAAACTCAGGGGCGTGCCACACGGTGCTGGCTCGAGTTTTCCTGGTTTGGTATTCATTCCAGTTGTTTTTGCATTGGTGCTATGGAGTGGCTGTCGCAAACAGCCCGCTTCGGTGATGGTTAGCAATCCAACTGAGTCGAATGCTCCTTCGGCGAGCCAAGAAATCGCAAAAGTCTCAACTCGGCGTAACCAAAATAAGTACCCGCAACTCTTATCGGACTACAAACTCTACCGAGGCGAATTGGCCAAGTTGGAACCGGCAGAAGGAGTGATCGAATACGAGCTAAACACCACGTTGTTCTCAGACTACTCGGGTAAGCAACGCTTGGTTCGGTTACCTGAGGGTAAGCTGGCCAAGTATGAAGCAGTTGCAGCACTTGATTTCCCTGTCGGCACAGTGATTTCCAAGACTTTTTATTATGACCATGACCTGACCGACTCAACTCGTGGCCGCCGTCTGATCGAAACTCGCATTCTTCAGCGAACGGACAGCGGTTGGATTGGTATTCCTTTTGTATGGAATGACGAGCAGACAGATGCGACGCTCACTTTGGCCGGTGCAGCGATCGACGTTCAGTGGAATCATACCGATGGGGTAGCGAGAAGCAACACCCATATTGTCCCGAACTTAAACGACTGCAAACGCTGCCATCAAAACGAGAGCATGGAACCGTTGGGCCCGACTGCCAGAAACCTTAATCGTGACGTTGCGTACGAACATGGAACGGAGAATCAACTTGCCTTTTGGGCGCGCAAGGGCCTGCTATCGGATTTGCCAAAACTAGAGAATGCACCGAAGTTAGCCGTTTGGGATGACCCCAAATCGGGATCACTAGACGAACGAGCCCGCGCTTGGTTGGAAATCAACTGCTCCCACTGCCACAACCCGAAGGGCCCCGCTCGCAATTCGGGTTTGCACCTCAACGTCGATGTCACTGATCGCTACCAACTTGGCGTTTTCAAGACTCCTGTCGCGGCGGGCAAGGGGACTGGCGGGAGGAGCTATGGCATCGTACCCGGCAAGCCCGATGAGTCGATATTACTGTACCGTTTGGAGACGACACATCCAGGAGCCTTGATGCCGGAATTCGGTCGAACCGTCGTCCACGATGAGTCGGTTGCATTGATACGGGAATGGATCGAACACATGCCCGAAGGTGCCGTAGCACAGGCTGCTAGCGATGCTAGCCTGTGATTTTATTCTTAGTATTGCAAAAGATTGTCGCCTTTTGCTCCGCAAAACTGCGTTCACGCGGCGCACTTTTGCGGAGCAAAAGGCGACAATATTCACAAAACGAAAACTAAGGCTGCGAAAGCTGGGCTTTGGTACGGGACCGCAAGTAATCATCCACCTCCCGAACTAGCGGAAAGAGTTTGAAATCGATTTCAGGGTAATTGCCGTTCGATTTCTCTCGTTCCAACAACGCATTAAGGATTGGCAGGGCTGCTTCTCGCATCTCCACGACACGGAAGGCAGGAATCGCAACTTGGCAGACCGTTTTTAGAACTGCAATCGATTTTTCGGTTTGATACAGATCGTATAGTTTACCAAGACGCACTTTGGCTCCGGCAAAATCTTTTTTGGCGATAGCAATTTGGGTTTTGAGGATCATGCAATCCAACGTATTCGCGCGTTGGTCCATCAATGATTCCAGCTCGTTGAGGCGATTGGATTGAGCTGCATAGTCAACCAGTTTCTCCCCAAGGCTAGTCGGCTGCTCATGCAATAGATGCAGTAATCTTGCCTCGTCCGCATAGAGAAATACATCTCGCTCATCCGGCAGTAATTGTCCCAACAAAAACTCATAACGCTCGTTAGCAGAAGTGCTACTGTCTCCCCACCGTTGCATTACGGTCAGAATTGCATGAACTGCAGTCTTGCCCGAAGCCTCCCTAGCACTTTGATACTCAATGCCAAACGACACCGTGCGTGCATTACCCTGGGGTGGTAACTTGCATTTGATTGTCGTCGCAATGATTTTCTTGGAGATGTCGACTTGCCCTTCGTCGACAGCCAGATTTGCGACTCGCATCAACCATTCGAATTGACTTTGCTTCAAATGGTTTGCTTTAGAACCGATGGCATTGGCACTAGCAATCCTATCAACCAACTCCAGCCATCTTGCTCCGCCTTGTTTTACCCTACCATGTTGAATTTGAACTCTTCCCCATTCCAGCAGCATGACGTTGGCAAGTTCTGCCTCGGGCGGTGATTCCGGCGATGGTGAATTGTTTCTTGTGCTTGAATTGATGCTCGAACTTGGGAACGGGCCTGGATAGCCATTCGGGACACTTCGATTGGATCTTTCTTCACGATTGAGCGATGTCGTCGTTCCCGCATCTATGAGTCTTGCAGCATTCAGAGCTCGCGTTGCCAAGCGTTCGGCTGCTTCCAAGTGTTTTCCAGCAATGTAACATTGCTTAGCAACCAGCCAAGTGGAAACGATTGGTTGTGCGAAGTCGGGGATCTGTATCGGCGTCGATGGGCTCTGAGCGATTGCGATCCATTTTTCCAATTCGAGGTCGAAGGTCGCGGCGATGCGTTCAGTGTCGCGCATAGCTGTTTCCGCGTCTCCCTGTCCTGTCGCCAATCGGATTCTAGCCAGTGTTGCGCGTACCGTGACGTCGGTTGGATGCAATACGGCTAACTTACTAAGCCCTTTTTCGATTTCAGCCAAACTGTTTGCCTTGGCGTGTTGGATGAGTGTTTTCTGAAGTACGCTTTCGATCCATTGGCTTGGAGTCTCCTTTGCCATGGGCACTTGGAGCATCAATTCCAGTGCCGGTTGGTCCCTCGTGATTCGATCCTGTAGCAGTTCGAAGACCGCTTTATCGGCAGGAAACGTCTCAAGTAAAGTGATCGCGGCTCGTTTTCCAGCCTCGCGGGTGGTTACCTTCCTACTATTCTGCCCAACACCCGCGGTGGGATTCATTGGACTCAAAGAATGATTCCTTTCAAAGAGACGGTAGCTTTCAACCGGCAGACTCAGCGTCAACATGCGATCTGCCAGTGTAACAATCGTATTCGAATTGGACTGTCCCGATGGTGAGCCTTGTTGCCCCGATGCATAGCCTTGGCCTATCGGGAAAGCCATCGAAGCTTCTCGGCCACTTTCGTATTCCCTCGTCAGCAACTCAATCGCCTTTCCGCGTTGGCCTTCTGCAATCCATAATTTTGTCAACATCATGACGGGTTGTTGATCGGGACTGACGAGCATGAATGCATAGCTGCCGATAAGAGTATCCAGCAATCGAATCGCGGCTGCGCGTGTCTCTGGCAACTCGGAGAACTCGTTGGCTAGCCGCCAAGCAACCCCCTCTGGACATCCGATATGAAGGCGTTTGATTGGAGCTAATTCGGCAAAATGCTGCTTGGCTTCGACCGCCCGATCGGTTCGGGCTGCAATCATCGCCAACATCATTTTCCCAGCCAACCAACCCGGCATGCGTTGAATAGCAGTTTGGATGGCGGGTTCCAGCTTTTGTGATACATCCTCCCGGCTATGGTTTCGCAAGAGCAACTCAAAAAGAAGCATGTCGCTCCCTTGCTGGTAGTTTGGATTTTGCGCGCGTAGTCCAAACCAAGGATCGATGATCGCTTCATTCTCATTGGGAATGAGTGCGTCCATCGTAAAACTCAAGAATCTTGGGTAGGGTCTGCTGCCGGTAGGGTAGAGTAACTGAAGCGATTGTTGCCGGAGTAATGGATCCAGATCGACTAACTTTTCCAACAAGGTGGCGCCGATTTCAAAACCATTAGGACTGTGGATCAGGGTTGACGCCATCGACAATACCTCGATGCGTTTGGAGACCGCCTGAAAATGGATCGTCTGAATTGTCTTTAGTAAATCCGTTGATCGTCCAGACGACTCGAACCACGCTTGGAGTTCAGCTATCTTCAGGAGTCCAGTATTTGGGTCGCGGCGCAAGAGTTCGATATATTGATCGCATGCCTCGTTGACACTTGATTTTTTGAGCATCTGGGCAAGATGAATGCGCATCGGGCTCGCACTTGGACGAAGCTGAAGTGCTTGTACCATTGCCTTTTCTGCGGCGGCCAAGTTGCCCGCGACCTCGTGGTACTCGGCCAACTGTTCGAACAAAACGAATGAGGTTGGGGAGTTCGATATCCGATGCTCCGTTTCCGTGATGAGTTTCTCCAACTCGCCGTTATTCTTCAGGACCTCAAACGCAGACGTTCGAAACCCGTCGGCGGCGTAGACTGCATTGGGTTTTGTCTGAAAGGCTGTCGACGGAACCCCCTGTGCATTGCTAGTTCTTGTGATTACTTGGCCATTGATGACTCTTGTGTTGTTCGAGACCAATGGAGAAAACTTTCTTGGCTTACTCACCATTTGTCTCGCAATCTTTGTCGCTTCCGCGGAGTTGCCATTTTTTACATACTCGTTCATTTCTTTGATACGAACTGCTTCCTGTGACAGCATGGGCTTAGGCGTTGAACGGGGAGCAGCGACGGCGGTACGTGTCGTGGGATACGGTAGCATCCTAGATGCGCTAGCGATTCCCATAACGTTTGCTTGTTGCACAATCCCGCTGATCGATTGCAACGTTATGTTGTCCAGTTTTTGAGTCTCAAGGGCATTGAGCGACGCTTCCATTCTCGGTTTGTCGACTAACCCATTGGAAGCGTGCAGAATGATCAATTCTCGGAGCAACGAGTTCTGCGAATTCGATGGAGAAAGGGCCTCGGCAATTTTTCTTGACTCTTGGAATTTCTTTAGAGTCAGCAAGGCTGCGGCCGCGTGCAGAGCACAATCCGGCTCTTGCCCGATCAATTCCATCGCTTCATGAGCCCTAGTAGGAACGCTGTTTGGCAAAGACGGGTCGTCAACGGTTAGGGCGTATCGCAATTGTTCCAATGGCCTTAATGATGCATCGGAACGCTCTAAACGAGCTTGCATGTAGTTCCGCCAATCCGCAGATCGATCCGACTGATCGAACAACGCCTTGACGGATAGGGCGACTTTTTGTTGCTCGTCCGAAAAGAAACTTGTACACCAAGTTTGCAGCGTCGATGAAACTTGCATCACTGGCACTTGCATCGCCGGTGACTGGCCCCAGGTCAACGACCAAGCGCTCAATGTTGGGAACTGTCGCCTCCTGAATTGCTGATTCGAAGCTGCCAAGACCGAATCCAGAATGCGAATTGCTGATTCCGTAGTGGTATGTTCACCCCAAGTCTCAAGAAGCCGAACAGCGAATTCGGCAGGAGATCCTGGCGAAGGAGTTGATGCTGTCGCGGCCAACGGTACGGTGACCACCGCGTTACTCTCTTCCAATTGTTTAAGATGCAATTCGAACCATCGCAACAACGGGAGCTCGATGTCGTTGAAACGATTGGCGCCTAGCAAGTATTCGCACAACGATGCGAGTTGAAAGTCGGTATCGGCGGCTTCCCTTTGGCGAGTCAAAAAAGCCTCAGCTTGTTCATTATGTCCGGCAAATCGAAGCTCATTGACAACAGTCCTAACGAACCCTTCGCTTCTCCGATTAAAGTTGCCTGGCACCCTCATTTGTGGATTGAAAGTGGATAAACTGCGTTGCATACTTTGAAGCGTCATTGTCCGTTGCGCATTGGACATGCCAGCCGATTGTTGTTGAATCATGATGGCCATTTGCCTATTTGCCAATGAAGCCATTTGTGCATTGTAAACAGCTGCCATTGGTTGAGCGTTGGAAAGGTTGTTCGCGGACGGATTAACGACGGGCTCTTCTTTGGCCGATTCGAACGCTTCCAACATCAAGTCGATTTGCATTGCCGACAACGGATTGCGATTCTTGTTCTCCGTTGCAATCCCCGATATTTGGCGACGTCGAAGCGCATCCAAAAAATGCGATTGCATTTCGGGCTCGCCACTCATTGCAAGTGCCGTTTCTATCGGAATCTGCGCATTGGTATCCTGCCGAAACTTAACAATCGCCAAAGCGTCGATCAATTCGGAACGTGTCGCGTGACCTTCCGCCTGTTCGAGTACGCGTCGAAGCCAATCCGATTGGACCGCCGAATCTTTGCGATCGCAACATACCAACCAAGCAATGCACGCGATTCGCATTTCCCCGAAGTTCTCTGGAGACCACTTCTGCCCCGTTCCAACTTGAGTCGCGTCCACAGCAAATCTTCCTCGTCCCAAGGCGATGTCGGCTAGTTCACCTCGGTCAACGACCTCCAGCAACTTGGCATCGGAACTAGTCGACATTTCGCTTGAAGCCCTGGTTAAGGATGCTCCTTTAGATGAACCCCGCTTGCTTTGTTTGGTTCGTCGCAACGCCGAATCGCTGCGTTCGATGTCAAGCTTCAATAGATGTTCAAAGGTCGCTCTGGCTTGTGTCCATTGGTCGATTCCAGCCTGGGCAATTCCACGACGAAACAGAAGCTCCCAATTTTCGGGTTCTTTGCGCAGCATCGGATCCAACGATTGCAATACCAGTTCGTATTCGCCTCGTTGCAACAGCGCATCGATGTTTTGCGATGCGGCCGCCGGATCGGGCTCGTTTTGAAGCAGCTTAACGACAATCTCGTTGGCTTCGTTCCAGTCGCCGTTTTGCCTAAGTAGACTGGCCAAGTACGATTCGTTTTCCTGTCCCGGTACGAATGCAACCAGTTGTCGCTGGTAGTCGATCGCCATCTCTAGGTCACCTGCCGACAGGCTCAGCCGAGCAAGTTGCTTCAGGATGTTCGTGTCGCGTGTCCGATCGGTAAGTAACTCTTCCATGGTCCGTTTGGCGCTGGTAAAGTCCGAGACGGACTGATGCACCTGGGCCAAGCAAATGGTCAAATCACGACGCTGCGAGGGATCCTTTCGACCCGCTTCCAATCGGTCGATCAACGCAGGGATTGCATTTTGGTGCTGATAGGATTTGACCATTTTTACGATCAAATCAACTTTATCATCGAGCGTGTTGGCTTTAGCGAATGCTTGCCAATAGAGTTCGATAGCTTCGTTGTAATTCTTGATTTCATTGAGCGCACTGCCGAGCGACAACGTCAATCGGCTTGAGTTGGGATCCATTCGCAATGCCTTGCGCAACGCCTCGATGGCTAAGTCCGGCTTTTTGGCTTGAGTGTAGACTTGCGCAAGGAATTCGTAGCCCTCGATTTTAGACGGAACCGCTTGAACAACTTCCTTGGCTGTCTCTATCGCGTCGGCGAAGTTTCGCTGCCGAATTTGCTGTTTTGCAATACGCTCGAGATACTCTTGGCGTCGTCGTCGATCCACGTCCGCCAGTTTGCGAAGAGACACAATAGATTGCTTGGCATCACCCAGTCCCTCGGCAATCTCCGATGAAAGCAGCAGCATCGATAGATTCTTTTCGTCTAACTTCAACGCTTCGTTAACTGCTGAACCGGCTTCCTTCCAGCGTTTTTGGCGGACCAGGTAGCGAGCAAGCAACTGGCACTGAGCCACCTGCGGCACCTTTGCTTGACGCAGTTGGTTCTGTAGGTTTTCGGTTTCCGATTTGAGTCGGTTGCTTGCCTCTAGAATTTCCATTCGTTCTTGGATGACGAACTCGCGAGAATCGTCGCTGTCGGCGAGCTTGTCTGCGGTTACAAGGCTCTCTAACGCTTGGTCGATTTGGTCGGCCTTCTTTTGAAATCGCGCAGTCCGAACGAACACTGAGGAATCTCGAGGGGCAAGCCGACAAGCTTCGCTCGCGAGAACTGCGGCTCTATTGAACTGTTGGGCATGGTCGTAGATTTCTGCGAGCCTCATCACGCTGTCGGCATTGCGTCTCACCCCTTCTGCGATGGATTCCCAAACCGCGAAGGCTTGTTCACGACGATTCTGTTGAAATAGAAACTCGCCTAAGTACTCACGGTATTGCGATTCCTCCGGTGCCAGCTTTATGGCCCGTTCGAAGAGTTTTTGAGCTTCGTCCGGTATCTGTGCGGCTTGCAATAGATCGGCAACTTGAATGTGCGCGAGTGCATCTTGGGAACGATTTTCAAGACTCTTGCCCCAAATAGAACTTGCCTCCCTTTTGGCTTCTTCTAAGTTGCGACTAGGGTCGCGCAGGACCATTTTGCCCCAGTCTCGCAAGATATCTGCATTGGTCGGATCGAGCTTCGATAACTGGCCATATTGTTCCGCAGCGGCTGAAAATTGTTGGTCGGCAACCAATAGATCGATATAGGTTTTTCGCAGGTCGATTCGCGAAGGTGCACGCTGGATCGCGTGGGCCATCCACTGGTTGGCCTCAGGAACTTGACCGGACGAAGCCAGGAATTTGGAAAGCCGGACCATCGACTCGATGTCGTCGGGATATTTTTCTAGCCTGTTCTCGTAGTAGCTGATCAAGCCTGCCTGGTCATTCGATTTTAAGTAGACCTCTTCGATTTTGCGTTGGACATCGCGATACAACCAGCCATCCGGTTTGAGATCCCCAAGTATCGAGTCCAGTTCCGCCATTCCTTTATCGTTTGCCCCCAATTTGATGCGGAGTTGAGCAGCTTCCATTCGAAATTGCGTGCGTTGGTATGCATCTTTGGTCAGAGTGATCAAGCGTTCGTAGCGTGGAAGTGCATCTTGAAATGCGCTCTCTTGGCTCTGTATGGTGGCGATCTGTTCTAGGACGCGATGATCGTCCGGGAAAAGAGATTCCAATCGCTTCCAAACTTCGATGGCTAGGTCATTGCGATTTTGGCGTTGATGGGTTCGGCCAAGTTGTTCGAATATCTCGAGCAGGACTATGCGAGGGGGCTTTCGCTGGATCGCTATTTCGAAAGCGTCGATGGCTTTGGTTGGTTCGCCGGTGCGCAACAGGCATTGACCGCGATAGTAAGCGGGCAGTCCATCGTCGGGACGAAGTTTCTCGGCTTCGGCAAAGGCGTAAATGGCTTGCGTGTCCATTCTGCGCTGACTTTCAAACAATCCCAAAAGCATCCACGCAACGCCATCGCTAGCGTTGGCCTTGGTGCGTTGTTCGAGTTCGCCGATAAAGGAATCTAGAGTCCCTCGTTGCAAATGATGCGAGAAGACTTTTTCTAGGGCGGTTCCACGCTGAGGATTCTTTTCGAGGATGGACAAGAAGCGTTTGGCGATCGCAGCGGCCTGTACCTCTTCGTCTTCCTGTTGGGAGTACGCATCGGTTGACAAAAGGACAAATACCAAGCAGGCGATGCATCGATGGAAAAGCATCATGGGAAAAACTCCATCAAGTAGGAGAGTCTATTTGGGCTTAGGTAAGAACCAGAATACCACAATTACTGTCGCCTTTCGGTCCGCGAAAGGCGACAAAAACAACAGACAACCTCTTACTGGGAAACTTTTTCTTTTAACGGCAAGCCGTAGGCGACGGTGAGTTAGTGGAGACGCGACGCCTTCGGCTTGCCGTTAAACGCAATATCGATCAATTATTTGTTTAACAGTCAGCCGAAGGCGTACTCGATACCATTAACGTACGCCTACGGCTGACGGTTAAACGAAGTTTTTGCGAAATTGGGCTTCATTGAACGGTATTGCCGTTAAACGATTAAATCACTTGGGATAACTATTGATCGATCGGTCCTAAAGTGCGTATTGAAGCGCTGTTGCGCAGGTAATTTCCTTGTAACGTAGCGGTTAACGTTTCGTGGCAAGAATTCATCGATCCGCTGGCATCTTGTGTCCCGCGGGCTTTGACGTCGTATTCGTCTTCAACCACTCTAGCAACTGCTGTCGTGTTTTGCTCGGTCTGAGAATCCACGCGTCGTTGTGGTTGCGAAAGCCGGTCGAAGCGAACGTCAGGTTTGCCTTCGACGCGTGTTGCCCAAGATAACGTCGAGTTTCCTCGACCTGATCCTTTTCACCACAAATAAACTGTGGCCTGCCCGCTAACCTTTCCAAACGCGCCGCTGCCGAGTCAGCGTCGCTATTCGGATAAGGCCATTTGCGGACACCATCGTAATGGCTATACGGAACAAAGGCTCGCCAAAGCTTGGCCGTCTTGTCATCATGCAACCCCAGGAAGTTGCAGGCGATGGCCCCACGTGAGAATCCGCAAAGAACAATGCTAGATATCAGCCACATGCAAGCCATGAATGCGATCTTAACAACACTTATCATTCTGCCCCCATCATTCTGCCCCCATCTTCCTGGCACAGATCTCCCCCAATCTCGTTATTTAGGGTACCTTTGCGGTTTGCTCGAGATCTCGAAATTGCTTCCACGATATCAGACTGATCTTCTGACTCTTTAAGAAATCTCGCATCGCATTGTCTGTAAATATCACTCGGTCCTGATTGCGGCGGGCTGCACTGTCGGTGATGGCGCGGAGTTCTTCGTTGTCGTGCCCGCAATGGATAATTAACTGGGTTACCCCCGGACCGATCTTGGTCAGTTCGTCGTAATATTGTTGTTTCCGTTGCTCCGGGACATTGCCGCCGTAGAATTGCAAGAGGTTATCGAGCAAAGGAAGTTTTCGCTCCGTCAACTGCGCTACCGACTTCTGAAAACGGGCTGCGAGGGCTGGATAGGCTTTCTCCATTTGCGGATCCATGCTCTTGAAAAACAAAACAGGAAGATCGTACTCCAGGGATAAATTGACGTACACCTCTACCAAATCGGGGCGACTTAGGACCGCTCCCATGTGCGTGTCGAGATGGCTCAACGGAACACCGAACGCAAGTGCCCTGTCAATCTGCGCCTTAAGTTCGATTTTGACTTCTTCGGCGGTGGCATTCATCGCAACTTGGCCGACATTACCCCAAAGACAGCCTGTCGGGTCGACCAAACTGGGGACGCGATCCCGGGACGCGACCGGTCCCCAACGGTAAACATCCCATTCGCAGTTGAGTGTCAGGTGAATACCATAGTCATACTGTGGATGCGCCTTGGCATACTCGGCAAACTCTTTGAACCATGGGCATGGGACCATGATGCTGGCCGATGTGACGATCCCGCTCTCCAGTCCAGCCTGTGTGGCCATATTGACGGAGTGCGACATGCCTGCATCGTCCGCATGAACGATCAAATAACGAGGCTTATCTTGGGCCGAGCCAAAAGCTGATAGCATTGCAAAGAATAGGAGCGATAGAGAAACTGGCTGGAATCGGAAGTTATTCATGAAAAGTGCTCGTAGTGGAAGCGATTTGGAAACGATAGATCGTAGCAGAAGTCGTGAGACGTAGACGAGCGAGGCCCTTCGTTCGTTGGGTTCCTGCAAAACCTGAGCGAGAGCCTCGCACAGCCACAAAAAACCAACCCAGTTGCAAGCTCCCACAGCGCTAGCCCAGATTATACATAACCCAAAGCGTATGTTTTGAAATTGCTATTTTCGCAACCATTCTATTGGCCATAGGCCATAATCAACTCAGCCCTCCAACGCTGGGCTGTTAAAACTATGCTATTGCGGGAGCAATTGGATTGCGCATCTTTTCTTCCACTTCGCTTAATGGAACAGACAGGCAGACCGATTCATTTTGCTTCCGTCGGTTTTCAACCGGCGGGGCAGCATCTGTCAGCTACCAACGCGAAAAGTTCGCAGAGTGATCGCTCTCCGTCGGACTCGGGACTTGTCGATTTAGTAACCCGACACGTCAGTGAGGGACGAAATGCGTCCACTCGCTCACGCTTCGGGTTTCCAAAGTTGCCCTATTTCGGCGAAACCTATTAAATCAACAGCCCGCTCGTCCGGCGGAAGCAACGTCCTCAAACGTTGCTTCCGCCCGAGTAAAACGGACGGAGAGCGGTCAGCGACGCAAACATGAAATGAATATCTGGTACTCGGTGTAGCTGTCAGATATGGCCCCGCCGGTTGGAAACCGACGGTAGCCAAACCTATGTCGCATCAACGCATTTTTCGTAAACTGCTATTTGTCGCACGGCCCGAGCGCTGTCTGGACGGCGCTGTCTGGACGGTGCTGTGGGGACGGAACCGCAGAGAGACTCGAGGAACGTGCATCTACCGAAGCACAACACGCAGAGGAATCGAAGGCAACTTATCGACAACTCTGTAGACATCAAAAGATTCCAAATCTTGCAAGCTGCAGAAAACTCAGGCTGGGTGAAACGCCTTGATCGGTTGCCAAGTCCGCTGCCAATTCCCCCAACACACTCGTGAATTTGAAGCCATGACCGGATAGACCTGCCACGATCGTGACTTGGGAACGGTTCGGCAGCCTATCAACTATAAAATTTTCGTCCGGGGTCATGGTGTAGTAGCACCCAGCCCAGCGTGTCAAGCGCTGACTGACCTCCGGCAAGTTGGATCCCAGAAACGCTTCGACGGCCGATTGATCACTCGCATTCCTTTTATGAACTCCGTCGATTTCACTGTCCGCTTTCTCACCGCCGCTATGCCTTGCGACTTTCAAGCCCAAAGCATCGCGTTTGGGGAACCCGTAAAAATGCCCGGTCGGCGTTTCGTAAAAGAAACAGGGGAAGCCATCTGCCTCTCGGTACCAATCTTTGTTCGTCTCGTACCAATACAGGTGTTTGTGCAACACCGTCAGCGGGATACGGAATTCGCTAAGCAATTTGCCAGCCCATGGGCCCGCGGTCAGAATCAGTTTGTCAGCTCGATAAACTTGATTTTGCGTGCGCACGCAGACGCCATTTTTATCAGGCTCCCAACCGACCACTTTCTGATCCAAAACCAACTCGGCTCCACGATCCACAGCACCACTGAGATGAGCTTGGACGCAGGCTTCCACGTTCAGATACCCCGCATCTTTCTCAAGGATCACCGACCAAGAGTCATCGCCTCGCAGCCCGGGGTAGCGATAGACCGCTTCCTTCATGGTAAGCCGCTCTATCGGCAAATCAAACTGAGCCGCGCTTCTCTGTACGCCAGGAATGACCACGCCATCAGCCGGTCCGATCTCGAGCAAGCCGGTCGCATGGTACAATCGAGTTCCTGTTTGTGATTCAAGTTCTCGCCAAAGATCGTAAGCTCGACATAGAAGTGGCACGTACGATGGATGTTCAAAGTACGACTTGCGAATGATTCGGGTTTCACCGTGCGAGCTACCGCGATTGTGCGGTGGCGAAAACTGGTCAATGCCCAGTACGCTAACGCCTCGTTTCGCAAGTGCAAACGCGGCCGCGCTCCCCACTCCACCCAAACCGAGAACAATCACATCGTAAGATTTTGCCATTCATAACTCGGCAAGCAGGGCAAAGCGGGCAAAGCGGGCGATGCTGCGGCTTATTGCCTTACTCCAAAATCGCCGCGACTATCGCGCCATATGCTGTGAACATGGTTGGCGATATTGCCAGCGGCGTCAGGCTGTTTATTGACGAACCCGATCAAGAACGAGGGAGCTTGAACTCGATAGGCATGACCAACACCCGCCTGCAACGCACCTTCCCACGAAAAATGAACTACGTCCCAACCACCTGCACTTTGAATGGCTTGACGTCGA
>Ga0105048_10012263_pt1 | contig 13460 bp, 7 predicted proteins | sample MAT05_FD_78382 | JGI IMG/M metagenome (GOLD analysis project Ga0105048, IMG submission 78382) | Freshwater microbial communities from Lake Fryxell liftoff mats and glacier meltwater in Antarctica - MAT-05 | ecosystem: Environmental > Aquatic > Freshwater > Ice > Liftoff microbial mat | place...
GACTGCCGGCGGGCCACATTCGTGGCCTTGGCCCTTCGGGCCGTTATTCCGCCCTCAGGCGCCGGGCGCGGCCTATGGCCGCTGGGCTCGCCGGACTGCCGGCGGGCCACATTCGTGGCCTTGGCCCTTCGGGCCGTTATTCCGCCCTCAGGCGCCGGGCGCGGCCTATGGCCGCTGGGCTCGCCGGACTGCCGGCGGGCCACATTCGTGGCCTCGGCCCGTTGGGCCGTTATTCCGCCCTCAGGCGCCAGTCCTTCGGGCCGTCGGTGAGGCAGGGGCTGCCCCCGTCAGAAAAAACGGTTCGCGGGGCGGGGCAGGCCCAGATGCTCGCGCAGGGTGGTGCCTGCATATTCTCGGCGGAACAGGCCACGGCGCTGCAATTCGGGAACCACCTGCTCGACGAAATCGTCGAGGCCCCCGGGCACATAGGGGAACATGATATTGAAGCCGTCGCAGCCGCGCCCCTCCAGCCATTCCTCCATCTCATCGGCGATGGATTCGGGCGTGCCGACCATGGCAGCACCGGAATAGCCGCCAAGGCGCTGCGCCAATTGCCGGACGGTCAGGTTTTCGCGCCGTGCCAGCTTGATGGCCCGCTCGCGCCCGGATTTGCTGGATTCGGTCTCAGGGATTTCCGGCAGGGGTCCATCGGGGTCGAAGGCGCGCGCATCCACACCCAGCGCGATGGACAGCGCGCCGATGGCGCTTTCCTCATGCACCAGGCTGTCCAGCAGCGCGCGCTTGGCACGGGCTTCCTCAATGCTCGCACCCACGACCACGAGGCAGCCGGGCAGGATCTTGATGTGATCAGGGTTGCGGCCGAGTTTGGCAGCGCGCCCCTTCACATCGGCGTAGAAAGCCTGCGCGTCCTTCAGCGGGCCGCCGGCGGCAAAGACCATCTCCGCCGTCTCGGCCGCGATCTGGCGCCCGGCCTCTGACGCTCCGGCCTGCACGATCACCGGCCAGCCCTGGATGGGCCGCGCGATGTTGAGCGGGCCGCGCACCGAAAGCTCCTCGCCCTTGTGGTCCAGCACATGCATCCGCGCAGGGTCCCAGAAGATCCCGCTTGGCGCATCGCGAATGAAGGCGTCATCGGCGAAGCTGTCCCACAGGCCGGTCACCACATCATGGAATTCGCGGGCGCGCTTGTAGCGTTCGCCATGGGCCATGTGCGCATCCTGGCCGAAATTCATCGCCGCGTCCGGGTTGGCGGTGGTGACCAGGTTCCACCCCGCCCGGCCGTTCGAGATATGGTCCAGCGAGGCGAATTTGCGCGCCACGTGATAGGCGTCGTTATAGGTGGTCGAAGCCGTGGCGATCAGCCCGATGCGTTCGGTCACAGCGGCCAGTGCGGGCAGCAGCGTCATTGGATCGAAGCTGGTGACGGTGTGGCTGCGCCGCAGCGCCTCGATGGGCATGTTCAGCAGGGCCAGGTGGTCGGCCATGAAGAAGGCATCGAACTTGCCGCGCTCCAACGTCTGGATGAGACGGCTGAGCTTGGGGAAGCTGAAATTCGCATCCGGCCAGGCGCCCGGATACCGCCAGCCGCCGGCGTGGATGACGACGGGGCGCATGAAGGCGCCCAGATGCAATTGCCGCATGTTGTCACCTTGAGACGATGGGAATGATCTGGGTTTCGCCCGATGCAGGGAAAACGTCACGCGCTGCAACGCAGCCATGCGCAATTCAGACGGGCAGACGCATCCGCGCGCGCAATCCCCCCATGGGGCTTTCCTCCAACAGGATCTCGCCGCCGTGGGCGCGAACAATGTCCCGCGCGATCGCAAGGCCGAGGCCGGTGCCCGTGGCCGAGCCCGAGGTGAAGGGGCGGAACGCCCCGGCGCGGTCGGCGGCAGGGATGCCGGGCCCGTCATCATCCACCGTCAGATCCACCCAGCTTCGCCCCGCCTCCTGGAGTTCCGTCACGCCGATGGCGATTCGCTGGGCATGCCGGCGCGCATTGTCCAGCAGATTGCCCAGCGCACGCCTGAGGGAATCGCCGCGCAGCGGCAGCATCAGCGAAGCAGGTGAGGCCACGGCCAGCTCCGCCCCGCTGCGCCGCGCCTTGGCCGCCATCTCCTCGACCAGTTCCACCAGATCCGTGGAGCGCGCTGCCTCCAGCCCCTCGCCGCGCGCAAAGGCGAGGTAGCTTTCCACCATTCGCTCCATCTCCTCCAGATCCTCGCCCAACGCCGCGAGATCCTCGGTCGTCTCGGGTGATTGCGGCAGCATGGCGATGGCCAGGCGCATGCGGGTGAGCGGCGTGCGCAGATCATGGCTGATGCCCGCCAGCATCTCGGTGCGCTGATTGACGAAGCGCAGGATGCGCTCCTGCATCGCGTTGAAGGCGAGTGCGGCCTGGCGCACCTCACGGGCACCCTCGGGCTTGATGGGCGCCATGTCGCGCCCCAGGCCGAAGGCTTCCGAAGCCTCGGCGAGGCGTCGGATGGCGCGCACCTGGTTTTTCATGAACAGCACGGCGATGCCAGCCAGCAGCAACGCGGAACCCACCAGCCAAACCACGAACACATAGAGCGTGGTGTTGAACAGCCGCTTGCGCGGTGCCTCCACGCTCAGCACGCCGGTCTGCGTCTGCACGCGGATGACGATGGCCTGAGCATCGCTGTGCCAATCCGCGTCGAAGGTGAAGTTCATGCGTTCGCGCAGCGCGTTGGCGAGGTCCTCCTCCAGCGGCAGGAAAGGCATCCAGGCGGGGCGTATGGGCGGCGTGCCGAGTTGCTCGTTCGGCTCGAAACCCAGGGAAAGGCCAAGGCGCCAATTTCCCTCACGCAGGATCTGCGCGCGCAAAGCCTCGGGCGCGTGGTCCACCAGATGAGCCACAAATGCCACATCGCCCGCGAGGCCTGCCGAGAGGCGGCGGGAAATCACGTCCAGGTGCCCGCCGTAGAACAGTTGCAAGGCCACACCCTGCAACACGATGAGCGGTACCAGCATGATGAGCACGGTGCGCGCCAGCAGGCCGCGCGGCAGGAGCCCGCCAAAGCGGCGCAACAATGATTTGTCGGGTCTCATGGCCACCGCTTTCAAGGGCTTGGCTTTCAAGGACCGGGCCTGAGCACATAGCCCTTATGGCGGATGGTGTGCAGGAAGCGCGGTTCGCGCGGGTCGCTTTCGATCTTGCGGCGCAGGCGCGTGACCTGGACATCCACGCTGCGCTCGCCGGCATCGGGCGTGCCCAGGGCCACGGCGATATCCTCGCGCGAGAGCACCTCGCCCGCGCGGCGTGCCAGGGCTGTCAGCAGGGCGGCCTCGCCCCCCGTCAGGCGCTGCGTACCCTCGGGGCCGCGCAGCTCGCAGCGTTCGGCGTCGAACCATTGGGGCCCCAGCTGCACCGGGCCTTCGGGCAGGGAGGCGGGCGGCGGGGGAGTTGCGGCGCGGCGCAAAATGGTGCGGATGCGCAGCGCCAGTTCGCGCGGGTCGAAGGGCTTGGCGAGGTAGTCATCCGCGCCATGCTCAAAGCCTGCCACGCGGTCATCGGGGTCGCCGCGCGCGGTGAGCATGAGGATGGGCGTGTCATGGCCATCCCGACGCAGGTGTTCGGCCAGTTGCAGGCCAGTCTCGCCGGGCATCATCACATCGAGCACCAGGAGGTCGAAGGCCATGGCGTCAATCGCGCCACGCGCTTCGGTGGCATCGGCGGCGACGGCGACGCGGTGCCCCTGCTCGGTCAGGAAGCGCTGGAGCAGGGCGCGCAGGCGGGCATCATCATCCACCACGAGGATATCGGCGGGGATTTCGGCCATGGGTTACTCCCTGTCGCGTGAGCTTGGGTTGGGGGAAAAGGCGGGGGTGGTGCGGCCGGGGGCTGCCGCGCGCTCCAGCGCTTCGAACTGGCCGCGCGCCTCTGCGCCCATCATGCCGCGCATGACCTGGCGGAAGCCCTCCACCGCCTGGGGGCCGGCTTCGCGATAGGCGCGCAGCACCCATTCGCGCTGCGCGTCGAAAAGCCTCCGTTCCAGCTGCGCCCCGTTCTCCGTCAGGGTGAGAAGGCGCTGGCGCTTGTCGCTGCGTCCCGGCGCCTGGCTGACATAGCCCTGCTCGATCATCGGCTGCAGCACGCGGCCGAGCGATTGCTTGGTGATGTCCAGAATGGCCAGCAACTCTCCCACCTTGATGCCCGGTGCCCGGCCGACGAAGTGCAGCACCCGGTGATGCGCGCGCCCCATCTCCAGCGTGGCGAGGATACGGTCCGCCCCGGCCGTGAAATCCCGGTATCCGAAATACAGCAGGTCCTGCGCAAGGCGCAGCTCTTCCTCACGCAGAAAGAGCAGGCCGCTTCCGGCACCGCGCGGCGTCTCCTGTTTCGGCGGTGGCGGCATGGCACACTCCCGGAGTGGGTCAGTTTCAGTGACGTAAAGACAATGATACGTTCATATGGTCAGTCCAGGGTGGATCATCCATCACAATCAGGTCTTGGGCGCGGATCAACTTGACGTCACCTGCTTCTGAGGGGATTGCTTTTCGCATCTGCGGAGCTGCGGCTTGAACCCTTTCCCCTTTTTCACCCGCTGGCGTGTCCGGCGCCTGGCCGAAGCAGGGAGCCGCGCCGCGCTCGCCGCCCAAAGTCGGGCTGAGGCAGCAGCTCGGGCTGGCCGCGACGCCGCCGATCGGGCGCGGGACGCGCGCCGCTGGTCCGAAGCCGCTGCGCAGTATCGCATCTACCTCGCCCATTTCCAGGATGATGCGCCGCTCTGGGTGCAGCTGGGCCATGCGCTGAAGGAGGTGGGCGATCTTCCCGCGGCCGAGGAGGCTTACCGTCTCGCCGCCGGGATCGCCCCGCGCGACCATGACATCCCTCTCCAGCTCGGTCATGTGCTCAAGCTGCAGGGACGGATGGAAGACGCCGCCGCCGCCTATGCCATTTCCGACCGGCTGGCCCCCATCAACCACGCGGCCGACGAACTTGCCGCCCTCGCGGGGATCGAAGCGCGCCCGCGCCCGGCTGCCCTCGCATCCCACGTGCTCTCCGCCCGCGAGCAGGAGGCGATGGACCGCCTGCGTCAGACCGAAGCGGAGTTGGCGCGTTCTCCGCAGGACCCGGCCGCGCATCGTGCCGTCTGCGCCGCGCTGCTGGATACGGGGCGGCGACAATCGGCCATCGCGGCGGCCCAGGCGGCGTTTTGCCTCGTGCCGGAGCGGCGCAACTGGCAGGCCATCCGCCGCGCCGGCGGGCTGCCGCCGGTGGCAGCCACGCCCGGCGGCCCCCACCTCTACGACGTGACCGACCTGCTCGTCATGGTGCGCGATACCGGGCGGGCCACCGGCATTCAGCGCGTGCAGCTCGGCCTCGCGCAGGGCATCCTGGCCGACCCGGAAGCGGAGGCGGCGGCGCGCTTCGTCTTTGTCGCCGAGCGCTTCGGCCCACTCTGGACCCTCTCGCGCGCCGATATCACTGCCATCATCGGCTATTGCCTGCATGAGCCGCATGATGCGCGCCGGGCCGAGGCGCTGGTGAATGGCGCGATGGAGCGCGCCTGCCTGACGCATCTGCCGTCCGCGCGGCTGTTCTTCATCATGGGGGCCTTCTGGTTCTGGGTCGGTGCGCCGGCCGCACTCGCTCGGTTGCGCGCGGCGGGGCTGCGGATCGGCGTGCTGGTGTATGACCTGATCCCGCTCACCCATCCCGAACATACCTCCGAGGGCACGGTCAGCGGCTTCCGCCAGGGGCTGCAGGAAGCGGCCGGCCTCTGGGACTTCGCGCTGACCATTTCGGAGTTCACCGCGGGCGAACTCCGGCGCGAATGGGAAAAAATGGAAGCGCCCGTGATCCCGATCCGCGCCATGCCCCTGGCGCATCGGATCAACCCGCCGGAACAGGGTGATCAAGCCAGCACCTTCCCGAAAGCGCTCAACGATTTGCGCGGCAAGGATTACATCCTGTGCGTCGGCACGATCGAATCCCGCAAGAACCACGCATCCCTGTTCCAGGCCTGGCAGATCATGCTGCGCGAGGGGGTGGACCCGCCACCGCTGGTCATTGTCGGCCGGCCAGGGTGGCGCGTGGCGGACCTCATGGATCAGCTGGAGGCCACCCGCTTTCTGGATGGCCGCATCCGCCTGGTGCATGGCGTCTCCGATCCTGAGCTGGATGGGCTGTATCGCGGCTGCCTGTTCAGCGTCTTCCCCTCCTTCACCGAGGGCTGGGGCCTGCCGGTCGGCGAATCCCTGGCGCTGGGCAAGGTCTGCCTCGCCGCGATGGAGGGCGCGACGGGCGAGGCCGCCGGCGGCTTCGCCGAGCCGATAGACGCCTTCAGCGCCCGCGATATCGCGTCCCGCATAAGCCATTTCCTGACCGACCGCGCGGCGCTGGCGGCCGCCGAGGCCCGGTTGCGCGCTGACTTCGCGCCGCGCGGCTGGCCGGATGTCACGCGGCATTTCCTGGCGCAATTGGCCGACTGCATGGCCCAGCCCGCCCCGCAGAGGCCCCAGACGGAATGGCCGCGCCTGGTCGTGGGCGACCGCCTGACCTACCTGCCGGAAGCGGCCAATCTGCCTGTCGGTGCCAGCCTGACCCTGGGCGAGGGTTTCATGCCGCCCGAGGAGCCTGGCGCCTGGCTGCTGGGTCCCTCCGGGACGATCCATCTGGAGGCAGCCGCGCCACTGACCCTGCTCGTCCATCTCCAGGCCGTGCCCTGGGCGGAAGGCAATCGCGCGGGGCTGGCGTTGGGCGATGCGCCACTGCGCTGGGTCAGCCTGGAGGCCGGGCAAGCCGCCCTGCTGGCGCTGGAGCTTCCCGCCGGGCCGGCCACGCTGCGCCTGGTGCTCGATGGTCCGCAGGACCCGCCCGCGGAGGGCGAGCGGCGGCCCATCCGTGTGGCCCTGCGCGAAATCTCGGCCGTCGCGCAGAACAACGACGCCCTCGCACCCGGACGGCCGGTCGTCTTTGGCCCCGCGGCGGGGGATCACAGCTGGTTCGGCCTGCTGGCCGAAGGCTGGGACCATGCTGCGGACCACTCCGGCGTGGCCGCGCTGGCCCCGCGTGCCGTGCTGCGCTTTCGTGTTCCGGCTGATCACGCGGGAGACCTGCGGGTGCTGCTGCATCTTGCCATCCGGCCAGGTGCGGGGGGAAGGCTGCGCCATCCAGGCGGAACGACGGACCTGCCGGAGGGTGGTGGCGCGGTCCTGCTGCCGATGGCCGTCACCACCGATGGAGCCGGGGCCGTCGAGATTGCGCTGGAGATGGGCGATGGGCGCGTGCCGCCCTTGCGCTTGTCCGCCCTGCAATGGGCGACCGAGGGGGATGTCGCCGGCCGCCTTGCGATGATCGAAGCGGTGGTCCTGCCGCAAGCAGGTGGTGGCCGCGCGCTCTCCGCCGAAAGGCTGCTGGCGCTCTCTGCCGAAAGGCTGCTGGCAATAGAGGCGCAGTTGCGGGCCGATGCCGCGCAGCCCCAAGCCCCGCTGCCCGGGGGCGATGCAGGGCGAGCGGCCCTTCGCCTCGGCGGCAGAAGCAGGGGCTGAGCGCTTGCGCCTGATGCTCGATCTTCAGGGCGTGCAGGGGGCCGCGCGCCATGCGGGTCTCGGCCGTTTCAGCCTGGAACTGGCGCGCGCGCTGATCCGTGGGCGGGGCGCGCATGAGGTGCAGATCCTGCTCAACACGCGCCTGACCGCTTCGGCGGCGCGGCTGGCTGAGGAATTCACGCCGCTCCTGGGGGCGCACAACCTGCGCCGCTGGCAGGCGCCGGAGGGCAGCGCCGCAGGCCAACTCCCCCAGGCTCCGCTGCGCCGCCTCGCCGAGCATCTGCGCGCCCAGGCCATCACGGATTGCGCACCCGACCTCGTGCATGTCGGTTCGGTTTTTGAAGGGCTGAGCCATGACATCGTCACCACCTGGCCTGCGGAACTCGAACGCCCGCCCATCGCAGCCACGGTCCATGACCTGATCCCGCTGACACTGCGCGAGACGTATCTGGACGGGCATTGGCGCGCGGCGGGGCTGGTGCCCTGGTACGCGCGCTGCCTGGATGAACTCGCTGCCTGCGCGCCGCTGCTTGCCAATTCCGAGGCCACACGCAACGAGGTGCTGCGCCATCTGGGGCTTTCGCCCGATCGGGTGGTGGTGATCGGCGGCGGTGCTTCGCCGGGTTTCTCCCCCCCGGCGAAGGATGCTGCAACACGCTCCGCGCTGCTGCGCAAATACGGCCTGCGCGAAGGCTTTCTTCTCTATCTCGGCGCCGGCGACCACCGCAAGAATGAGCGGCTTCTGCTGCGTGCCCATGCGGCGTTGCCACCAGGCCTGCGCGGCCGCCATCCGCTTGCCATCGGCCATGTGAATCCGCCCCATCTCCTCGCACAGGCGCGGGAGGCTGGGTTGGCGGAGGCGGACCTCATCGCCCTGCCCTTCGTGGAGGAGGCGGACCTGCCCGGCCTTTACGCGGCCTGCGAGATCTTCGTCATGCCCTCGCTCGCTGAAGGGTTTGGCCTGCCCCTGCTGGAGGCCATGGCCTGCGGCGCCGCCTGCATCGCCAGCAACGTCTCCGCCCTACCCGAGGTGATGGGCCGGGCCGATGCGCTGTTTGACCCCCACGACGCGCCAGCGCTGGCCTGCCTGCTCCAGCGCCTGCTGGAAACCCCGGAATTGCTGGCCGACCTGCGCGCCTATGGCCCGCGCCGCGCCCGGGACTTCAGTTGGGACCGTGTGGCGGCGCGCGCCTGGTCCGCCTTCGAGGGGGCGGCCCGCCCGCCCAAGCCGGTGCGGCCTTCGCAGCGGTTGCGGCTGGCCATCGTCTCCCCCGTGCCACCCGTGCAGAGCGGCATCGCCGACTATACGGCCGAGCTCGCCCCGGCACTCGCCCCACACTACGCCATCACCCTGGTCAGCGCGGAGCCACCGCAGGGGGCCCTGGCCGGCCGAATGGCCTGGATCAGCGAGGAGGATTTCGCCCGTGAAGGTGGGGGCTTTGACCGGGTTCTGTATCAGATGGGCAACAACACCATGCATGCCTTCATGCTGAACAGGCTGTTGCCGCGCATTCCCGGCCTGGTCACGCTGCATGAAGCGGCCATCACGGATTTGCGCAACTGGCTCGACCATCGCCCGGAGGCGAGCGAGCCGCGCCTGCATCGCCTGGTTCGCGAGGAAGGGTATCACGCCATTTTCTCCGCCAGCGAACTGGCCGGCAGCGCTGGGCCATTGGCGGAAGCCCTGGGCGTTGTGGTGCATTCGGGGCATGCGCGTTCGCTGCTGCACGCCGAGTATGGTGAAGCCGCACTGGCCCATGCCAGCATCATTCCCCTCCTGCGGGACGCATCATCCAGCCTTGATGCGCGCGGACGCCAAGCGGCGCGTGCCACGCTTGGCGTGGCGGAAGACGCGCTGTTGATCGGCTCCTTCGGCCTGGTCACGCGCCACAAGCTGCCGGAGCGCATTCTGGAGGGCTTCGCGGCCGTGGCACGGCACCACCCGACCGCGAGGTTGGTCTTTGTCGGCGGCGATGCCGATGGCTCCGGCTCCGCGCTCCTGGCCCTGGCTGAGCGGAGGGGCCTGTCCCAGCAGCTGCTGCTGACGGGACACGCGCCGCCGGAGACCTATCGCCTCTGGCTGGCGGCCACGGACCTGGCCGTGCAGCTGCGTCGCAGCAGCCGCGGTGAGACGTCCGCGGCGGCCAAGGACGTGCTGATGGCCGGGCTTCCCCTCATCGCCAACCGCCATGGTTCCATGGCCGAGATGGAGGAATCGGGCTGCCGGCTGATTGACGAGGCGGCGGAGCTGACGGATTTGACCGACGCCCTGCTGGACCTCGCAGATGACGCTCCGGCACGGCTGGCGATGGGGCTGGCCGCCCGGCTCTGGGCTGCCACTGAACTGAATCCGAGGCGCATCGCCACCGCTTACCGGAATGTCCTGGAACACGCCTATCAGCACGGGCGGCAGGCCGGACTGGCGGCCTGGCTCGCCAGCAGCCGTGACATTCCATTGGCCGGGCGCGCGGCTGGCGCCTTGGGCGAGGCGATGGCCGCGACCTTCCCCTCGCCACGCCAGCCCCGCATTTGGCTGGATACGGCGCTGTCTGGCCTGGAGCTGGGAATCGCCATGCTGATGCGCGAAGGCCTCGGGGTCATTCGCGTCGAGCCTTGCCGCCTGGTTCGCACCGGCATTGTTACAGCACATGACTGGGCATGGCCCCGCCTCGGACTTGAGGGGGCGCCGCCCGAAAACGGCCCGGCAATCCTGACCCCCAGCGATGTGCTCGTTTCGGCCGAACCCTTGGGGGGTGAGCTCGCACTCGCCACCGGCGCTCGATTCGTGGAAGCGATCCAGCCGGGCTCCACCCTGGTGGAAGGCGCGGCGCAGCGGCTGTTCCTGCTGCGGATGCTGGGCGGATAGCGGTGCACGCGCTCTGACGGATCAGGCTCTCGGGATGTCCAGCTGAGCCCGGTCGGTGGCCTTGTGGTTCCCTGGCCAAAAGGGCTTGTTTGCCTGAGCGGTTGCACTTGTCGCCAACCACCATAACTGGCCACCAGTGCTGATGGCCGAAGGGAAATATGCGTGACTGAGTTCTACCTGATACTGGCCGTATTCCTGGCATTCACCCTCAATCAATCCAGCCGCATCCTTCGCGCCCTGGGCACGCTGACGGCGGCGCTGGCCCTGGGCATGATCGCGTGGTCCATCATCCTCGCAAATCTCGACGGGACCTTCGCCGCCATTCCCGCCGATGCGCGAGTGGCCGATCGCATCAAGCCATTCGTGCTGAACGCACAGGCTGCCCTCGCTGCAATCGTGGCTGTTTTCCTCCTCTGGGCCACTTGGGCGCAGGGCCGGCGCCGGGTCGTCGAAAAACTGCCGCTGCGCAACACACCAACAGGGTTCGGCCGAGTGTCGCGCTATGCGCATTGGGTGATCGGCACGCTGATCCTGATCCTGCTGCCGATGGGCCTGTTCACCTCCGTACTGGCGGCGGATCATCCCGAACGCGGTGTCTTCATGGCCACGCACCAGGCGCTCGGCCTCACGGTGCTCCTGCTGGTCGTGCTGCGCATGCTGTGGCTGGGCCAAAGCCCGCCCCCGGCGATGCGCGCTGATGTGCAGCCCTGGAAACGCCAACTGGCGAGGGCGACGCATGTTGGCCTCTACGTGCTCATGCTGGGCTTTCCCGTCACGGGGGTTTTGCTCACCGCATGGCGCGGCGAAGTGCTTGACGTTTATGGCTGGTCGGTCACGGGGCTTCTGGCGCCCAACGCGAATTTGGCGGAGGTCGTGGCTGTCCTGCACAATCTGGTGCTTCCAGCGGCGTTCTACCTCGCACTTCTGGCCCATCTCGGCGCGGTGACGAAGCACCATTTCGGCGAGGGCCGGTTGCAGGAAGTGCGCCGCATGCTGCGATGAAAGGGTGATGGCTTGGCTTAGCGGCGCGGCCCCCAGCTTTCCAGTTGGGCGTGGTTGAGAAAGAACTCATCGCGCGGGAACATGTCTGTCAGGGGCGCGGGAATGCGCGGTGTGTCGGGGGTCCAGCGAGTGGTTTCGCCCTCCACCAGTTTCGCCAGATCCGTCGCATCGGGGTTGCCGCGGCGGGTGAATTCCACGATGTCCGGCCGGCGCAGCGCAGCCAGGAGGGCTGGGTGGTCAATCGGGATGGGCCGGTCGCTGCCGATCATGACATTCACTGGGCGCAGCATCACTGCATAGGGGAAAGCGGCGGCGAAGGTGTCCACCACGCGCCAGGTCGGCGCCCATTGCACGTAAAGCCCGCCCGGGGCGAGGCGCCCGCGCACCTGTTCCAGGAACTCCGCGCTGTAGAGCAGGCCCGAATGCGAGGATTGCGGGCGGATCGCATCCGCCTCGATCACGTCGTAAAGCCCCGTGCCACGCGTCAGGGCGCGGCGGCCATCGCCATATTCCAGGGTGACTCGCGGGTCACTCAGCAGGGCGGCTACGCCCGAGGCGGGGCGTTCGCGCGCAATCTCCTCCAGCGTGCCGAGCACCGGCCGGATGAGTTCGATGGAACGGATTTCCTGGGTCGCGGGGCTGACCGTGGCGCCATAAGGCGTGCCGCCTGAGCCGACGCCGATGATCAGCACGCGCTTGGGGTCGGGGTGCAGCAAGGGCCCGAGCATGCCCAGCAAGGTGTGCGTGTCGAGGAAGGGCACGAAGCCCTGGCCATGGCCCATGATGAAGAAGCGGCCGGGCGCGCGGCCCTGGCCCTCGCCGCGCTCGCGCCAGAAGGCGACGCCCGAGCGGTCCTCGGCCCAGGCGAATTCGGTGTTGTCGGGCAGGCCGTGCATGCGTGACCAGAAGCTCTGGTTGCTCGGCACGGCTATGGCGATGAGCGCCGTCAGCCCCACCAGCGCCAGCGTGGCCGGGCGCGAGGCCTGTGCCTTCATCACCCAAAAGCCGAGCAGAACGAGCGAGAGGATCGCCAGCAGAAGCAGCGTGCCCATGGTGCCGATGAAGTGGAAGGTGACCAGGCCCGTGACGATGGAACCGGCCGCATTGCCCAGGATATTGGACAACTGCACCCAGCCCACGCGCGCGCCCACACTCGCCAGGTCCTGCTGCACGGCGCGCTGCACGAAGGGGAAGGTCATCCCGATGATGAAGGAAGGTGGGGCCACCACGGCCACGATGATCGCGGTGGAAATGGCGAGGTGCTGGGGGCCGAAGCGGTCAAAATCCACCGCCATCACGTCACTGACCATCGGCACGCCCATCAGCCACCACAACACGCCCAACAGCGCGGCGCCGAGCACGAAACCCGCGCCTTGCGTGATGAAAAAGGCCGGGCGCGGATCGGGGATGCGCCGGATCATGCGCGAGGCGAGCGCCATGCCCAGCCCGTCGGCCAGCAGGAAGACGCCCAGCACCGTGGGGAACAGGTAGGCGTGGTACTGCCCGACCTGCCCGAGCATCCGCACCCAGACGATCTCCAGCGCCACGATCACATAGCCGGAGAGGAACACCAGCAGGCACCACAGCGGCAGGCTGCCGAAGGGCTCGGCCTTGGCGGCGGGCTTGTGCTCGGCGGCGGGCGGCATGACGCGTGAGAGGCTGGGCAGCAGCGTCAGCGCCAGCAGGGCCGCGATCAGGTTCAGGCCGCCGGCGAAAAACAGCGAGGCGACGAAACCCAGGCTGCCCACGATGAACCAGCCGCCGATCAGCGCACCCAGGCCCGCGCCCAGCGTGTTCAGGCTGTAGAGCGTGCCGATACGGCTGGCCACCGTCGCCAGGTCATCGGCCACGGCGCGCGCCAGAAGCGGCAGGGATGCGCCCATCAACGTGGTCGGGATCACCAGGCCCGCGAAGCAGAGCGCGAAGATCGCTGCGGGCTGCTCCACCGATTCGGAAAGCCCCATGGCGATGAAATCATAGAGGAATAGCTTGGACAGCAGCGCGCAGACGGCGATGCCCACCTCGCACACCACAAAGCCAAACAGCGCGCGATGGGCCGAAAGGCGGTCCGCCACGCGCGCGCCGATGATGGAGCCGAGGCCCAGGCCCGCCA
>Ga0105048_10012266_pt1 | contig 13459 bp, 12 predicted proteins | sample MAT05_FD_78382 | JGI IMG/M metagenome (GOLD analysis project Ga0105048, IMG submission 78382) | Freshwater microbial communities from Lake Fryxell liftoff mats and glacier meltwater in Antarctica - MAT-05 | ecosystem: Environmental > Aquatic > Freshwater > Ice > Liftoff microbial mat | place...
GACCAGGCCGCGCAAGCCGGGCGCCAGCGGCAACACAAACCGCAAGGTCGGCCGCTCATGGTGCAGCCGAGCCACTGTCTGCAGAAAAGCAGGCGCGATGTATCGAATCTCAGACCGCCGGCTGCCCGGCAACACGGCCAGAACCGGCACATCCAGCGGCAGGCCCAAGGTCGCGCGACTGGCCTCGCGCGGCAGCTTCATCGGGATAGCGTCAGCCAAGGGGTGACCCACGTACGTGGCTGGCACGCCGTGCCGTTGCAGCAGTTCAGGCTCGAACGGAAACAGGCAGAGCACATGGTCGGTACTGGCGGCCATGCGCTTGGCGCGGCCGCCGCGCCAAGCCCAGATCGACGGGCAGACGAAGTGGATGGCCGGAATACCAGCGGCCTTCAAGCGCGCTTCCAGCCCCAGGTTGAAGTCTGGGGCGTCCACACCGATGAATGCCTTGGGCGGCTCGGCAAGCAGCCGCTTGGCGAGCTGTTCACGGATGCCGGAAATCTCGCGGTAGTGACGCAGCACCTCGACGTAGCCGCGCACGGCCAGTTTCTCGTGTGGCCACCAGGCCTCGAACCCCTGTGCAGCCATGCGCGGGCCGCCGATGCCATGGCTGACCAGATGCGGCCAGCGCTGCTTCAAGCCACCCATCAGCAGCCCTGCCAGCAGGTCGCCAGACGCTTCGCCAGCGACCATCGCCAATCGCATCGCTCTGGAATTCAGCGCACGATGCCGCGCTTGGACGCAGCCAGGAAGTGCAGCACTTGCTGAACATCCTCATCACCGCCATCGACCTGGCCGGCCAGCGCAGCGATGGCCTCGCTTGCCAGCTCCAGCGTCAAGCCGTCGCGGTACAGCAGCCGGTGCATCTGTTTGATCTGGGCAATTCGTTCGCGCGAAAACCCGCGCCGCCGCAGGCCTTCAACGTTGTAGCCAAACACGCCTAAGGGGTTGCCGGTGACCATCATGAAAGGCGGCACGTCTTGCGACACGTGGCTTTGAAACCCGGTCATGGCGTGCGCGCCGATTCTGCAGAACTGGTGTACTCCCGTGAGACCCCCCACGATCACCCAGTCGCCGACGTGAACATGCCCGGCCAGGGTGGCGTTGTTGGCCAGGACAGTGTGGCTGCCGACCTGCACGTCGTGCGCCAGATGCACATAGGCCATCACCCAGTTATGGTGGCCCAGCCGCGTGATGCCAAGGTCTTGCGCCGTACCACGGTTGAAGGTGCAGAACTCGCGAATGGTGTTGTGGTCGCCAATGTGCAGTTCGGTCGGCTCACCGCGGTACTTCATGTCTTGCGGTGCGCCGCCCAGCGCTGCGTGGGCGTGAATGCGGTTGTGGCGGCCAATCGTGGTGGGGCCGTCGATGCTGCAGTGCGCGCCAATCTGCGTGCCTTGACCCACTGTCACGCTCGCACCGATCACCGCATAGGGGCCGACCTGCACATCTGAGGCTAACTCCACCGAAGAGTGGATGACGGCCGTCGGATGGATATTCGGCGATGTCAAGGCCAAACCCTCAAGGGATGCGCCGCATGGTGCACATCATGTCGGCCTCAACCACCATCGCGCCGTCCACGGTGGCCCGCGTCTTGTACTTGTAAACGCCGGCTTTGACACGGTCGATGGCGGCTTCCAGAATCAATTGGTCGCCCGGTCCGACGGGCTTCTTGAAGCGCGCACCATCGATGCCGACAAGGTAGACAACGGTCTTGTCGTCAGGCTCGGTTTCCTGCGACTCAAATGACAACAGGGCTGCAGCCTGGGCCAGCGCCTCGAGCATCAACACGCCCGGCATGACTGGCCGCACCGGAAAGTGACCGCTGAAAAACGGCTCGTTGATGGTGACGTTTTTAAGCGCCTTGATGCGCACGTTCTTCTCAAGCTCCAACACCCGGTCCACCAGCAAGAACGGGTAACGGTGGGGCAGCTTTTGCAAGATGCGGTGGATGTCAAATGAGTTCAGAGCTTTCCTTCCAGGGCGCGCAAGCGCGCGCGCAGTGCGTGCAATTGCCGCAAGGTCGCGGCGTTCTTTTCCCAGGTGGCATTCTCATCGAACGGGTACACACCGCTGTACAGGCCTGGCTTGGAAATCGAGCGCGTGACAACGGTCGCTGCGCTGATATGCACGTGGTCCGCCAACTCCAGGTGCCCCAGGATGATGGCGCCACCGCCGGCCGTGCAATGCCGCCCGATGCGTGCGCTGCCGGCCACACCCACGCAACCGGCAAAGGCGCTGTGTGCACCGACACGCACGTTGTGGCCAATCTGCACCAGGTTGTCGAGCTTCACGCCGTCTTCCATGACCGTGTCGTCCATGGCACCGCGGTCGACGCAGGTGTTGGCACCGATCTCGACATCGTCGCCAATCACCACCGCGCCCAGTTGTTCGATCTTCTCCCAGCGGCCTTCTGTGGGTGCGAAGCCAAAGCCGTCGGCACCGATCACGGCGCCGCTGTGCACGATGCCGCGCGCGCCGATGCGGCAAGCATCTGACAACACCACGCGAGGTTTGAGCCAGGTGCCAACGCCGACTCCGGCGCCCTCACCGACATGGCACTGCGCGCCGACCACAGCGCCGTCAGCAATGCGCGCGCCATGGCCCACAAAGGCCATGGCTCCGATGCTGGCGCTGGCGCTGATGTGGGCACCGGTCTCGACCACAGCTGAGGAGTGAACACCAGGCGCGGCAGGCGTTCGGGTACGCCGAGACCACCACTGGCTCAGACGGGCGAAAGCCAGGTATGGATCGGCGCAGATGATGGCCGCGCCGCGCGCCGCAGCCAGTTCGCGCTGGGCAGGCGCAACGATCACGCAGCCTGCCGCAGAAGTCGCCAACTGTGCTTGATAGCGCGGGTTGGACAAGAAGCTGATGGTCTGCTCGTCGGCCGATTCAAGCGGACCCAACCGGCTGATCTGCTGGTCGGGGTCACCTACCAAATCGCCACCCAGATGACGACTCAGTTCACCGATGCTGACCAACAAGACGGTCTGCATTCCGTGCTGCTCGTGGCCGTATCGGGCGGCGTGCCGTACGCAGCAGCGTAACCTTACTTACCGGCGGGCGCGGGTGCGTTCAGGAGCCGGATGACCTTTTCCGTGATGTCCACGCGCGGGCTGGCAAAAGCCACTTCCTGAAGGATGACGTCGTACTTTTCGCTGTCGAAAATCTGCTTCACGACGCGGTTGGCGCGTTCGACCACGGCAGCCAGTTCCTCGTTTCGGCGTTGGGTCAGGTCTTCCTGAAACTCCCGGCGCTTGCGCTGAATGTCGCGCTCAAGTTCGACCAGTTCGCGCTGACGGCGACTGCGCTCGGTGTCCGACAAGGTCGGGTTGTCTTTTTCCAGCCTGTCACCAGCGGTCTTCAGCCGTACGGTCTGGTCGTTCAGGTCTTTGTCGCGCCTGCTGAATTCAGCTTCCAGCTTGGTCTGTGCGGCCTTGGCGGGTGCAGCTTCGCGCAACACACGCTCCAGGTTCACATAACCAATCTTCACCTCTTGGGCAAAAGCGGGTGTTTGGAAGGCCATGACAACCGCAGCAGCGGCGACCCATTGAGTGGCAAACGTCTTCATCAGAACGCAGTCCCGATCTGGAATTGGAAACGCTGGATTCTATCGTTGCGCTGCACCTGGATCGGCTTGCCCCAGCTCAGTTTCAAGGGGCCGACCGGCGAGATCCAGCTCAAGCCCACGCCTGCTGAGGTACGCACCGATTCACCCGTGATCTTTTCGTTCTCGCGCCAGACGTTGCCGGCGTCGGCAAAGGCAAAGACGCGCAAGGACTTGTCGTTGCCTGTGCCCGGCACCGGAAAGTACAGCTCGGCATTTAAGTTGAAGCGCTTGGCCCCACCGATGTAAGCCCCGGTGGGATCGACCACGCCCAGCGAGCCTTGCTCGAACGTGCGAACGGTGCCGAGGCCACCGCCGTAGAAGTTCTTGAACACAGGGTAAGGCTTACCCCCCAGGCCGCGGCCGATTCCGATCTCGGTATTGATGCCCACCGACATGCGAAACGGCAGCGGCCAATATTCCTGGTACTGCAGGTTGGTGCGGGTGTAGCGCACGTCCCCCAGCAAACTGGCCTCGAGGTTGACACGTTGGTAGCGCCCGGCAGTCGGTGTCAGCACACTGTCGCGAGCGTCTCGCGACCAGCCCAGCGTGAAGGGGAAAGAGTTGCTCTTGTCGCCGTACAGCGTGCGGTAATTCAGGTAGCTCAGCGGTATGCCCACGCTGGAACCAATCTCGGTGCGCTCGATGCCCACACCCACGAAGACCGTGTCGTACTCAGAAAACGGCACACCAAAACGGACGGAGGCTCCGGGCGTCTTCAAGTCATAGATGTCGCCCAGGCTGTTGATCGGGCGGCTGACCCGATAGAACACGTCGATGGCACGCGAAATGCCGTCAACCGTAAAGTACGGATCGACCGAACTGACCACGAGGTTGCGGTTGTACTTGCTGGTGTTGACTTCGATGCCGAGGTAATTGCCAGAGCCGAAGACGTTGTCCTGCTTGATGGAGGCGTTGAAGGTCAACTTCTCGGCGTTCGAGTAGCCTGCGCCGACCACCAGGTTGCCGGTGGGTTTTTCCGTCAAAGTGACCAGCAAGTCCACCTGATCAGGCGCGCCTGGCACTTCGTTGGTTTCAACGTCAACGTCCTTGAAATAGCCCAGCCGCTCCACCCGCTCTTTCGACAACTTGATCAGCCCGCCGTCGTACCAGGCCGATTCCAGCTGCCTGAACTCGCGACGAATGACTTCGTCGCGTGTGCGTGTGTTGCCGGAGACGTCAATGCGGCGCACGTAGACCCGGCGCTGTGGGTCAGCCACCAGCACCACAGACACCTGGCCGGTGGCGCGATCAATTTCCGGGCGCTGCTCGATCCGGGCAAAGGCATAGCCATACAGGCCGAACAAGTCGGTGAAGCGCTTGGTGGTGTCTGCGACCGCGTTGCCTCGGTAGGGCTGCCCGGGGCGCAGCGTCACGAACGCCCGGAACTCGTTCTCTTTGCCCAGGTAATCGCCTTCGAGACGCACCGAAGTGACGGTGTAGGGCTGGCCCTCCTTGATCGAAATCGCCACCGAGATGCTTTGTTTATCGGGCGAAATCGTGACCTGGGTGGACTCGATCGCGAACTCAAGATAGCCGCGGTTGGTGTAGTAGGCACGCAGCTTTTCCAGGTCCGCGTTGAGCTTGGTGCGCGAATAGCGGTCGGACTTGCTGTACCAGCTGAACCAGCCCGTGGAGGTCAGCTCGAACAGGTTCTTCAGCGTGGTCTCGCTGAAAACCGTGGCGCCAACGATGCGGATTTCGCGTATGCGGGCGGCGTCACCTTCGGTCATGGTGAAGGTGACGTTGACGCGGTTGCGCTCCAACGGGGTGATGGTCGTCACCACTTCGGCACCATAGAGGCTTCGGCCGAGGTACTGGCGCTTGATTTCTTGTTCGGCCCGATCCACCAGGGCGCGGTCAAACGGCAGGCCTTCGCCAATGCCGGCGTCCCGCAAGGACTTGGTCAAGGGGTCCTTGTCGAACTCCTTCAGGCCGACAAAGCTGACGCTGGCGATGATCGAGCGCTCGTCGACGATGACGATGGCTGCGTCGCCCTCGATCTCGATGCGCACGTCCTTGAACAGGCCGGTCGCAAACAACGAGCGAAGGGCTGTGGAGCCTTTGTCGTCGGTGTAGGTGTCACCGATGCGAAACGGCAAGGCCGCGAACACCGTGCCGGGGTCGGTGCGCTGCAGGCCCTCGATGCGGATGTCTTTCAACACAAAGGGCTGCACCGCTTGCGCCGGTGCGGCAATCACGGCGGCGACAGCTACGACGAGGGCCGCGCAGGGGCGCAGCGGCCCGAACTGGGAAACAGGGAACATGGGGTTTCAGTGGAAGCCCAGCAAACGGGCTACATCGTTGTAGAGGGCGACCGACATCATCAGCATCAGCACGGCAAACCCGCCTCGCTGAAGCCTGGCCAGCCAAACATCGGACGGTGCCCGCCCGGTGACTGCTTCGAAAATGTAATACATCAGGTGGCCCCCATCGAGCATGGGCAGGGGCAGCAGGTTGAGCACACCCAGACTGACGCTGACCAGCGCCAGGAATCCCAGGTAGTAGGCCAGGCCCTGCTGCACCGACTGGCCGGCGTAGTCGGCAATCGTCAACGGGCCACTCAGGTTCTTGAGCGAAGCCTCCCCAATCAACATCCGCCCCAGCATCTTCACCGTCAGCGCCGAAATCTCCCAGGTGCGGGTGACGCCCAGTTGCAGGCCGTCGACGAAGCCGTGGCTCACCCTGACCATCTCGGGCGGCTGGCCGATGAAGGCTTCGATACGGCCAATGCTGGGGCTGATACCGGCGCCAGCTGCGGCGTTGCCGTCGGTGGCAGCACGCGGGGCCACAGTCAGCGTCAGCCTTTGGTTGCTGCGCTCTATCACCCAGGTCTGGCTGCTGACCTTGCCGCCGCGCACGCTGCCGCGGATGAGTTCGCGCAGCGTGCTTGCATCGTTAATGGGTTGATCGTCCACGGTAAGCACGCGATCGCCAGCCTTCAGCCCTGCCAGGCTTGCTGGGCCACCTGCCTTGACCTCACCCAGCACGGCCTCGCTGAACGGCACGCCCAAGCCCACCTTCCTCATCAAGGTGTTGTCAACATCTCGGGTTTGCAGACTTGACAGGTCCAGTCGCAACTGGCGGTTGCCCCGTCCGTCTCGGTCGCTGACCTGCAACTCGAGCGCGCCTTGGCGCAAGGCGGCCTGGGTGATTTCCCAGCGCAAGTCACTGAAAGAGCTGACCTCGCGCCAATCTTGTCCATCCAGGGACCACGCACGAACCCAGTCGCCCGAACGCAGGCCCGCCCGCTCGGCCAAGCTGGCTGGTACAGGTGCACCCATCACGGCTTTGGGCTCATCAAGCCCAATCCAGTGCGCAGCCGCATACAACACCACGGCCAACACCAGGTTGGCCAGGGGGCCGGCAGCAACGATGGCCGTGCGGCGCCACAACGACTGGCGGTTGAACGCGCGCGCCTGTTCGTGCGCAGGTACATCACCCTCGCGTTCGTCGAGCATGCGCACATAACCACCCAATGGCAGAGCACACAACACAAACTCCGTTGCGTCTGGCCCGCTCTGGCGCCGCCACAGCACCCGCCCAAAGCCCACCGAGAACCGCAGCACCTTGACACCACAGGCCACGGCCACGCGGTAATGGCCGTACTCGTGAATGACAACGAGAACGCCCAGGGTCAGCAGAAACGCCAAGATAGTCGTGATCATGGCTGGAGTTCCTGAATGATTTGGCGTGCATGGGCGCGCGCGCGCCGATCAAGCTCAAGCAAGTCACCCAGGTCCCCCACAGGCCCCAACTGGTGTGCGAGCGCATCGACGGTGCCAGCGTTGACCGCGTGAATGGCGGTGAAGCGAATCTTCTCGTCCAGGAAAGCGGCCACGGCTTCTTCGTTGGCGGCGTTCAATACTGCCGTACTGCCCGCCGGGGCGGCCAGAGCATCCCAGGCCAGCTGCAGGCCCGGAAAGCGCCGCGGGTCTGGCGGCTCAAAAGTCAACGCTTGCAGTTTTTCGAAGTTCAAACGCTCAGCCCCGGACTCGATGCGTTCCGGGAACGACAGGCCGTAGGCAATTGGCACCTTCATATCGGGCGTGCCCAGTTGGGCCAGCACAGAACCGTCACGACAAACCACCATGGAGTGGATGATGCTTTGCGGGTGCAACACGACACGGATATCACTGGGCGCCAGGTCAAACAACCAGCGGGCTTCGATGACTTCGAGGGCCTTGTTCATCATGGTCGCGGAATCCACCGAAATCTTGCGGCCCATGACCCAGTTGGGGTGGGCAACAGCCTGCGCGGGCGTGACCGACGACAGCGCGGCAGGGTCAGCCTGGCGAAACGGCCCGCCGCTGGCGGTGAGCACGATGTGGTCAATGCGCCGGGCCCAGGCACCGCGGTCCTCAGGCAGGCATTGAAAGATGGCGGAATGTTCGCTGTCGATGGGCAGCAGCGTGGCGCCACCATCTTTCACCGCTTGCATGAAAAAACTGCCCCCTACGACCAGCGCTTCCTTGTTGGCCAGCAGCAGGCGCTTGCCGGCACGTGCCGCAGCCAGGCAAGGGGGCAAACCAGCGGCACCGACGATGGCGGCCATCACGCTGTCCACGTCGGGTGCGGCTGCCAGATCGCACAGCGCCTGCGGCCCCACCAGCACCTCGGTGCGCAGGCCTTGCTCGGCCAGCAGCATGCGCATGTGGGCAGCGCGATCCTGCGTGGGCAACACCACATGGCGCGGCTTGAACTGTTGGCACTGTGCCAACAACACATCCACGCGCTGGTGTGCGCTCAAGCCCACCACCTCGAAACGTTCCGGGTGCCTGGCAACGACATCCAGCGTGCTGACGCCCACCGATCCGGTCGACCCCAGCACCACCAGCCTTTGTACCTTCGGTCCATTCATAGCATCACCCTTGTCAGCTTGCCTGCTGCAACGTCACGCATTGGCCGACATGGCCATTGCCATGGCCACGGGCAGCACGGGCAGGAGTGCATCCACCCGGTCCAGCACACCACCGTGGCCTGGCAACAAACGGCTACTGTCTTTAGCGCCAGCCGCCCGCTTGACGAGCGATTCCACCAAGTCACCCACCACGCTGAAACCACACAACGTCCCGAGTGCGAGCGCCATGCCCAGCCAGCCCCAGGACTGCCACAGCCGCGTGTACAGGCTGGCGCTGTCAAAGCGGAAATGGCCGTCCAGCGCGATCCACAGCACCGCCAACAGCCACACGCCGCAGACACCAGCCCATACCCCTTCCCAACTCTTGCCCGGGCTGATGGAAGGGGCGAGCTTGCGCCGACCCCAGGCGCGACCACCAAAGTAGGCACAGACGTCGGCCATCCACACCAGACACAGCATCGACAACATGAAGTTGATGCCCAACACCCGCGCATTCACCAGCGCCAACCAGGCGAGGAACAGTGCAGCCACACCCAGCACCCAACGGGCCATACGCGGCAGCTTGGGCCACAGACCGGGCCCGCTGCGCAAGGCCACAACCGCGAACAGCGCCCACAGCGCGCTGGCAGACCACCACATCGCCGCAGGAGCTTGATTTGCCAGGGGGCTTTGCAATGCCAACACACCCGCTGCACCCACGGTCGCGCCAAAAGCCAACGCCAACGGCGTTCCGGATTGATTGAGACGGCCCCACTCCCACGCCGCAGCAGCCATCAACAACAAGGTCAGAGCGGCGAAAGGCCACTGGCGGCCCGCCGTCAGCGTCCACAAAAGCATGCCGACCAGCAACAGCGCGGTGATGATTCTTTGCTTCAGCACACGATCAGGCCAGTTGTGGATGGGTGGGCGCAACAGCCCGAATCACGCCGATTCACGCGAGGCCAGACACACAACGCGCACACGGTCAGGCGTCAACGGGCACCACTTCGTTGCCACGGATACCGCCAAATCGCCGGTCGCGCTGGGCGAAGGCCAAAAGTGCAGCGTCGATCTGCTCCTCGCCGAAGTCGGGCCACAGGCATTCAGTGAAAAACAGTTCAGAGTAAGCGGCCTGCCACAAGAGGAAGTTGCTCATGCGCATCTCGCCACCCGTGCGGATAAACAAGTCGGGGTCTGGGGCGAAGCTCAAGGCCATGTGTCGCGACAGGTAGGCCTCGTCAAAGGCCTCGGGTTTGACACCTTCGGCCAGGGCTTGGCGGCAGGCTTGCACCACGTCCCAACGGCCACCGTAGTTGAAGGCCACGGACAGCGTGATGCGGGTGTTGTGTTCGGTGGACTGTTCGGCCTGTTCCCATGCCCGACGTAGCTTGTCAGACACAGCAGAGCGGTCACCGATGATGCGGATGCGAACGCCCTCCGAGGCCAACTTGGTGAGGTACTTGGACACCGCCACCAACACCAGGCTCATCAAGCCCGAAACCTCTTCAGTTGGCCTCTTCCAGTTCTCAGACGAGAACGCGAACACAGTCAGGTACTTCACGCCGCGGTCGGAGAAGGTGCTGACCGCCCGCACCAGCGCGTCGACTCCTTGCTTGTGGCCGAAGAAGCGCGGCATGTAGCGCTGGCGAGCCCAGCGACCGTTGCCGTCCATGACCACTGCCACATGCCGCGGCACGGCGGCGGTGTAGTCGTCAGCGTCGCCCGACACGGCCTGTAGTTTGGGCAAAAGGGACATCAGGGCGCGAGCAGGTTTGGCAGGTCTTCGGAAAGAGCGAAGTCAGACGGCCAGTACTTCGGCTTCCTTGCCTTGCACCAGGCGGTCAATCTCTGCAATGGTGCGGTCCGTCAGGCGCTGCACCTCGTCTTGCGAGCGCCGCTCTTCGTCCTCCGTCGCGAGCTTGTCCTTGAGCAGCTTCTTCAACTGTTCATTGCCGTCGCGGCGCACACTGCGCACAGCAATCTTCGCGTCTTCACCGGCATTGCGCACGACCTTGGTCAGCTGGACCCGGCGCTCTTCCGTCAACGCCGGCATGGGCACCCGCAACAGGTCGCCTTGCGAAGAGGGATTGAGCCCCAGGTCCGACTCGCGAATGGCCTTCTCGATCTTCGCCGACATACCCTTCTCCCAGGCCTGCACCGTGATCGTCCGCGCGTCCAGTAGCGACACGTTGGCAACCTGGCTGATCGGCACCATGGAGCCGTAATAGTCCACCTGCACCTGATCCAGCAGCCCCGGGTGCGCACGACCGGTGCGAATCTTGTGCAACTCGTTCTTGAACGACTCGATGGACTTGCCCATCTTCTGTTCAGCGGTCTTCTTGATGTCTGCAATGCTCATGGTGATTCAGCGACGTTCAACAGATCTTCAGACGTGCACCAGCGTGCCCTCGTCCTCGCCATTCACCACACGGCGCAGTGCACCGGGTTTGAAGATGCTGAAGACCTTGATGGGCAAACGCTGGTCACGGCACAGTGCGAACGCCGTGGCGTCCATGACCTGCAGGTTTTTCGAAATGGCTTCGTCAAAGGTGATGGTGGCGTAGCGGGTGGCGTGCGGGTCTTTCTTGGGGTCGGCGCTATAAACGCCGTCGACCTTGGTGGCCTTGAGAACAATTTCAGCCCCGATCTCGGCGCCGCGCAGGGCAGCCGCTGTGTCGGTGGTGAAAAAGGGATTGCCCGTACCGGCCGCGAAGATGACAACTTTGCCCTCTTCGAGGTACTGCAAGGCTTTGGGGCGCACATACGGCTCTACCACCTGCTCGATGCTGATGGCCGACATCACCCGCGCGGTCATGCCTTCCTGGCGCATCGTGTCTGCCAGCGCCAGGGAGTTCATCACCGTGGCCAACATGCCCATGTAGTCGGCCGTGGCGCGGTCCATCCCGACAGCACCCCCGGCCACGCCGCGAAAGATGTTGCCGCCGCCAATCACGACAGCGACTTCGCAGCCGGTCTGTGTGACGCCCTTGACCTCTTGCACCATGCGCACAATGGTCGCGCGATTGATGCCATAGGCGTCGTCGCCCATCAGGGCTTCGCCTGAGAGTTTGAGCAAAATGCGCTTGTACGCGGGCATTCAACCAACCTTGTGCTGTGAAGTTTGATGCAGTGTAAGGCGCAGGCGCGCGGGGCCTGCGTGTCTTGCCTGCATCGGTGGGCCTGTTCCGTCTGGCCCGCAGCTTGGTGCTGGCCCGCCCTATCGCTCGATGCTCAAGCCAACGGGCGAACGGGACGCGGCCGCTTACTGAGCCTTGGCAGCTGCGACCTGGGCAGCCACTTCGGCGGCGAAGTCGTCCACCTTTTTCTCGATGCCTTCGCCCACAACGTACAACGTGAAGCCAGCCACTTGGGTGGCTTTTTCCTTGAGCATCTGCTCGACGGTTTGCTTGTCGTTCTTGACGAAGGTCTGGTTCAACAACGAGACCTCCTTCAAGAACTTCTGCACTGACCCTTCAACACGTTTGGCAACGATCTCAGCCGACTGTGCCGACTTGCCAGCCGCCACCGCGGCGGCGGAGTCCTCAGCGGCCTTCTCAGCGGCCACACGGCGCTCGCGCTCTACCAAGTCAGCACTGACCTCGGCTGATGACAGCGACACCGGCTTCATTGCAGCCACGTGCATGGCCACATCCTTGGCAGCCACATCGTCGCCCGTGAATTCGACAATCACGCCGATGCGCGTGCCGTGCAGGTAGCTCGCCAGACGCCCACCGTTGGCGTAGCGCTTGAAACGGCGCAGTGCCAGGTTTTCGCCGATCTTGCCGATCAGGCCTCTGCGCACGTCTTCCACAGTCGGCCCAAACCCATCTTGGGACAAAGGCAGGGCCGAGAGCGCGGCAATGTCGGCCGGGTCTTGGGTGGCCACCAAGGTCACACAGGACTGGACAAAGGCCATGAACGCATCGTTCTTGGATACGAAGTCAGTCTCGCAATTGACTTCCAACAACGCGCCTGTACTGCCGTTCACTGACGCGGCGACCACGCCTTCTGCGGTCACGCGTGAAGCGGCCTTGCCGGCTTTGTTGCCCAGCTTGACGCGCAAAATTTCTTCCGCACGCCCGAGGTCGCCTTCGGCTTCGGTCAGGGCTTTCTTGCACTCCATCATGGGAGCGTCGGTCTTGGCGCGCAGTTCGGCCACCAGGCTTGCAGTGATTGCGGGCATGTGGTTTCTCCAATCGTTAAAAAGAATGGCCGCACAGGGGCGGCCAAAAGGTTTTGGCGTCGCGGCACTCAACGCCGCGGCCCAAATGGCTTCAAGCCTCGCTGACCTCGACAAACTCGTCGTTGCCCTTGGCAGCGGCATGCACCACTTCATTCGTGGCGTTGGCACGACCTTCGATCACGGCATCGGCCACGGAACGAGCGTACAGCGCAACGGCCTTGGCCGAGTCGTCGTTGCCGGGGATGACGTAGTCAATGCCGATGGGCGAATGGTTGGTGTCAACAATGCCGATGATGGGGATGCCCAATTTCTTGGCTTCGGCCACGGCAATCTTGTGGTACCCGACGTCGATGATGAACATCGCGTCAGGCAACGCCGCCATGTCTTGTATGCCACCGATGTCTTTTTCCAGTTTGATCAAATCGCGCTCAAACATCAGCGCTTCTTTCTTGATCATCGCGTCGGTGCCCGACTCTTTGGCAGTCTGCATTTCCTTGAGCTTCTTCAACGACCCTTTGACGGTCTTGAAGTTGGTCATCATGCCGCCCAGCCAACGCTGATCAACATAGGGCATGCCAGCGCGCTGGGCTTCCAGCGCAATCACTTCACGGGCCTGGCGCTTGGTGCCGATCATCAGGATCGTCCCGCGCCGCGCGGCCAACTGGCGCACGAATTTCATCGCATCGTTGAAGAGCGGCTGCGTCTTCTCGAGATTGATGATGTGGATCTTGTTGCGATGGCCATAAATGTAGGGCGCCATCTTGGGGTTCCAGAAGCGCGTTTGGTGGCCAAAATGGACACCGGCTTCCAGCATTTCACGCATGGAGAC
>Ga0105048_10012267_pt1 | contig 13459 bp, 11 predicted proteins | sample MAT05_FD_78382 | JGI IMG/M metagenome (GOLD analysis project Ga0105048, IMG submission 78382) | Freshwater microbial communities from Lake Fryxell liftoff mats and glacier meltwater in Antarctica - MAT-05 | ecosystem: Environmental > Aquatic > Freshwater > Ice > Liftoff microbial mat | place...
CGCAGCTGAAACCACGGCTGCCCGGCCTCCAACACCGCATCCCAAGGCGGAGATTCTGCGTCACGGGAATCAGCCATGACCTCATCCAACCGCGCCCGCAATTTTCCCATGCTGCCGCCCATGGCCGTTCGTCGAAGATTTCAACAAGACCTGAGCGATGATTTTTCGGGAGTGAATGGATTCCCCTGCAGTGGCGAATCCGGAGGCAGGCGAGCGTGCCGTGCGCTGGGAAGATCGGGAAGCCTCTTTCTTGGGTGGAAAGTGAAGGTGGAAAGTGGCATGGCATCCCGTCGTCCGCACTCCCGTCGCCATTCCACTTTCCACCTTCACTTTCCACCCCTCGGCGCTTGCCACTGCTTCCCGCCGCTTCCTACGGTGCAGGCCGCATGCTTTCAGTGACGATCCCGATCTGCAATGAGGCGGGAAATCTCAAGCCGCTCTATGAGCGGGTGCGGGATGCCATGCAGGGGGTCGGGCAGCCGTGGGAACTCATCCTCGTGAACGATGGCTCGACGGATGGGTCGGACGAGTTGCTCGACGAACTCGCGGCGCTGGACCCGCGGGTGAAGGTGGTGCATTTCCGCCGCAATTTCGGCCAGACCGCGGCGATGATGGCTGGGTTCGATTTCGCGCGCGGCGAGATCATCATCCCGATGGATGGCGACCTGCAAAACGATCCCGCCGACATCCCGCTGCTCCTCGCCAAGCTCGACGAGGGCTTCGACGTGGTGAGCGGGTGGCGGAAGGATCGGCAGGACCATGCCATCAAGCGCAATTTCCCGAGCATCCTCGCGAATCGGCTCATCTCGCTGGTCAGCGGGGTGCGGCTGCACGACTTCGGCTGCTCACTGAAGGCCTACCGCCGCGATGTCATCGAAGGCGTGCGGCTCTATGGCGAGATGCACCGCTTTCTCCCGATCTATGCGCGCTGGCACGGGGCGGAGATCGCCGAGGTCGTCGTGCGCCACCATGCCCGCGCCGAGGGCATCTCGAAGTATGGACTGGAGCGCGTGCTGAAGGTGGTCGCCGATTTGCTAACGGTGAAGTTTCTCGACCGCTTCCAACAGAAGCCGATGTACCTCTTCGGCGGTGTGGGGCTCCTCGTCTTTGCGGTGAGCGCGGCGAGCGGCGGCTACGCTTTCTGGCGGAAGTTCGTGGAAGGCGAATCCTTCATCCGCAATCCGCTGCTGCTCTGCTCCGTGCTCACGGCGGTGGCCGGGCTCACCTGCATCCTCATGGGGCTGCTCGCGGAGATGATCGTGCGGACTTTCTACGAGTCGCAGAACAAGAGCGTCTATCTGGTGAAGGCGACGCGGAATCTGGAGGGCCGATGAAAGAAAACGCCAAACTTCAAACGCCAAACTTCAAACGCCAAACGAGGGAGCGTTTGCCCGCGCGCTGGCGAGCATTTGAAGTTTGGCGTTTGGCGTTTGGCGTTTGGCGTTTTCTTCCCCACCGGGCATGTGCGGCATAGCCGGCTTCGTCGGCCGCGGCGATCTCGGCACCCTCTGCCGGATGACGGATGCGATCCGCCATCGCGGGCCCGATGCCGAGGGGCACTGGCAGGAGGAAAGCGCGGGCGTTTTCCTCGGGCATCGGCGGCTCTCGATCGTGGATCTCGCCGGTGGCGCGCAGCCGATGTGGACGCGCGACGGGCAACTCGGGGTGATCTTCAATGGCGAGATCTACAATCACGCGGAACTGCGCGCGGAGTTGAAGCAAAGTGGGGCGGTCTTCCAAACCGACCACAGCGATACGGAGGTGCTGCTCCACGGCTACCGGGTATGGGGCGATGGCTTCGTCGAGCGTCTCAATGGGATGTGGGCGTTTGTGATCTACGACCGCGCGCGGCAGCGGCTCTTCGGCTCGCGCGATCGGTTTGGGAAAAAGCCGCTCTTCTACTTCCACGAGGGCGACACCTTTGGCTTTGCGAGTGAACTGAGCGCGCTCACCCAGCATCCGCAGTGTCCGCGGAATCTCTCGGCGCTCTCGCTGAAGAAATACTTCGCCTACTGCTACGTGCCCGCGCCGCGGTCGATCTACGAGCGGGTGTGGAAGCTGCCGGGCGGACACAATTTCGCGCTCGATCTCAGTCGTGACACAGGCCGGAGACCTGTCTCACGCACTGAACTGCGCATCTGGCGTTGGTGGGAGTTTGTCATCGAGCCCGATCGCAGCATCCCGCAACCCAGCGGCCAGTCCTGCGTCGTGCTCGGGAGTGCGCAGCGTGCGCGCCAGGATTGGCAGCGCCAGCATCTCGATCCGCTGCTCGCGGAACTCCGCACCACTTTAGAGCGCGCCACCAAACGCCGTCTCATGTCCGACGTGCCGCTCGGCGTCTTCCTCAGCGGCGGCATCGACTCCTCGGCCATCGCCGCGCTCGCCGCGAAGCATGTGCCCGCCGGCCAGCTCAACACTTTCTCGATCGGCTTCGACGATCCGACCTTCGACGAATCGGAGTATGCGAAACTCGTCGCCGGGCAGCTCGGCACGCGGCATCACCACGACACCCTCGATCTCGAAAAATCCGCCGCGCTGCTCCCGGAACTCGTCTCCCGTCTCGACGAGCCGCTCGGCGACGGTTCGCTCCTCCCGACGTATCTGCTCTGCCGCTTCACCCGCCAGCACGTGACCGTGGCGCTCGGCGGCGATGGCGGCGATGAACTCTTCGCCGGCTACGATCCGATGCGCGCGCTGCGCACCGCGGAGCTTTACGCAAAGCTCGTGCCGAAGCCCATCCACGCCGGCCTGCGTCACCTCGCCGCGCGGCTCCCGGTGAGCCATGCGAACCTCAGCTTCGACTTCAAAGTGAAACGCTTCCTGCGCGGCCTGAGCCATCCGGCGCCGCTGTGGAATCCCGTGTGGATGGGCGCGCTGGAACCGGCGGACCTCGCGGAGCTTTTTCAGGAACCCACCGACCCCGAGGAGATCTACAGCGAAGCGATCGAAGCGTGGGATCGCTGCGCGCAGCCGAACCTCATCGACCGCGCACTCCAATTCTGGACGCAGATCTATCTGCACGACGACATCCTCGTGAAGCTCGACCGCGCCTCGATGCTCTGCTCGCTGGAAGCGCGCTCGCCCTTCCTCGACATCGAGGTGGTCGATCTCGCCCGGCGCATCCCGTGGCCACTGAAGCTGCACGGCGGCACGACCAAGTGGATCCTCAAGCAGGCCGTCGCACCGCTGCTCCCGCGCGAGATCGTCGAGCGTCCAAAAAAAGGCTTCGGCATGCCGATCGGGCGCTGGCTGCGGGAGGGAAAATTTCCGATCGATCCGACCGGCCTGCCACCGGGATTGAGTCGCGCCTTTCTCGAGGAAAAGCTCGCCGCGCACCGCAGCGGTCGCGCCGACGAGCGGCTGTATCTCTGGAGCCAGTGGATGCTCAATCAATGGACGGCTCGATGACGTCCGAGCCTGGAGAGAGCGGGTGCGTGAAGCTCCGGGGAGCGCGCCCGTCCCGGGCGCGGGTTTCGGCGTCCCGCCGGAACGAACTTCCACACGCGACGCCAATCGCCGACGGATCGAACCCAGATGGAAGCTCGGGGCATCATTCAGAGGCGGGAATGGAGTCTGACTCGCGCGGTCCCGAAAGTCCGTCGCCGCGAGACGCGGCGACCAGCGCCCGGGACGGGCGCGCTCCCCGGAACGCTCCGCGCCGCCTCGGATGAAGATCCTCGTCCTCTGCTACGAGTACCCGCCACTCGGCGGCGGCGGCGGGCGGGTCGCGCAGACGGTCGCGGAAGCACTGGCCGGGCGCGGCCACAAGGTGCGCGTGCAGACGGCGGCACTCGGCTGGCGCTCGACGCGGGAGACCCATGAAGGAGTCGATGTCTTCCGCACGGCCAGCCTGCGCCGCCGCGAAGACACCTGCACCGTGCCGGAGATGGCGCTCTACTGCCTCACGAGTTTCCTCCCCACACTCCGCCACATTTCGCAATGGCGGCCCGACGCTATCCACGCCCATTTCGCCATGCCCACCGGCCTGCTCGCGTGGGCCGTCCACCAGCTCACCGGCGTGCCTTATGTGCTCACCGCGCATCTCGGCGACGTGCCGGGCGGCGTGCCGGAGCAGACCGACACGCTCTTCCGCGTCATCGCTCCCCTCGCCCGTCGCGTGTGGTCGGGCGCGGCGGCCTGCACCGCCGTGAGCAGCTTTGTGCAGACCCTCGCCGAGCAGGCGTACGGTCGAAAAGTCACGCGCATCCTGAATGGGATCGACCTTGGGAAGTCCGCAATCCGCAATCCGCAATCCGCCATCGCCGCTCCGGCCCACCTCGTTTTTCTCGGCCGCTTCAACCCGCAGAAAAACGCCCCGCAACTCCTCGACGCGCTCGGCCGGCTGCGCGACCTCGAGTGGCGGCTGACGATGATCGGCGACGGGCCCGACCGCCTCGCCGTGGAGGAGCGCATCCAGCGCCATGGGCTGCGCGATCGGGTGCGCCTCACCGGCTGGCTGGCGGGCGCGGAGGTGCAGCGCATCCTCGCCGACGCGGAAATCCTCTGCCTGCCCTCGACTTCGGAAGGGCTGCCCGTGGCGGCGGTCGAGGCGCTGGCGCACGGGCTGGCCATCGCCGGGAGCGACATCCCCGGCCTGCGCGACGTGCTCGTCCCCGGGGAAAATGGCCTGGTCGCGCCCGTCCACGACACCGCCGCACTGGCGGCGAATCTGCGCCGGATGCTCACCGAGCCCGGCACCCTCGTCGCAATGCGCCGCGCCAGCCTCGAGCGGGCCCGCAGTTTCGATCTCCCCCACATCGCTGCCGCCTACGAAGCTGTGCTCGAGGCCGCGCGCACGACCCGCGCTTGCTGATTGGCACGCGCCGCGCTTTCATCCGGCCATGTCCGATCTCTGGCATGCTCTCAAGCCCGACGCCCGCGCGCACCTTTCACAGCGCGACTATTCGCAGACGTCGCTCCCCGAGCGACTCGCGACCAGCGGGCTCGACGTCGGTGACGCGATCGCCAAACGCGCCGAACTCAGTGAGGCCTGGATTCCCGGCGTGGAGATTTTCGGACGCCGGATTTTTCCCCAGCGGCACCGCGGGTTCTTCGGGGAATTTGCCCGCCAAGGCGAAGGTCCGCTGGCCGCGATCGGGCTCTGGCCGCGGCAGTGGGCGACGGCGCGGATGTTTGCCGGCACCGCCAAGGGCTTTCACATTCACCCACCGCACATCCCCGCGGGCACCACGCCGGAGGCCTGGTTCCGCCGGCTCTTCATCCAGGAGCCGCAGAATTTTGCGCTGCGCCCGTACGAGCACGAGCAGTGGGACGCGATGTTCTTCGTGCAAGGCGGCGTCGAGATGCTGCTCGTCGATGAACGCGCCGGCATGCCGCGCCGGGTGATGCGCTTCTTCATCGAGGGTGACGATCAGCGCGGGCCAAACAATGCCTGCGCGGTGATCCCGGCCGGCGTCGCCCACGCGATGCGGGTCGAGGGTTCGCGCGAGGCCATCATGGTCTATGGCACGACGACCACTTTTGAGCCGACCTTTGAGGGACGGCTGGTGGATGACATCGAGAAGCCGACGCTGCCCGAGGAGTGGCAGAGGTACATCGGAGGCTGAAGTACCAAGGGGGAAGAGCCAAAACCCAAGGAAGCTCCAAGGTTGAAGCTTCAAGTTTCAAGCAGATGCGCGGCTGCTTGCTTGAAATTTTTCCGCCTCGTCCTTCGTTCCTTGCTTGGATTTTGGCACTTGGATTTTGAAACTTCTCCCCCTGTGCCGCTCTACGAATACGAACCCTGCGACGGCCAGTGCGCGAAGTGCGGCGGGCACTTCCAGGTGAACCGCCCGCTCGACCGCCCGGCGCTCGCGCAGTGCCCACTCTGCAAGAAGCCGGTGCGCAAGGTTATCTCAAAGTTCAACACGCCGAAGCTCACGAAACCCGCTTCGATCTCCGATGCGAAGAAGGCGGGATTCACCGTGCTGAAGAAGGTCGGCAAGGGTGAGTACGAGCGGCAGTAAGGGTGCGCGACTCATTCGTCGCTGCAAAGGAGAACCCCGAGCGCGGTCTCAAGGTCTTGCAGAGCGTAGTGGGAAAACTCGGGGTGGATTCTGCCGCGCACGAACTCGAAGGCCGCGGGGATTTTCGTGGCTTTCAGCACCGTCACCCGCCAACCGCAGCGGGCAAACGCTGCCGCATGGTCCCCGATCCGCCAGCGCGGCAGATCGCCTGGATTCAGGTATCGCTCCCAGGTGGACTTCGACCAGAGGAGGTGATTGTAAGGATAGCGGAAGTAGTGGTCGCGATAGTCCACGGCGTGCAGCATCCGCCCCCCGGGACGGAGCACTGTCTTCAACTCCTGACAAAGCGTCCCGAGGTCGCTGACGTGTTCGAGCACGGAATTGGAAACCACCCAATCCACGGTGTTTGCCGGCACGGAGGATAGCGTCTCCTTTCGCTCAACTTTCGTCGCCAGGTGAGCTGCAGGAATTCCGTGTGCAGCGCTGCTCACATTGAGCGCGCGGCGATCAAGTCCGTGGTCCACCCGAACAAAAGGCTCCACCGCATAGCAGAAGGAAGCGCCATGGGCGGCCATCTCATACGCGCAGCTATTGGTCTCCCCACAACCGAGATCGAGGACCGTCTTTCCCACCAGCCATTCTGGTTCCAGCGGTGCCAGTTGGCCGTCGTAGATCCCAAATACCCCAGCCCCGGTCGTGGTCCCGTAGCTGACTCCCATTCCCGGAATGAAGCGGGCTACGCGGGCGGGAATGGCCGTCGGAAACAGCCATTTTCGAATCAGGCGCAGGGCAAAGTAGCGGGCATCATGGAGGGCTGGCGTCATACTGCGAAAGCGCGCGATCGCGGAGCAGAGTGAATCGCTGGCCGAGCGCCCGAGATTCGATCAATCCGCTGGGGCGTCGGCACAGACCGTCTGGAGGTATTCGCGGTACTCGTTCTTCGGCAGGGCGGCGACGAGCGCGGCGAGTTGCGCGCGGTCGATCCAGCCCTGGGTAAAGGCGATCTCCTCCAGACACGCGATCATCAGGCCCTGCCGGTTTTGGATCGCGGCGATGTAGTTCGCGGCTTCGAGCAGGCTGGTCTGGGTGCCGGTGTCGAGCCAGGCCATGCCGCGCCCGAGCACCTTCACGTTCAACTCCCCGCGCCGGAGGTACTCGATGTTCACGTCGGTGATCTCGAGTTCGCCGCGCGCGCTCGGCTTCATGTTCCGGCAGATCTCGACGACCTTGTGGTCGTACACGTAGAGGCCCGGCACGGCGAAGCGGCTTTTCGGTTGCGCCGGCTTTTCCTCGAGGCTGATCGCGCGCCCATTCGCATCGAACTCGACGACGCCGTAGCGCTCCGGATCGCGCACCTGATAGCCAAAGACGCACGCGCCAGTTTCCATCGCGAGCGCGTCGCGGAAGAAGTCGAGTTTCCCGTAGAAGATGTTGTCGCCGAGGATCAGCGTGACGCCGTCGGCACCGATGAATTTTTCCCCGATGAGGAAGGCCTGGGCGATGCCGGCGGGCTTGGGCTGCTCGGCATATTCGATCCGCATGCCGAGCCGCGAGCCGTCGCCGAGCAGATCGCGAAACATCGGCACATCCTTCGGCGTGGAAATGATGAGCACCTCGCGAATGCCGCCGAGCATCAGGGTCGCGAGCGGGTAATAAATCATCGGCTTGTCGTACACGGGCAGCAGTTGCTTGCAGGCCACGCGGGTGAGCGGGTAGAGCCGGGTGCCGGCGCCGCCGGCGAGGATGATGGCTTTCTTCATTTAGGATTTAAGCATTTGGGATTTAGCATTTGAGGTGCGGCTACGGTGCATCCTTTGTGCCGGGAGTTTGGACATGGTCATCCTGGCTCGGGATTTTCTATTTCTTTTCCGCCGCGGCGGACTTGCGGCAGAAGACTTCGACGGTGCCGAAGGTGCCGCGCAGATCGTAGTGCTGGCTCAGGAATTCATACACCGGCTGGGCCCAGACGCTGAACTTCGAGGCCTCGACTTTGTTCATCGCGCGATCGTCCACGATGACGATGGCGGGCTGGCGTCGCTGAAGATCGCGCAGGGTGCGTGGCGACCAGTCGGGGTCGGTGGTGCTGTTGTCCTGGTAGAGCGAATGCAGGTAGGTCGGGCGATCGGTCATCACGTTGTAGCCCGGCTGGTAGGGGAAACAGATGAGCCAGTCGCCGGGCTGGGAGTGCTCCGCGACGAGGCGCCGCACGCCGTCGAACTCCGGCCAGTCCTTGTCCTTGTGGACCCAGACGCGCACGCCGTTTTCGCCGGCAAAAAGCTGGCGCTTCGACTTCTTGATCCCGAGCCGCGCCGCGATGGTGCCCGCCGAGTAGTGGTCGAGCGCAAACCAGGCAAAGAGGCCCAAATGCACTGCAATCAGCGGACCGGCGAGGAGCCGCCCGCGGGCCGGGAGGAGCAGGAGCGTGCTGGTGAGCGCGACGATGCAGCCCGGCATGAATTCGGAGAGATGCGGGCGGTCCGGCCGGAAAAAGAAAAACTGCGGAAAGGTCGCGAGCGAGGCGATGAGCAGGAGCAGCACGAGCGTCGCGGGCCGATCCAGAGCGAAGTCCCGGCGGAGCACCGCGGCCGCCACCGCCCAGAGCGCCCACGCGAGGAGCCCGCCATAGAGCAGCAACGGCAGATAGGTGAGGACGAAAAGCGCGGACTTGTCCGGCGCGGCAAAGGACCGGGCCAGCGACCACGACACCCGCGGCAGCGTGGAGCGCGCGCTGTCCTGCTCGATCTGAAAGGGCACGAACGCCGTGGGCGGATCGGGCGGAATCTTCTGCGGACGCGCCACCACGACGGCGCTGGCTTCGTTTTTCAGGAAGCGCGCCCAGCCGAAGTATTGAGTGGCAAACTCCGGCGCATAGCCGCCGGCCCGCGCCACCGCATAGACGGGTGCATGCACCGCCAGGCAAGTGACCGCGACCAGGGCCAGCCCCGCAAGCGCCGCGCGCCAGCCCCGGCGCGCATCCACGGCACTGAGGAAAAGCACGCCGCCCCAGAGCGCGAGCCCGAGGAAGCCGAGGTCGATGCGCAGGAGGAACGTGAGCCCGAGCACCGCGCCCCCGAGCACCGCCCGCCACGCCGCGCCGCGCACCTCTTTGGCCAGGGCAAAGTGGACCACTGCGAGCATGTTCGCGACGGTCGCCAGCGGCATGTAGTTCTTAAACTGCGATCCGGGGAAAATGACGCACGCGAGGCCGACGGCGAGCGCGACCCACTCCCGGCCGGTGGCGCGGCGCACGACCAGCCAGCCGAGCAGCGCGGTGACGGTGGAGAGCGCAAAGAAGTAGCCGCGGGTGAGCAGAAAATTCGGACCCCACACCTTGAAGAGACCGACGATCGGCCAGAACCAGCCGATGTTGTAGCCCAGCGTCACGTCGCGGATCGGCGTCTCGCCGTGGAGCAGGCGCATCGCGGTGAGCACCGCGGTGCCACCCTCGTCGTGCGGATTGAACCAGAACCGCAGATAACTGCCGTAGTAGGCGAGCGCCGTGATCACGATGAGCAGCGGCGCGAGCCACCCGGGCCAGCGGCGCGCGGTGGGTGGGGTCGGTTCGCGATCCATGAGCCGCTATCGTCTATCGGCGCGCGGTGGCGCGGGCAAGCGGTCCGTGGCGGCGCCACGCGTGGAGGAAACGGCTACCGGCTGGAAGCCTGCGCGACTACGACCGGCGTGCCCTCGGCGCGTGGCGACCCGCTGCCTTCGCGGCGGAAGAGGCAGTCCACCACGTTGCGCACGTACTGCTCGTCGGGCATCGCCTCCACGGCTTCGGGCGGAAAGGCGACGAGCTCGCGGAAGTGCGTGGCGAGCTGCGCAAAGAGGCGCACGCGCGGCTCGGGCTCGAGTTCCTCACGCCGCACCAGCGCCTGCAGCGCGAGCCGCGCCTCCTCCGGCGAGACGCGCTGCCGCAGGCGCGCCGCGAGATGCGGATGCTGGCGGAGCGAGTTGAATTTTCCCGCAAAGAGCTGGTCGAGATCGGGCGCGGTGAAGACCGGCTGATGCACGACGATGGTATTCGCCGCGAGATCGCCGAGCCGCTGCGCGCGCCGGCTGGCCAGGCAGGCGAGCCCGCCCACGAGGTAAAAGCCCGGCAGCAGATCCGCAAAGCGCAACAGATTGCGCATCAGGATCTGGTGAAACTGCAGCCGCAGTCCGCTCGCATCCATGACCCGCAGGCGGAGCATGCGTTTGCCGATCGTCTGTCCGCGCCAGGCCCATTCCGTGGCCACGCCATAGCCGATCGAGATCACAAAGTAGCTGAGCGTGGAGAGCGCGAGCGCGAAGTCGCCGCTGATGAAACCCGCGAGCAGGCAGAGCGTGCTCAAGCCCTGGGAGAGCGCGAAGATGACCATGAGATCCACGCTCCAGGCGATGCTGCGCGTGATCGGCCCGGCCAGCGCCCAGGCAAAGACGATCCCCTCCGGCGTGCGGATTTGGAGTTCGGACTTCACGCCGGCTCCTTTCTCCCGCGCATGGTCAGGAACCAGACGAGCACGCCGAGTTCGGCGGAGCCAAAGGCGATCTTCAGCCAGTAGGGAATGACCGGCTCGTGGTACTGCGAGAAGAACGACTCGACCAGCCCCGCCCAGACGAGGAGCACGGCGACCCCGCCGATGAGCGTCATCACATCGCCGCCCACCGCGCGGAGCCGGAGCCCGAGCGGCGCGCGATCGCCGCTACCGAGGAGCGCGTGGCCGAGCACCAGGCCGCCCTGCCCGGCGAGCAGGATGGCCGGGATCTCGATGGAACCGTGCGGCAACAGCCAGCCGAGCAGGAAGACGAGCTGGCCGGCGAGGATGTAGTCGAGCCCGACGAGCCCGAGGATCACGCCATTGTAGAAAAGCAGCACCATCGTCCCAAGGCCGTAGGTCATGCCGAGCGCCACGGCTTTGATCGAGACGCCGATGTTATTCGCCATGAGCTGGCTGGCGAAAGTCGAGCGGTGGCCCTGAAGGCGATCGCTTTTTCCGCTCTCCTCTTCCTGCACGCGTTTCGCCGGATCGCCGAGGTGCGAGGCAAACATGTCGGGCAGGATCGCCTCCTTGGCCTCGGTATCGAGGGCCACCGCAAAGCTGCCGAAAAGCGCCCCGATCACGGTGATGAGCACCGAGACGAGGAAGGCCTGCCAGTGCCGGCGAAAGGCCCGCGGGAACTCCGTGACGAACCACGGCACCGGCCGCCAGCCAGCCGACCGCGCCCGGGTCTCGTGGATTTCGCCGTAGGCCCGCGCGGTGAGCGATTCGAGGTAGCGGCGCAGGTCGGGCTCCGCGGCGAAAGTCGCGATGCGCCCGAGATCGGAGGACACCTTGCCATAGAGAAAGTGCAGGCGTTTCGCCTCCTCGAGGGTCGGGCGCCGCTGCGGGTCGGCGTCGAGGCGATCGAGCGCCCGCTCCAGCTCCGTCCACGCCGGGCGCTCGGCGGCGATGAAACGCGGGAGGTCGAGGATCATGGGAAGTGAGAGTGAAGGTGAAGGTGGAAAGTGGAAGGGCGTTCATTGATTCCGAGCGCGAGCTGCGAACGCGCCCGCACTTTCACTCTCACTCTCCCTTTCACTTCGGTCATACCAGTTGCCTCGCCTTCACTTCCGCGTGTTGCGCGACGAGCTGGGCGGAGAGCTTCGTCGGGTCGAGCAGGGAAAAGCGCACGCCCCGCTGCTCCAGCACCTGGGCGAGCTCGCGCAGATCGCGCCAGCGCAGGTGGCCGCCGAGCCGCCGGTAGAGATCGTCGGTCGTCTCCACTCCGGCCGACCCGGAGAAGAGCGCCGCCGCGCCTTCCGGCTGGAGCATATTCACGCGCAGGAGGTGCTGGCGGGCGATCAGCTCCGTCGCGCGGGTAAAACTCGCGGCGAGCATGGGATCGTCCAGCGCGGTGAGGAAGATGAGCAGCGCCCGCTTGCGCAGCCGCAGCCGGAGGAAGGAGCACAGCTCCTCGAAGTCCGGCGACACCCCCTGCGGCTGGAGGGCATAGAGGCGGTCGCGGCAGGCGTCGTAGTGGGCCTGGCCGGACCGCGCGCGCACAAAGCTGAGCACGCGATCGCTGAAGGTCACGAGGCCAAAGCGATCGCCCTGCTGCTCGGCCGCCAGCCCGAGCACGAGCGCCGCGGTGACGTAGCGCTCCAGCGTGGAGTGACGAGTGAAGGTGGGAGTGGAAAGTGCGCGCCCACTTTCACTTTCACTCGCGCACCGCACCGGTCGCGCCGAGAGCCGCGACGCATCGACGATCACATACACCTCCTGCGTCCGCTCGACCTGAAAGACCTTGGTCACCGGATGTCCGCGCTTCGCCGAGGCCTTCCAGTGGACTTCCGAGAGGCTGTCGCCCGGCAGATACTCGCGCAGCTTTTCAAACTCCCGGCCCTGCCCCGCCCGCCGCTGGAGCTGCGCGCCGAGATCGGAGCGGCGCAGGAAGACCGCGGCGACGTTCCGGCGCTCGCGGAAAAGATCCGGGTACACGCGCAGCTCGCAGCGCAGCGGCTGGCTCGCCCGCACCGCCCAAAAGCCCAGCGGCGACACGCCCTCCAGATACGCGCGCTCCAAAAAGTACGGCCCGCGCTCCGCCGGCCGCACCGGCCACTCGATGCGCGCCAGCTCCGCGCCAGCGGGCAGCAGTGCCGTGCGATCGTCCTCGGCCACGATCTCGGCAGGAAAGGCGAGTCCCACCCGGATCTGCCGGGCGATCTTCTCCGGGTTGTGAATCCGCAGCTCGAGCGTGGCCGGTCGATCCTTTTGCAGCCGCACGAGTGCGGGCAGCTCGACCCGCACCCCGTCGAGGCGACCGAGCGCGCGCAGCGCATCGACGAGCACCGCGACGAAGAACAGCGCGACCAGCGCCGCCGAGACCTCGAGCGCCCCCGGCACCGTCGCCCCGATCGTCGCAAAGGGCACGACGATGAAGGCAAACCAAAGCAGCAGCCGGGTGCGGGGGACGATCATGCCTGCGGCAGCCGCAGGCCCTCGCGGAAAGCGCGCCGCGCCTCGATCCACCGCGGAGCCATGGCGAGGCAGCGCTGGAGCAAGGCAAAATCCAAGCCCGGCAGCAGGACGCTCTGGGGCGCGCGGTCGTAACCCGAAGCGTCGGCCCGCAGCCGCCAGACCTCGACTTGCTCCCGCCGCCAAAACCACACTTCAGCCACGCCGAAGCGGCGGTAAATCTCGAGCTTGGCGATGCCGCCACTCGTCAGGACGATCTCGACGACGAGGTCCGGGAAACCGGTTTCGTCGTCCTTGTTTTCCGGGATGCACCAGGATTCATCGGGCTCGGCTCCGGCTTCCTGCAGGATGCGCATCGTGGCCTGCCCGCGGGGAAAGGCCGGAATCCCACGCTCGACCATGAAGTCTCCGAGGAGATCGCCCAGATAGGTCTTCACCCGCTCGTGTTTGGCCGAAGTCGTCATGATTTCGAGTTCTCCATCGAGGTAGTAGAGCCGCGGGCCGGGGCGGTCGTCCCCGAGTGCCCGGTCGAGCGCGAGGTAGTTCTCCCAGGAG
>Ga0105048_10012268_pt1 | contig 13459 bp, 10 predicted proteins | sample MAT05_FD_78382 | JGI IMG/M metagenome (GOLD analysis project Ga0105048, IMG submission 78382) | Freshwater microbial communities from Lake Fryxell liftoff mats and glacier meltwater in Antarctica - MAT-05 | ecosystem: Environmental > Aquatic > Freshwater > Ice > Liftoff microbial mat | place...
CCCCCGACCTCCTCAGTCTCAAGTCTCCCGTTATTGGCTTCTACGGCAACATCAACGACTGGATTGATTTTGCCCTGATCAAACAACTCGCCGAGCAACGCCCGGCCTGGTCATTTGTCCTGATCGGCCCGGTCTATTGCGACGTCACCCTGTTCACCGGCGTGCCGAACGTCCACTTACTCGGCCGCCGCGAACACACCGAGTTACCGGCCTACTGCAAAGGGTTCGATGCTGCCATCATCCCCTACCGGCTGGATCATCCCCGCATGGAAAGCGTCAACCCGGTCAAGTTGCGCGAATTACTGGCCGCCGGCGTGCCGGTGGTTGCGAGCGATCTACCGGAAGTGCGCGACATTTCCCAGTACATCCACATCGCCCGGACCGCAGAAGATTTCCTGACCGGCTTGGAACGTTTCCTCGCCGCCAAACCAGATCGAACGGCGATCTCCGCCGAACGCTGCGCCGACGACTGGTCGGCTCGCGTCGCCGAAATCCGCCGCATTGTAGATACCACACCATGATGCTCTCCTTGATCCAAGCTGATGTCCGCGCGAAAGCGCAATGGATGTATGATGGCATCTCGACAAAAACCGTGCTCAAGACGCTTTTCACCGATGGGACATTCGCCATGTTGTGCTACCGGCTGATGCAAGCCAGCCAACGCTGCCGGCTAACGCCCCTCGCGATGCTGTTCAATAAGCTCACCCCGTGCATCATCGGCCGGGGCGCGAACTTCGGCCCCGGCTTTGTGTTGATTCACAGCCATGGGGTCGTTATTAACTCCGCCGTGCAAGGGGGACGAAACATTTTCATCGAACATCAAGTCACCATCGGCGCGGAAAAACAAGCCGCCCCGGTGCTGGGTGACGACATCTTCATCGGTGCCGGCGCGAAGATTCTTGGCTCCGTCCGCATCGGCAACCGCGTCAAGATCGGCGCCAACGCCGTCGTCACCAAAGACATCCCCGACGGCGCGACTGCCGTGGGCATCCCGGCCAAAGTCATCAAACTCGACGGAGTCCCCATTGCCGGCTCATGAAAGTTCCCCTCCTCGATCTCCAGTTGCAGTACGCCGCGCTCCAAACGGAATTGGAAGCCGCCGCGCTCAAGTCGTTGCGGGAAACCCGATACATTCTCGGCCCGGAAGTTGGCGAGTTGGAATGCTCCTTGGCCGGGTATACCGGAGCGAAATTTGTCGTGAGCTGCTCCTCCGGTTCGGATGCATTGCTCCTGGCGCTGCTGGCGCTCGATGTCGGACCGGGCGATGAAGTCATCACTTCGCCATTCACATTTTTCGCCACCGTCGGTGCCATCGCCCGGCTCGGCGCCAAACCGGTCTTCGTGGATATTGATCCCGCCACCTTCAACATCAACGTCCAAGGTCTAAAGTCCAAAGTCTCAAGTCGGACGAAAGCCATCATCCCGGTCCACCTCTTCGGCCAATGCGCTGATCTGGATCCGATTCTGGCGCTCGGCATCCCGGTCATCGAAGATGCGGCGCAAGCAATTGGTGCGAAGTACCGAAGGAAGACTTTAGACAGCGGAACCACGGCGGAGTCCAACGTCCAAAGTCCAAAGTCTGATGTCTCCGCCTGGCATCAAGCGGGTACGTTGGGCGCGATGGGCACGTTCAGCTTCTTCCCTTCGAAGAACCTCGGCGGTGCCGGCGATGGTGGAGCGCTCACGACCAATGATGAGCGGCTTGCCAAACGTCTCCGTTCCCTGCGCGTCCACGGCTCGGAACGCCGGTACTATCACGACGAAGTGGGTATCAACGGCCGGCTCGATACGCTGCAAGCAGCGATTCTCAAAGTGAAGCTCAACCACCTCGACGCCTGGCACGCCGCCCGCCGACGCAATGCAAGCCGGTACGATTCACAGCTTTCCGGCATCAAGGGATTACAGACACCTTTTGTCAGCCCGAACAGTTTCCACATCTACAACCAATACACCATTCGCACTCCCCGCCGGGACGTACTCCGGGCACACCTCACGCAAGCCGGTATCGGCACGGAGATTTACTATCCAGTGCCGATGCATTTGCAGAAATGTTTCGCCGCGCTAGGCCACCAGCCCGGCGATTTCCCGGAAGCCGAACGCGCCGCCGCGGAAGTGTTGTCGCTGCCTGTCTTCCCCGAGTTGGCCACCGAGCAACTCGACTACGTCGCCGCCAGCATCAAGGAGTTCTTTGACCGCGGATAAGGACAGCGGCAAGCCACGGAGACACGGAGGCACGGAGGAATGAGCTTGGTTGAAGAAGATCTTACGACGCAGATTATCGGCGCGGCCATTGCGGTCCACAAGTACTGGGGACCGGGATTGTACGAAGAAATCTATGAACGTAGCCTGTGTCAGGAACTCACCCTCCGTTCCATTCCGCATGTAAGCCAACTCCGGATTCCCCTCGTTTACAAAGGCCATGCTGTCGGCGACGACCTGCGTTTGGACGTGTGGATTGACCGCAAGGTGGTGGTCGAATGCAAGGCCTTGGCTGGATTTCTCCCGGTCCATGAGGCGCAATTGCTGACTTACATGCGCCTAACCAAGAGTCGTGTCGGCCTTCTGATCAACTTCAATGTGGCGGCATTAAAGCATGGTTTGCGCCGCATGGTGCTTTGATGCCTTTTCTCCGACTCCGTGCCTCCGTGTCTCCGTGGTAGGTCTTCATGCGATGCCTCTTCTGGATTTCACTCGCCCTGCTCGCGTACACGTACGCGGGCTATTTTGTTTTGTTGACCGTCATCGGCCCACTGGTGCAACGCTGGCGGCGGCTGCCGCTTCCTGATTCGGCGCATGCGCCGCGCGTGACGTTGGTGGTGTCGTTGCACAACGAGGAGAAACACATCGCGCGGCGGATTGATAACTTTGAGGCGCTCGACTACCCGGCAGACAAGCTGGACCTGATGCTCGGTGACGATTGCTCGACCGACCGCACGCGGGAGATCATTCGCGAACGGATGGCGCGTAATCCGCGCATCAAGTTTTCCCCCTTCGACACGCATCAAGGCAAGACCGCCGTGATCAACACGTTGGTGCCGCAGGCGACCGGTGACGTGATTGCGTTCACGGATGCCAATACGTTCTGGCAGCCGGACGCGCTGCGGTTGTTGGCGCAGCATTACACCAACCCGCGTGTCGGCGCGGTCAGCGGCCGGTTGGTTTTGCGCAGCGCGACCGGGGTCAACACCGATGACGCCTATTGGAAGTTCGAGACGTTGATGAAACGCCGCGAAAATGATCTCGGCGTCGCGCTCGGTGCGCCGGGCGGCATTTACACCATGCGCAAACAGTACTTCCACCCGCTGAAATCGGATGTGATCCAGATTGATGATTTCATCTGGCCGTCCAGCGTGTACTGGCAAGGCGCGCACGGCGTGGTCGAGACGGCAGCGGTCGCGCACGAGGAAGCCGCGCCGCACGTCGAAGCGGAATTTCGGCGCAAGGTTCGGATCGGCACCGGCGACTACCGGGCGTTATGGGAGTGCCGGGCCTTGCTGAATCCGTTGCGGGGCTGGGTGAGTTTCGCGTTCTGGTCGCACAAGGTACTGCGCTGGCTGGCACCGTTTCTCCTGTTGGTCGTCCTCATCACCAACGTGCTGATTCCCGAATACCGGTGGCTGTTGTACGGACAGATCGCCTTCTATACCGCTGCCGGGCTTGGCATTTTCTTCTCCAAACAAAAGCACCTCGTCGCCAAGGTGCTCCGCATCCCCTACTACTTCATCGGCAGCAACGCCGCGTTGCTCGTCGGATTCTTCAAATGCGTGACCGGCCGCCAAAAAGCGACTTGGTCCCAGAAAGCCCACCGTGCTGCGTAATGCTCATCTCTGGCTACCGGGTTACTTCGCCCGCCGCACACCACGGCGCTCGCCGTTGACCCATGTGTTTTTCTGCTTCGTGGATCATTACGAGCCGTTGTGGGAGCGGCCTTCGATGGAGGTGGCCCGGTCGCGAGTGAAGGCGTGGGTGGAGAACTACCCGGCTTTCGCGGCAAAATTTCGCGATGCCGATGGGCGCCTGCCGCAGCATTCGTTTTTCTATCCAGCCGAGGAATATCAGCCGGTATTCTTGCAGCCGCTGGAAAAACTCTGCGCCGCCGGGCTGGGTGAGGTGGAGATTCATCTGCACCATGACAACGACACGGCGGAACATCTGCGGCAGTCGTTGGAGGAATTCAAAGATCAGTTGGCCGGTCACGGGTTTCTCACGAACGGCCAGTACGCTTTCATCCACGGCAACTGGTCGCTCGACAATTCGCGCGCGGATGGCCGGTGGTGCGGGGTGAACAATGAGTTGCAGGTGCTGCGCGAAACCGGGTGCTACGCCGATTTCACTTTGCCCAGCGCGCCCAGCGAGACGCAGACGCGCAAGGTCAATTCCATCTACTACGCCACCGACAATCCGCACGCGCCGAAATCGCACGATACCGGCGTGGATGTCCGCGTCGGCGGTCAACCGACCGGCGACCTCCTCCTCATCCAAGGCCCCCTCGCGCTCAACTGGCGGGATCGCAAATGGGGTGTCCTGCCCCGCATCGAACACGCCGACGTGGCCGGCGGGACGCGCCCCACGCCGGCACGGATGGATTTGTGGGTGAACCAGCGCATCAGCGTGCTGGGCAAACCGGACTGGGTGTTCGTGAAAGTCCACACCCACGGCTGTCAGGAACGCAATTTCACCGCCACCTTCGGCGCTGTCGCCACGCGGATGCACGAGTACTTGCAGCACGAGTATAACGACGGGTTCCGGTACAAGCTGCATTACGTGACGGCGCGCGAGATGTTCAATCTGGTCAAAGCCGCCGAAGCCGGCCAGACCGGTGAACCGCGCGAGTACCGGGATTTCGTGCTCCCGCCGCCGCCGATTCGTTCTCGAACATAGTCGCCCGCCGGTGTAATTTACCGGCGTGAAACGACTTTACCGGCTGGCGGTTGTTCTGCTCTCCGTGCAGATCATTCTGATCTGCCTCGGCCCACCCCGATTCCTCGAAGACTGGCTCAATCTCGCCAGTCGCACCCCGCCCCCCACCCCGCGTTACCTCGTCGTTCTCGGTGCCGGCGGTGTGCCCAGCGGCCAGACCCTTGTCCGCTGTTACTTTGCCGCCGAACTCGGCCGGCAGTTCACCAACACCACGTTCATTGTGGCGTTGCCGACCGATGGCGACCCGGACACCAGCAGCGTCGGCAAAATGCGGGATGAACTCGTGCTACGCGGTATCCCGGCTGATTCCATTGAACTGGAAATGCGCGGCGTCAACACGCGCCGGCAAGCGCTGGGCGTCCGCGCCATCTTGGGTGAAACGGTGTTGACCGAGCCGGTGCTGGTGGTCAGTTCGGGTTATCACTCGCGCCGGGCGGTGCTGTGTTTCCGCCAAGCCGGCTTTACCAACGTCACCGGCATTTCACCGGCCGCGGTGGAGGCCGACGCGGACATTGGATTTGGCGGCTGGATCCGGTACGGCGTCTGGAACAATGCGGTTCGGGTGATCGAAATCTCGCGCGAGTTGCTCGCGTTGTTTGTGGCGAAGGTCTCATGAATATCCTCCCCCTGCTCTTCCTCGCTGCCGCGCCGTTGACCCAGCCGGTGCTGTTCAACACGCGCGAAGCGGACGCAATCGTCAGCAAGCTCCAAGTGTTTCCGGCGGATAATCCGTGGAACCAAGTCGTCACCAACTGGCCGCTCCACGCGAATTCCAAAGCCATCATCGCCGGCATCGGCGCGGACAAACCGCTCCGGTACAACCCGGACATGACATTCGTTCTCGTCCCGCCTGACCAACCCAAAATCCCAGTCACAATCACCGCTTACCCGGACGAATCCGACAAAGGTCCCTACCCGGTCCCCGACAACCTGCCCATCGAAGGCTGGCCGATGAGCTATCGCGGGCAATCGCTCACCGACGTGCAGTTCGACCGGCGCCAGCAAGGGGGCGACCGGCACGGTATCGTGGTGGATCCGGTCAATCGGATGCTCTACGAATTCTTCGCCATCCGCCGGACCGCGACCGGCTGGGAAGCGGCGCAGGCTTCGATCTTTGATTTGAAATCAAACAAGCTCCGCCCCGCCGGCTGGACATCGGCGGACGCCGCGGGACTGCCGATTTTCCCGGCCGTCGTCCGGTACGATGAATTGCAGCGCGGCGAAATCAATCACGCGCTGCGCGTGACAATCCGGCGCACGCGCCAGGCGTACGTCGCGCCGGCGACGCATTACGCCAGCCGGCTTACGGACGAGAGTCTCCCCCGGATGGGCGAGCGGATCCGGTTGCGGCAGGACTTCGATGTGGCCGGGTTCTCGCCGGAGGTGCGCACGATCCTCCGCGCGTTGCAGCGCTACGGGATGTTCGTCGCCGACAATGGCATTGAATGGGCAATCTCCGTCACGCCGGATGAGCGAATTCCCAGTCTCCACAAAGAACTGCGCCGGGTGCGGGGAGCCGATTTCGAGGTTGTCGTACCTCCCTGATTACAGTATGAGTGACAGCACATGAGCGTGGAAACTGCCGTCGAACAACCCAAGCCAAAGCGCGTCAACCTGCGTCGCCCCGACATCATGGAGGCGGTGCGCGAGCAGGTGGAGCAGCATTATCGCAGTCAAATCGTCGAAAAACTGCGCCAACGCGGCGGCGTCCTCGAAGCCGGCGGGTTGAAGGTCAGGCTGGCGAAGGAATTTGGCTTCTGTTATGGCGTCGAACGCGCGATTGATTTGGCGTATGCGGCGCGGCGCGTATTTCCCGGCCAACCGATTTACATTCTGGGCGAAATCATCCACAACCCCGAGGTGAATGAGCAACTGATCGCGATGGACATCAAGTTCCTCAGCGGCCCGCATAAGAGCGCGGAACTGGATGATTTGAAGCAGGACGACGTGGTGATCATCCCGGCGTTTGGGGCGCAGATGGACATCATGGAAAAGTTGCGCGCCAAGGGTTGCCAGCTTGTGGATACCACCTGCGGCGACGTGATGAGCGTTTGGAAACGCGTCACGCAAAACGCCAAAGAACAATTTACCTCCATCATCCATGGCAAAGCGAAGCACGAAGAAACGCTCGCCACGAGTTCCCGGGCCACCGCCAGCACGAGCGGTCATTACTTGGTGGTCTTGAACATCGAAGAGACCGATTACGTCTGCAATTACATTCGTCACGGCGGCGACAAGGCGCAGTTGCTGGCCAAGTTTGCCGGGGCGCACTCGCCGGGGTTTGATCCGGAAGTGCATCTCGTTTCCGTCGGCGTTGCCAACCAAACCACGATGTTGCGGAGCGAAACGGAAACCATCCAAGGCCGGCTCCGGCAGGCCATGATTGACCGGTACGGCGCGGCCGAAGTCGAACGGCACTTTCGCATGTTCGACACGATTTGCGGCGCGACGCAGGAGCGGCAGGACGCGTTGATTCATTTATTGCAGGAACCGCTCGACATGATGATCGTCGTCGGCGGGTACAATTCCAGCAACACCTCGCACCTCGCCGAAATGAGCGAAGCCCGGGTGCCCACCTATTTCATCCGCAACGCCAGCAAGATGGTTTCCGCCGGCGAGATTCACCATTTCAACCTGCACCAGCAGAGCGAGGTGCAAACCGCCGCTTGGTTGCCGTCCGACAAACTGTACGTCGGCATCACCGCCGGCGCGTCTTGTCCGAACAACCTGATTGATGACGCTGTTCGCCGGCTCTTCGAGTTGCGCGGTGTGAACGTGGATCTGCTCATTTCCCATTCCGAAGCTGCGCCCGCAGGCACTTCACCTGCTTAACGTGCCCCCGGTTTCAACTTAGTGATCAACCCGGTTTAACGGACAACTATGGACAAAGCCCCTTTCCAATTTCGTTCCGCGCCCCTGGCCGATATCGAACTCCCCAAGGAAGTCGCCGGCCTGCGCGAACTCGCCTACAACTTATGGTGGACGTGGAATCCCCAGGCGCGCCGCATGTTCAGCCACATCTACCCGGCGCTGTGGGCGATGTACCGCAACCCGGTCGAGTTGCTCATCAACATCGAGCCGCACCACTGGGAAGCCCTGCTCGAAGACGATGTGTTCCTCACGATGTACAAGCAGATCATGCGCGACTTCACCCGGTACACCCAATCACTCGGCGAAACGTGGTTTGCCAAAAATCACCCCGGCTATTCGGGCGGGCCGATTGTGTATTTCAGCACCGAATTCGGTTTTCACGAATCCGTCCGCATTTACTCCGGCGGTCTCGGCGTGCTCTCGGGCGATCACTGCAAATCCGCCAGCGATCTCGGCCTGCCGTTCATTGCCGTCGGCCCGCTGTACAAACACGGCTACTTCGAGCAGGAAATTGAGCCCGACGGTCGCCAACAACATTTCTACCCGGCCTACGACTTCTCGCGCCTCCCCATCCTCCCGCTCCTCGCCGACAACGGCCGCCAACTGCATGTGGGCGTGGACTTGCCCGGCCGCACCGTGTACGTGCGGGTCTGGCTCGCGCAGGTCGGGCGCGTGCCGGTGCTGTTGCTCGATACCGATACCAACAAGAACGACCCGGCCGACCGGCCGATTACCGGGCAGCTCTACGTCAGCGGTCGCGAGATGCGTATCTGTCAGGAAATCGTGCTCGGCATGGGCGGCGTCCGCGTCCTGCAAGCGCTCGGCATCGAGCCGGCGACGTGGCACATGAACGAAGGTCATTGCGCGTTCCTCGGACTCGAACGCATCCGGCCCTTGCTCAAACAAGGCACCAGCCTCACCGACGCCTGCAAAGATATCGCCAAGAACTCGGTGTTCACCACTCACACCCCGGTCCCCGCCGGCAACGAGGCGTTCGACATTGAACTCGTCCGTAAATACTTCAAGCCCTACTGCGAAGAATACAATCTCCCCATCGAGAAATTGATTGAGGTCGGCCTCGCCCATCCCGGCGGTGGCGACCAACAATTCAGTCTCACCGTGCTCGCCCTGCACACCTCCACCTACTGCAACGGCGTCAGCAAATTGCATGGCGACGTCAGCAACGACATGTGGAGTCACCTGTTCCAGGACGCCGCCAAATCCGCCCAGAAACCCATCAAGTCCATCACCAACGGCATCCACACGCAGACCTGGCTCGGCTATCATTTGAGTGAATTGTTTGATCGTTACCTCACCCCGGCTTGGCGTGACAATTTGATGGACGAATTGTTCTGGAAACGCGGCGTCGCCAACATCCCCGACCAGGAACTGTGGGAAATTCACAACCTGCAAAAGGACAATCTCATCCGCTACGCGCGCGGACGCGTTCGCGAACAACTCGCCCGGCACGGTGCCTCCCCCGAAGCCCTGCGTTCCGTGGAAGAACTGCTCAACCCGAACGCGCTCACGTTGGGATTCGCTCGGCGTTTCGCCACCTACAAACGCGCCGACCTGCTCTTCCGTGATTTCGAACGGCTGCGCCAGATTCTCAAGAACCCAGACCGCCCGGTCCAATTGATCTTCGCTGGCAAAGCCCACCCGGCCGACAAGCCCGGCCAGGAACTCATCCGCCGAATCTTCGACATCTCGCGCAATAGCGATTTGCGCGGCCACATTGTCTTCCTGGAAAACTACAACATGCGCGTCGCCCGCATGCTCGTGCAGGGCGTGGATGTGTGGGTCAACACCCCCCGCCGCCCGCACGAAGCCAGCGGCACCAGCGGCATGAAAGCCGCCATCAACGGCGCGCCCAACTTTTCCATCGCGGATGGTTGGTGGTGCGAAGCCGCCGATCAAGGCAAGAACGGCTGGACGATTGGTGACAGTCAGGAACTCGACAACCATGACTTGCAGGATCACGAGGATAGCCAGTCATTCTATGACCTGCTCGAAAACCAGATTGCCGCCACCTACTACCGGCGGAATGCCAAGAACCTGCCGGTGGACTGGATCAAGGTGATGAAAGGTTCCATCGCCACCATCACCCCGCGCTTCAGCACGGCGCGAATGGTGCGCGATTACGCTGAGGAAGCCTATCTCCCCGCCGCCAAGCGTGGCGGCGCCGCCCTCACCTCCGCTGCCACCGAACAGACTTGGTAAGCAAGCAGGTAAAAGATCCGGCTGGGACCGGAAGTGCATAGTTGAAATCTGCCTGCGCCTGAACCGGAACGGCCTGAACCCACCCCTGCCCCCTCCAACAGAGGGGAATTTTGGAGTCCGGCTCCCCTCCAACGGAAGGGCCGGGGGTGGGTTCCGGGGAACAATGCGCGATCACCACAGGTCGTGCGCTCTCGCCCCGCAACGCTGGCTGATGCCGGCGGCTACACCGGCGTCAGTTGCGGTTGCCGCAGGAAGTTGCGGATGACCTCTTCGAGATCGCCGACGTTGAAAGGCTTGCTGAACCAGCGGTTGCCGGTCCAATCGAGGAACGTCCGGGAGTTGCTGCTCACGGTGTCGCCGGTCAGGAAGATGATGTTGGCGGCCAGTTCCGGTTTGAGCCGGCGCACGGCGTGATAGAGTTTCTCTCCGTCCATGTCCGGCATGCGCAAATCGGAAACGATCAACGAATAGTGTTCGGCTTGAATCCGCTGCAAGGCGATGGCGCCGTTACCGGCCGTGTCAATCACGTAGCCATGATAACTGAGCGCTTCCTTGAGAACTTCGACGATCCCGGGTTCATCATCCACAATCAGAATCCGATGATGCGCATTGTCGAGTTGCTCCGTTTCCGTGACCACCCCGGCATCGGCCGGCGTCTCCGTCGTCGCCGCAGCATCTTCGGCGCAAGGAACGATAGGCAATTCCACGAAGAATTTGGCCCCTTTCCGCGGTTCGCTCTGCGCCCAAATCTTGCCGTGATGTTCTTCGACGATGGCGTGACAGATCGCCAATCCCAAGCCGGTCCCCTGACCGGGAGCTTTGGTGGTGAAGAACGGATCGAAAATTTTTCCGAGAATATCCTGCGGGATGCCCGAGCCGGTGTCGGCGACGGTGATGCGAATAAACGCGCCATATTCCCGGGTGCTGACTTCCAGCGACCGGGGTTGCGTCTGATTGGCTTGCGCCTGGACGGCGTTGCGCACGAGATTGGTCAGCACCTGCTCCAGTTGATTGAGATCCGCTTTGGTACGGGGCAACTGGGTGGACAACTTGCGCTCCACCGGAATGCTGTGCGCCTTCAACTCCCCTTCGCACGCGTCCAGCACATTGCTCACGACGGTGTTGAGATTGACGCTGGCCATCTCCGGCTCGCGCGGGCGAGCAAACGTCAGCAGATTGCGAACGATCTTCGCCGCGCGCTCGCTTTCGTGGAACATCTTGGTCAACTCGGTTTTCATCTTGGGTGGCACGTCGGCGCGTTTGTTCAACAACTGCGCATACCCCATGATGACCGCCAGCGGATTATTCAACTCATGCGCCACGCCGGCAATCAACTGGCCCAACGCGGACAGCTTCTCGAACTTGTGCAACTGCTGCTCCAGCCGGCGCCGCTCCGTGACCTCATGTAAATTCACCTGCATGGCCGGACGCTTGTCGTGTTGAATCAACTTCGCGGCCCCCTCACACGTAATCGTGCTGCCATCGAGCCGGAAAAATTTGAAATCCCGAAACGGTTGAAATACCTCGTCGAATCGCTTCTTGTCCTCCAGTAAGTTTTTCCCATCCAACTGCACGGCCGGGCAAATTTCACTGAAAACTCGATCGGCTAACGGCACCCCATTAGCGCGCGTCAAATGCTCCGCAGCTTGATTCGCCGTGAGCACTTTCCCCGTCTCCAACCCGACGATGAACGTTGCGTCACTCGCCGACTCGAATAACGCCTGATATTTCTGCTCGGTCTGGTTGACCTGTTCCACCAACACGTGCTGCTGCGCCAAATCCTGTTGCACCTGCTCCAACAAGGAACGGTTGCGCGCGCGCGACTCCTCCAACGTCTGCACCACCATTCCCATCGCGATGAACAACGCGAGCACCGCCGTCGTGATATAGCCGCCCACCTCGGTAAACGCCGACAGTCCCATGAACGGCAACCCGAGCAAATGCACACCCCACAAACAAAACCCAATCGCGAGCAACAACGACCCTCGATACTTCTTCAGAAACGCCACATACAAGCATCCCGTATAAATGCTCGCGACCGCCAACAAAACGAAGACCGGCACCGTGATCCACAAAATCTCCTGCACCACAAACGCCGCCACCGCGCTCCACAACGCGATCATCGCCGCCCCCAGATACAACTCCCGTTGCGGCCGGCCCCGACCGGCAAACTCCAAACTCCCAAAAAACATGTATAACGCGCTCATCCCGATACACGCGCGCCGGGCCATGATCAGGAACGCGTGGCCGGGTTGTTCTTCCAAAAAGATCGAAGCACCCAAAAACAGCGCGTACATCACCCAGCCCATCGTCCACAACGAAAAATATTTCTTCTGCGTGTAAAAGTTCAGATACGTAAACAGGCCAATCACCATCAGAATGGAAAACAGCGCCATCACCAACGCCGCCTGTGCCCACTCCTGAGTAAACATCCCCTTTAGCGTTTCCAGCGTATCGTTTAAAGTCAGTAAGTTCATATCGCGCCACTCAATTCACCTTTGCAATAAGCACGATGTCTGCCAGCACCACTGCCTCCTCCCACCCATCCAGTCCACACCGCCCCAGAGGTAATTTTTTGAACGCTCCACCAGCCCCGGCCCCGCCAACCGTTCATTCTCGAACACATTTCGCCCCGGCTCCCACCGCGCGGCTGGCTCGTTGACTGTCCATTCGTCACTGCTATACTCCGCCCCCATGAATATCTCGCTGACAACCGACTCCGTCCTGTTGCAGAAAACGCCCGCCGCTGTCCTGTTCGTGTTCGAGAATGAAATCCCCACCAGCCCCGCCGGCTTGGCCAGTCTCCTCTCCCCAGTCAGCGCCAAAGAATTCAACGGCGGCGCCAAACAACAACTCCTCCTCCACACCGCTGGAAAAATCACCCCCGCGCGCCTCCTCCTCGCCGGCCTCGGCAAACGCGCCGACCTCACCGCCGAAACCCTCCGCCGCGCCACCGGCCAAGCCGTCAAACACCTCCAAAGCATCGGCGTGGACCGCGCTGCTTTCGCCGCGCCGGGTGACGACGTGGCGCCCCTTGTGGAAGCCGCCATCCTCGCCGCCTACAAATTCACCCAGTACAAGCCGGCCGACGAAATCCCGACCGCCATCCAAGCGATCACCATTTCTGTGCCCCGCGCCGCGCTGGCCGAGGCCAAAATCGCCGCCCGCCGCTCCCAAATCATTGCCGAAGCCACCAACTACGCCCGCGAAATCGGCAACCTCCCCGGCAACGTCGTCTATCCCGCCGTCATCGCCGACTACGCCAAGAAAATCGCCAAACAACACAAACTCAAATGCACCGTCCTCGACAAACCAGCCCTCACCCGCGCCGGCTTCGGCGGTTTGCTTGCCGTCGGCGGTGGCAGCGACCGCGACCCGCGCTTCATCGTCTTGGAACACAACGGCGGTCGGCCCGGCCAACGCCCGATTGCCATCGTCGGCAAAGCCA
>Ga0105048_10012270_pt1 | contig 13457 bp, 11 predicted proteins | sample MAT05_FD_78382 | JGI IMG/M metagenome (GOLD analysis project Ga0105048, IMG submission 78382) | Freshwater microbial communities from Lake Fryxell liftoff mats and glacier meltwater in Antarctica - MAT-05 | ecosystem: Environmental > Aquatic > Freshwater > Ice > Liftoff microbial mat | place...
ACGCCCGGGTCGGACATGACGCGTCGTCAGATGAAACGGACGGGAACCGCATGGCGTCGCCGCCAGGAGCGAACGCGCTACGGTTCGTCGCCTGGGTCATGTGACCCATGTCGCCGGGGTAGGGACGCATCGTTCGCGGCCGCTCGGTGTCGTGGGGATGCCGGGCGCCACTGGGGGGACTGCCATCAGGGAACGAAGGGGACGAGGGGGGAGATGACCACAACCGCGCCGGCCGACACCGTCGCCACCGACACCATCTTGTCGGTGAGCAACCTCGAGGTCGTCTACAACGGCGTCGCCCTCGTGCTGCGCGGCGTCAGCCTCGAGGTCCCCCGGGGCCAGATCGTCGCCGTGCTCGGCTCCAACGGCGCGGGCAAGACCACCCTGCTCCGTGCCATCACCGGCCTGCTCGACGTCCACCGGGGCGCAATCACCAAAGGCCGCGTCGAGCTCGAGGGCGAGCGCATCGACAACCGGGACCCGGCGGCCACCGTGCGGTCCGGTGTCTCCCAGGTCATGGAGGGCCGGCGCATCTTCGCCTCGCTCACCGTCGACGAGAACCTGCGGGCCGGGGCCTACACCCGCCGGTCGAAGACCGAGATCGCCGCCAGCTACGAGCGGGTCATGGAGCTGTTCCCGAAGCTGGTCGATCGGCGCAAGTCCACCGCCGGGTACCTGTCGGGCGGTGAGCAGCAGATGGTGGCCATGGGCCGGGCCCTGATGGCCAGCCCGAAGGTCCTCCTGCTCGACGAGCCGTCCCTCGGCCTGGCACCGCTCATCGTGGCGCAGATCTCCGACATCATCGCCGAGGTCAACCGGCAGGGAACCAGCGTCGTGCTGGTCGAGCAGAACGCCACCATGGCGCTGTCGCTGGCCCATCACGGCTACATCCTCGAGAACGGCCGGGTCGTCAAGGACGGCACCGGGCCCGCCCTCCTCGCCGACAAGGACATCCAGGAGTTCTACCTTGGTACCGGTGAGGCCGGCCGCCGCTCCTTCCGAGAGATCAAGACCTACCGGCGCAAGAAGCGGTGGAGCTCGTGAGCGACCAGAACCCGTCCTCCCGCCCGCTGTTGGAGCTGCGCGACGTCACCCTGCAGTTCGGCGGCGTCCGGGCCCTCAGCGAGGTGTCCTTCGACGTCAACGAGCGCGAGCTGTTCGCGGTCATCGGCCCCAACGGCGCCGGGAAGACCTCGATCTTCAACTGCCTCAACGGCGTCTACCGGCCCCAGCACGGGTCCATCAAGCTCGACGGCGTGGAGCTCATCGGCAAGCGGCCCACCAAGATCGCCCACATGGGCGTCGCCCGGACGTTCCAGAACCTGGGCCTGTTCGCCAACCTCAACGTCATCGACAACCTCATGCTGGGCCGCCACCACCTGATGAAGAGCGGCTTCGTGAGCGGCGCCCTGTGGCTCGGGCGGGCCAAGCGCGAGGAGCTCGAGAACCGGCGTCACGTCGAGGAGATCATCGAGCTGCTCGAGCTCCAGGCCTACCGGTACCGCCACGTCGGGCTCCTGCCCTACGGCATCCAGAAGCGCATCGAGATGGGTCGGGCCCTGGCGATGGCGCCGCGGCTGCTCCTGCTCGACGAACCGGTTGCCGGCATGAACCTCGAGGAGACCGAGGACATGGCCCGCTACATCCTCGAGATCCAGTCGAACCTCGACGTCGCCATGATCCTCGTCGAGCACGACATGCACATGGTCATGGACCTCGCCGACCGGGTCATGGTGCTCGACTTCGGCGTGCAGATCGCCACCGGGGTCCCCGCCGAGATCCAGCAGGACCAGCGGGTCATCGACGCCTACCTCGGCAAGGCCTCCTGATGACCGCCACCGCCGAACGACCGGTTGCCGAGGCCCCCGCGATGGCCACCACCCTGCCGGCGATCCTGCTCGACCGGGCCCGGTCCCAGCCGACCGAGGTCGCGCTGCGCAAGAAGGAGCTGGGGCGCTGGAAGGAGTACGACTGGCGGACCTACGCCACGCGTGCCGCCCGCATCGCCGGCGGTCTGCGGGCGCTCGGCGTCCAGACCGGTCACCGGGTCGCCATCCACGCCGAGAACCGCCCGGGCTGGGTCATGGCCGATCTGGCCATCCAGGGCATCGGCGCGGTCTCCGTCGGCATCTACCCCACCAGCCCCGAGGCCGAGGTCGCCTACCTCATGGACCACTCGGGGGCCGCCGTGCTGATCGCCGAGGACGAGGAGCAGCTCGACAAGGCGCTGGCCGTCCGCCACGAGCTGCCGGGCCTGCGCACGATCGTCGTGATCGACACCCGCGGCGTCGACATGGCCGACGACATGCTGATGAGCCTCGAGGAGCTCGAATCGCTCGGCCACGACGCGTCGCTCGACTCCTTCGCCGCCGAGGTCGCCCGGGTCGACCCCGCCCAGGCCGCGGTCATCGTCTACACGTCGGGGACCACCGGCCCGCCCAAGGGCGCCATGATCAGCCACGCCAACCTGATCGCGGCGACGCAATCGGCATCGGTGCAGTTCGCGGTCGGCCCGAACGACGAGGTCCTGTCGTACCTGCCGCTCTGCCACATCGCCGAGCGCCTGGTCTCGGTCATCAACGCCGTCGGCGTGGGCTACACGGTGAACTTCGGTGAGGGCGGCGAGTCGTTCGTCACCGACCTCCAGGAGGTCCAGCCCACCTTCTTCCTCGGCGTGCCCCGGGTGTGGGAGAAGTTCATGGCCGGCGTCGAGATCCGCATGGCCGACGCCTCGCGCACCAAGCAGGCGATCTACCGGTCGTGGATGAAGCGCGGCGCCAAGATCGCCCAGTCCCGCATGGACGGCGGGCTCGGACCGGGTGGCAAGGTCTCGTACTTCATCGGGTGGCTGCTCCTCTACCGGTCGGTCCGCAAGAAGCTCGGGTTGCTGCGGGTCCGCGAGGCCCTCTCGGGTGCCGCGCCGATCTCCCCCCAGGTGCTCGAGTACTTCTGGGCCCTCGGTGTGCCCGTGCGCGAGGGGTACGGCCAGACCGAGAACACCGCCCAGGCCACCATCACCCCGATCGACGACGTGCGCATCGGCAAGGTCGGCCGGGCCGTGCCCGGCAGCGAGATCGCCATCAGCGCCGAAGGAGAGATCCTCACCCGGGGTCCCGGCGTGTTCCTCGGATACCACAACGACCCCGCGGCCACCGCGGAGACCGTCGACGCCGACGGGTGGCTGCACACCGGCGACGTCGGCGAGCTCGACGCCGACGGCTTCCTCACCATCACCGACCGCATGAAGGACATCATCATCACCGCCGGCGGCAAGAACGTCTCGCCGTCGGAGATCGAGAACAAGCTCAAGGTCTCGCCCTACATCCGCGAGGCGATCGTCATCGGTGACCGCCGCAAGTACCTCACCGCCCTCATCGGCATCGAGGGCGACACCGTCGGCAACTGGGCCTCACGCCGCAACCTCATGTTCACCACCTACGCCGACCTGGCGTCCAAACCCGAAGTCGTCGAACTGCTGCACGAAGCAGTGACCGACGCCAACGCCGATCTCGCCCAGGTGGAGACGATCAAGGCGTTCCGCCTGCTCCCCAAGGAGCTCGACCAGGAGGACGGCGAGGTCACCGCCACGCAGAAGGTCAAGCGCAAGGCCATCACCGAGGAGTTCGGCACCCTCATCGAATCCATGTACCAGGGTGGGGGCACCGCATGACCGAGTTCCTCCAGCTCGTCGTCAACGGCACCGCGCTGGGCTTCGTGATCATCTTCAAGGCCACCGGCGTCATCAACTTCGCCCAGGGCGGGTTCGTGATGCTCGGGGCCTACCTCACCTACCAGTTCGGCACGACCTGGGGCCTGCCGTTCGCAGTCGCCGTGCTGCTGGCCATGGTCGCCACCGCCCTCAGCGGCCTCGTCGTCGAACGGCTGATCCTGCGACGGATGGTGGGTCGGCCGCCGTTCGCACTCATCATGATCACCATCGGGATGCTCTTCATCATCCAGGAGATCGTCACGCTCATCTGGGGCTTCGACGCGCTCAACCTCGGCGATCCCTGGGGTCTCGAGACGGTGCAGGTCGGCGAGATCATCATCCGCGTGTCCGACCTCTGGACCGTCGGTCTCGCCCTTGTCGCGCTCGGCGTCTTCTTCGCCTTCTTCCGGTTCACCAGCCTGGGCCTGGCCATGCGGGCCACCGCGCTCGATCAGGAAGCGGCGCTGGCCCAGGGCATGAGCGCCAAGCGGGTCTTCGCCTCGTCCTGGGCCATCGCCGGCGCCGTGGCCGCCCTCGCCGGGGTCACCATCGCCGCCGGTCCGGCCAACCTCACCCCCGGGGTCCAGTTCCTGGCCCTGCTCGCGTTTCCCGCCATCATCCTCGGTGGCCTCGACTCGCCCGGCGGCGCCATCGTGGGTGGCGTCATCATCGGGATCACCCAGACGCTCACCGCCGGCTACCAGGGCGACTACGCGGCGTTCCTCGGCCCGAACTTCCAGACCGTCATGCCCTTCGTGATCATGGTGCTCATCCTGCTCGTCCGGCCCTACGGCCTGTTCGGCACGAAGGAGGTGAAACGGATCTGATGGCTCGCCACAACCCCGAGATGGTCATCGACTACGGCGACGACCTCAAGCTCTTCCGATCCCGGCTCACCCAGGTGGCGATGATCGTCGTCCTCCTCGTGTTCCTGCTCCTGCCGCTGCAGGTCGACGACTTCTGGCTCGGCGTCCTCAACTACGTGGCCATCTTCGCCATCGGCGGCATCGGCCTGAACCTGCTCACCGGCTTCACCGGCCAGGTGTCGCTCGGCCACGCCTTCTTCGTCGCCGTCGGTGCGTTCAGCACGGCGTACCTCGGCGGCGAGCTCGACTGGCCCATGTGGTTGTGGCTGCCAGCGGCCGCCATCCTCGGAGCGGTCATCGGTGCGATCGTGGGGCCCATCGCGTTGCGGCTCAGCGGCAACTACCTGGCCATCGTCACCCTCGGCCTGCTCTTCCTCGGCGAACACATCTTCTCCAACTGGAAGTCGGTCACCGGCGGCGGGCGCGGCACCCGGGTCGACGCACCGCTGGCCATCGGCCCGATCGACTTCGCCGACCTCGAGCTGTTCGGCTCCTCCTACAGCCGCCAGCAGGGCCTGTTCTGGCTCCTGTGGATCGTGGTGGCCATCACCGCGCTCATCGCCAAGAACATCGTCCGGTCCCGGCCGGGGCGCGCCATGCAGGCCATCCGTGACCGTGACATCGCCGCCGAGGTCGTCGGCGTCAGCCTGCTGCGCTACAAGCTCGGCGCGTTCGCGGTATCGAGCGCGATGGCCGCGGTCGCCGGCGCGTTCTACGGTGCCGCGGTGCAGCAGTTCGTGAGCCCGGCCGAGTTCGGCGGCCAGCTCGGTCTCATCCTGTCGATCCAGTTCATCGCCGTCATCATCATCGGTGGGCTCGGCACCGTGTACGGCGCCATCCTCGGCGCCATCGTCGTCGGGGCGCTTCCCCGGATCATCCAGGAGTTCTCGGGCTCGCTGCCGTTCCTGAGCTCAGGACCCGGCGACGACGGGATCCTCGAGGTGTCGTCGTTCAACAACATGCTCTTCGGGCTCTTGATCATCGTGTTCCTGCTCGCCGAGCCCCTCGGGCTGGCGGCGCTGTGGATGCGGCTCAAGGCGTACTTCAAGTTCTGGCCTTTCTCGTACTGAGTCGGGTCCAGGGTGCGCGCCGACCCTCCGGCGCCGCACCATCGCAAGCAGGAGGGAAGGGGGACCATGAGCAACACACGAACGTTCCGGGCAGTCAGTGTCGGGTTGGTGGTGATGTTGGCCACGGTCGCCGCGGCCTGTGGCCGCAGCGACGACACCAGCTCATCAGGAGGAGGAGACGGCGGATCCAACGGAACCACCGCGAACGGCGGCACCGCTGCGCCACCGCCGGTCAGCGCCGGGTTCGACGGCTCCACGATCACGGTCGGCGCCATCTCGCCGCTGACCGGTCGAGCCGCCGTCATCGGCACCCCGCTCACCGCGGGCAACCAGGTGTACTTCGATGCTCTCAACGCCAAGGGAGGGGTCGCGGGCCGGTACCAGGTCAAGCTGGAGTCGCTCGACAGCAAGTACGAGCAGCAGACCGCGGTGCAGCAGTTCCAGTCCAGCAAGGACAAGGTCGCCATGTACGTCCAGGTCCTGGGCACGGCCATCGTCGACGCCACGCTGCCGCAACTCGAGACCGACGGCCTCCTCGCCGGTCCGGCTTCGCTCGACGCCTTCTGGGTGCGCAAGCCCAACCTGATGCCGATTGGTGGCCCGTACCAGATCCAGGTGATCAACGGCATGGACTACGCCGTGCGCAACCTCGATGCCAAGGACAAGAAGCTCTGCGCCCTCACCCAGGACGACCCCTACGGTGAGACCGCGCTGGCCGGCCTGGAGTACGCCAACGAGCAGAACGGCATGACGCTGACCTCGCAGGCGACGTTCAAGGGCGGTGACACCGACTTCACCGCTCAGGTCAACCAGATGCAGGGCGATGGCTGCGAGATCATCGTGCTCGCTGGGCTCCCGACCGAAGCTGGCGGCATCCTCGGCGCGTCGGCGACCCGTAACTTCACCCCGCAGTGGATGGGCGTGTCGCCGAACTTCGTGCTCGGCTTCGCCGAGAACGCGGCGCTCGGTGCGTACATGTCCGAGCACTTCATCCTGATGTCGGAAGGCCCGCAGTGGGGCGACGAGTCGGTGCCGGGCATGAAGCAGATGCTGGCCGACATCGCCAGCTACGCCCCGGACCAGAAGCCGGACATCTACTTCGCCTTCGGGTACGCCCAGGCGTGGGCCGCCACGCAGATCCTCGAGAAGGCTGCCGCCGACGGTGACCTCAGCCCAGCCGGTGTGCTCAAGGCATCCGAGGAGATCTCCGAACTGACCTTCGAGGGGCTCATCGGCGACTACACCTACGGCCCGGTCGCGGACCGCAACCCGCCTCGGGAGTCGACGGTGTTCGCCGTCGATCCGACGCTCCCGGCCGGTCTCCGGGCACTCGAGACCAACTTCGCCAGCCAGGCGGCACAGGACTTCACGTTCGAGGAGTAGTTCCCTCGATCCGGTTACGGCAGCGGCCGGCCCTTCGGGGCCGGCCGTTCCGCGTGTCGGGGTCCGGTCACCCGCGTCGTCGGCCCCGCGTCGTCGGTGCCCGCGGTGATCGGCACTGATCGCTCGCTACCGTGCATGTCGACGAGCTGGGGGGTCCCGCCATGGCGTACGAGCACATCGAGGTCGACCGGACGGACGCGGTGATCACCATCACCATGAACCGGCCGAACCAGCGCAACGCCCTGTCGCTCGCCCACCTCGTGGAGCTGCGCGACGCGTTCGCCGACGCCGGCCGGAGCGACGCCACCGGGGTGGTGCTGGCCGGCAACGGCCCCGTGTTCAGCGCTGGTCACGACTTCGCCGACATGGTGGGAGCCGACCTGGCCGCGATGCGGACGTTGCTGCGCACGTGCACCGACGTGATGGACCTGATCCAGTCCGTTCCCCAGGTGGTGATCGCCCGGGTCCACGGACTGGCCACGGCGGCCGGCTGTCAGCTCGTCGCCTCCTGCGATCTGGCCGTCGCGGCCGAATCGGCGGGGTTCGCCGTGCCCGGGGGCAAGGGCGGGTGGTTCTGCACCACGCCGCTCGTGGCCGTCGGACGAGCGGTCAGCCGCAAACACGCCCTGGAGCTGGGCCTCACCGGCGACCCCATCGACGCGGCCACCGCAGTGACGTGGGGACTCGTCAACCGGGTCGTGCCCGACGATGACCTCGACGCCGCGGTCGCCGAGCTGTTGGGGCGCGCCACGAGGGGAAGCGCGGCATCGCGCGCCCTCGGCAAGCAGGCCTTCTACACCCAGATCGGCATGGACCAGCGCCAGGCCTACGCCTACGCCATCGAGGTCATGGCCGCGGCCAGCCAGACCCCCGCCGCCCGCGAAGGTGTCGCTTCGTTCCTCGACAAGCGCCCGCCCGTCTGGGACTGAGCCCTGGCGCACCTCCCCACCGGGCTCGCATCGGGGGCCCACCCCATCCCTGGCCGCCCGCGCGGTCGGGGTTGCGTGGCGGGCGTCAGCCCAGGTCGCCCTCGTCGAGGAGGAGGTCCTCAGCGGCTTGGCGAACCTGCCAGTCTCGGTCGGCGCGGGCCCGCTCGAGCGCGGCCGTGACCTCGTCGCCGTCGAACGGGGCGAGGGCGATGACGGCGCGGCGTCGGACCGTGGCCTTGTCGAAGGTGGCGGCGAGGATGACGGGGAGCGCATCGTCGTCGCCGATCGCTCCGAGGGCGGCGACGGCGGCCTCGCGGCAGAGCGCGTCGTCATGGTGCAGGGTCACGTGACCGAGGGCCGCGACCAGGTCCGGGGCGGGCAGGGCGAACCCGGCTTCGACCATGCGGCCCACCCACTCGCCGCACGCCCAGGCGGCGACTTCGACGACCGTCGGGTCCGGGTCGGTGAGCAGTCCGCCGAGGAGGGCGGGCGGGGCGGGGTCCTCGAGGACGACGGCACCGTTATCGGCGGCGATGACCTCGGCGGCGGCCCGTCGGACCTCCGGATCGAGGTCGACCGCGCGGGCTGCGATGTCGTCGACGGTGACCGCGCCCGCCCGGGCCAGGGCGCGCAGCGCGGTGGCCCGGACCCCGGAGTCGGGGTCGGCGAGCAACCGACGCGCGCTGGCCCCGTCACCGGCGTGGCCGGCCAGCGCCGCCGCTCGGCGCCGGCTGGTGCGGTCGTCGGCGGCAGCCCGCGAGGGCGCGCTCGACGCCTCGTGCCCCGGTTGCTCGTCGGCCTCGCTCGTCATCTGATCCCTCGTGTCCGGGACCTGTTGTAGCCGAGGAGCCCTCGGGTAGCGTCACCCCACCGCCCTCGAACCCGAGGCCGCGGCCCAGGCGCTGGCCTCGATGGCCGAGTGGTACGCCTTCACCCACCTGGTGATCGGCGACCCGACCTCGCCGACCACCCAGGACGACCTCGACGATGCCGTCGCCACCCTGGCGGACCTCTGGTTCCACGCCGTCTACGGCACCACCGATCGCCTCGACTGACTCCCGGCCACCGCCCGCTCCGGGACGCCGCCCGCTCCGGGACGGCGGCCGCTCCGGGACGGCGGCCGACGGCGCGTCGGGCGAGCGGCCGGAACGATCAGTTGAAGGTCGTGGCGACGAAGATCGCCAGCGCCAGCAGCACCGCGCCGACGAGCACGGCCACGAAGATGCCCGAGACCACGACGAGCACCCCGATGCCGGCGACGCCGCGCAGGCGCTCGAGCCAGGTGGGCGCGATGCGGACATCGTCCTCGTCGGCATAGGGGCTGACGACGGCCACGGTGGGCTTGGTGCGGTCCTTGCGGGGGGCCGGACGGCCCGGTTCGGTCATCGTGGGAACCCCGACGGTCCGGCCGACGTGAGGAGGGGGAGAAGGTGCGCCGTTCGTCGCCCCGTGGCGGGGTACCCACCCGTTTCGGTGGCAGGCTGTCGGCGCACGAGTTGCATCAGCTGAACCCCGGGGTACGAAGATGTGGGCCCCGTCGACATCGAGGACACGTTGGACCCGAGCGTACCGCCGACAACCGACCCCGACGAAGCACGACCGGATCCGGTCGAGGCCCCCGAGGCGGGCGTCGTGCGCACCCGCCGGCGTCGCCGCAAGCGCTCCTACATCCTCGGTTCGGTGGTCGGGGTGTTCGTGGCCCTGGTCGTGGCGTCGGCGTTCGTCCGGCTGCCCTACTACCGCTTCGCCCCGGGTGCCCTGTACCCCACCCAACCGCTGATCTCGGTCGAGGGCGCGCCGACCTTCGACGACGGCGGCTCGATCGACTTCACGACCGTGTCGTCCAAGAAGGTCTCGATCCTCGAGCTCGGCCTGGCCAAGCTCGACCCGGCGACCGAGATCATCGACGCCGAGCTGGTCGAGGGCGGCTCCACGGCCGAGGAGATCCGCCAGCTCAACCTCGAGGCGATGAACGACGCCAAGCAGATCGCGGAGGTCGTCGCCCTCCGCCAGCTCGGCTACGACATCGAGGTCACCGGCACCGGGGCGGTGGTGCGCGGCGTCGGGCCCGGCACGCCGGCCGAGGGCCTCCTCGAGACCAACGACACGATCGTCGCCATCGACGGCACCCCGGTCACGACAGCCGGTGAAGCCGTGAGCACCATCGGCGCCAAGGCCCCTGGCGACACGGTCACGCTGCGCATCGAGCCGATCTCACCCGAGGGTGTCGAGGGCGAGCCGTACGACGAGGTCGTCACGCTCGGCTCGCGCCCCGAGGACGAGACCAAGGCCATGCTCGGCGTGTCGATGGGCACCCGTGACACCCAGTTCGACCTGCCGGTCACCATCGCCATCGACTCGCAGGACGTCGGCGGGCCGTCGGCGGGTCTGGCCCTCTCGCTCGGCATCATCGACGTCCTGACCCCGGGCAGCCTCACCGGCGGCAACCGGGTGGCGGTGACCGGCACCATCGATCTCGACGGCAACGTCGGCGTCATCGGTGGCATCCAGCAGAAGACGTACCTGGCCGCCCGGTCGGGCCTCAAGCTGTTCATCGTGCCCGCCGACGAGGCCGACGACGCCCGCCGGTTCGCCGGCCCCGACCTCACCATCGTGGGTGTGCGGACCATCGACGAGGCGCTCGCCGCCCTGGCCGCCAACGGCGGCGAGGTCGATGCGGTCGAACAGGCGGCCGCCGCGAGCACCACCCCGCCCGGCTCCGACGGTCCCTGACCCGCCGCGACCCAATCGGTGGCGGCGGCCCTCGGCCACCCGGCGTCAGCGTCGCCGGTTCGGCCGAAGGGCCCGAGCGGTGAGGGTGTGCTTCGGGTCGGCAAGACGGCGACGCTCACGGCAAGGACACGACGAACACCCCTTGTCCGGTCGGCGCGGACGAACCCAGCCGGGGGCGTCATCGGGCCACCCGGGAGACGGCGTCACCGGTTCTGCCTATGATCAGCAGCCGTGGCCCCCGACCCCTTCGTGTCCGTCGACGCGTCCGATCCTGACGCCGACGGTCGCCGATCGGTGACGTTCGGCGTCGCCCGGCGGGGCTACGAGCCCGACCAGGTCGACCACGCCGTCGAAGAGATGGCCGCCGAGATCGAGGGTCTGCGGGATCACCTCGCCGAGCTGCGCGAGCGGGAGGCCGACCTGCTCGCCGCCCTCGACGCCGCTGACGATCGGACGCACGACGCCGAGCGCCGCGCCGAGGAGCTCGAGACGGCCCGCCGGGCCGCCGACGCGTCGGCTCGGGCGCCGGAACAGCCGGACCACGACGGCCTCCCCGACGCGGCTCGGGCCGCGAGCGGGGCGATCGACGCGTCCGCCGGACTCGACGAACCCGGGCCGTCCGGCTCGGTCGCCGCCGTGGCCACCATGGTGGGTGAGGAGACCGCCCGCATCGTCGAGGCCGCCCGCCACGCCGCGGTCGAGATCGGCGCCCGGGCCCGCGATGACGCCGAGCGGATCGTCACCGACGCCCGCGAGGAGGCGAGGCTCATCCGGGCCGACGCCGAGATCCAGCTCCTCCAACGCACGCGCGAGACCGACGACGCCGTCGCCGAGCGGCTCCTCGACGCCGCCGCTGCGGTCCAGGAGGCCCAGTCCCGCGCCGAGGCCATCGTCGCCGACGCCTTCACCGAGGGGGCCACGCTCGTCCTGCGCTCCCGCGACGAGGCCGACGCCATCGTCATCGCGGGTGAGGCGCGTGCCCGCGAGCTCGTCGATGCCGCCGGCGCCGCCCGCGACGAGCTGCTGGTCGATCTGATCCGGCGCCGGAAGCTGCTCCGTCGCCAGGTCGAGCAGCTCGAGGCCGGCCGCCTCCGGCTGCGCTCGGCCTACGACGTCGTGGAGTCGGCGCTGACCTCCGCCACCGACGAGCTCGACCGCACCCCGCCCGAGGCCCGCGAGGTCGCCCTCGCCGCCGCGGCACGATCCGACCACGCGCCCGACCCCGAGCTCGAGGCGACGGTCACCGCGCTCGGTGCCGACCCTGCGCTGGTGACCAGCCACCCGATCCCGGCTCGTGCTCCGGACGCCGATTCGGCCCCGGAACCGGTCGATGCCGTGGGATCCGCCGAGGGCCCGGACCTCGTCGGCACCGGTTCCGGCGTGGCCGATTCCTCGCCGATCGCCACCACCGAACCCGAGGCCGCCTCGATCGGGGGGGACGCCGCCCCCCTCGCCCCTGCCCTCGAACGTCGCGCCGCGCCCACCCCGGTCGCCCCGGATCCCGTGGCGGCGCTCGACCCCGACAGCGATCCAGTCCGCCAGTCCGACGTCGAGACGGTCGCCGGGCTCGCCGTGGCGGACGGGTCCACCGGGTCCGAGCTGACCGATGCTCCCGCCGGCACCGATGCTCCCGCCCACATCGATGAGTACGCCGGTACGGGTGCTCCGACCGGCTCGAAGGCTCCCGCCCACATCGATGAGCACGCCGGTACTGGTGCACCGACCGGCACGGATGCTCCGGCCGGCACCGATGCTCCGGTCCGTACCGACCCCGCCGACGGGAGCGTGATCGTCGCGCCTCCCGCCGTTGCCGGGCCGGGCGATCCGGCCGAGCCGACCGTCGCGCCGACGGCGGGGGAGCGCCGGGGCCGTCGTCGAGCTCCGGATCCTGTCGAGTTCGAGGGCCGGTGGTCCTCGGCCGTGCGGGTCCTGCCGCCCGGTCCGGAGACCACCGAAGCCGGTGTGCCCGGGTCCAGTGGGCGCAGCGGTCGTCGGTTCCGCAGCGGTTCCTCGGCGGCGGACGTGTTCGCCCGGCTCCGCGCCGGTGATTCCCACCAGCCGTCGCTGTTCGAGCCCGCACCGACCAGCGACACGGCCGAGGACACGGCCCGCGCATCGGGTTCGCCGTCGGCTGTCCCCGCCCCTACCGCGACCGCCGGTGCGATCGTCGCCGGCCCGGCGACCCTCCTCCCGGCCGAAACCGATCCCGAGGTCGAGTGGCTGGCCCGTCGGGACGCCGCGGTGGCGCCGGCCTTGCGGGCGCTCCGGCGGCGGCTCAAGGCCACGCTGGCCGACGACGAGGACAACCTGCTCGAATCGGTCCGCCGTTCGACCACCGTGCCCGACCGGCTCGATCAGGTCCGAGACGCCCGGGTCCGACGGGACGACCTCGTCGGTGCCGTGACCCCGAGCCTGGTCGCCGCCGCGGCAGCGGGCGCCGAGCTCGCGGGCCCCGACGCCGTCGCGGCGTCCGATCACGAGTCGGTTGCCCACCCGCCGGCGGTCGACGAGCTCGCCGCCGAGCTCGCCGACATCGTCACCGAGCCGCTCGAGGAGCGCCTCGACCGCTCGTTGGCCCGCTACCACCGCTCGGTCAAGGAGCTCACGGTCACCGACGTCGGGGCGCCAGTTCCCGCCGCCGAGATCCCCCAAGGCATGGAACGGGCGCTCGCGTCGCTGGTCAGCTCCATCAAGGCCGCCTACCGGGCCCGCCGGGGAGCCCAGGTCCAGGTGCCCACCGAGCACGCGGTCCTCGCCGCGGCCCACC
>Ga0105048_10012271_pt1 | contig 13457 bp, 13 predicted proteins | sample MAT05_FD_78382 | JGI IMG/M metagenome (GOLD analysis project Ga0105048, IMG submission 78382) | Freshwater microbial communities from Lake Fryxell liftoff mats and glacier meltwater in Antarctica - MAT-05 | ecosystem: Environmental > Aquatic > Freshwater > Ice > Liftoff microbial mat | place...
AATGACGGCTTTGCAGAGATCGCCGAGGTTCTTTTCCGTCGGCTCCGGAATGTGTTCAAAGCGTCCGTCCGGCGTGCCGCCCAGCACGACGACTTCGCAGCCAAGCGCTTCCAGTAGCCGAGGTCCACAGGTTGCACCCGAACCATGATTGCAGTCCAGCACCACGCGATACTTCTTCTTTCGAATGGCTTCGACATCGACAAGCGAGAGCACTTTGTCAATATGCGGCTGTGAAGGATCGTGGAGCACGGTGACCCTTCCAAGCCCCGCCCAATCCTTCCATGCAATCGCTTCGGAATCCAGAATGGTGATGAGCTGCTGTCCGAGTTCCCGATTGAACACTGAGCCGTCCGGTGCGAACGGTTTGAGTCCATTCCATTCGATCGGATTGTGACTCGCCGTGATCTGCAGTCCGCCCGCCGCATTGTAGTGTCGCACCAAAACACCGCATGTGGGCGTCGTGCAGATGCCGGCATCAAGCACTTCACATCCGGTTGCCAGCAATCCTGAGATCACAGCGTGCTGAATCATGGGACCGGTCGATCGCCCATCCCGGGCCACAATAACTTTGCCACCACAGAAGATGGTTCCAAGAGCTGCCGCAAACCGCGTCGTATAAATCGGATCCAGACCATCTCCAATGATGCCCCGTAGTCCGGAGATGCTGAGTGTTCGAGTCGCCACCTGTGTCTTCCCTGTTTTGCTTTTTGTAGCTTGGACATTCTTGTCCGAGTGCTCTGTCAAGGCTTAGAAAAGGGGTCAGAAACCAATAGCCAAATGGCCCAGACGGACATGAATGTCCATCCTACATGAAAGCTGCGCAACAAAAAAGCCGTCTGCGAACAGAAGGCTTCGTTAGGGTGCTTGCGTCTCCTGACTGCAACTTATTCTTCGGCCACGAATGGCAGCAGACCAATAAAGCGGGCTCTTAGCACAGCCGTGCGAACCGCTCGCTGATAAAGAGCAGACGTTCCCGTACGACGGCGCGGCAAAATGCGTCCTTCGCGGTCGATCAAAGTTCGCAGGGTCTTCAGATCTTTGTAGTCCACATAAACCGGGCGCGGAATTGAACCATGACCAGAAAACTGGCAGGTCATTTTTTTCTTTTTGAGGCGAGCGCGGCGTTTACGGAGCTTCTTGAGGTCAGCACGGGAAATTGTGGCCATGGACGACGAATTACCTTTTGGAAATACATTAACTGCGGGCAATGGACCCCGTGTAGAACTCGTACAAGGCTGCACAGCCAACGAGCCGCCCGACGGACCGGAATTGAAATCCCGGCGGGGAAACGAAGTGTCGCAGTGTAATTCGATAAGCGTCTGCCGACAACACAAACCCTCGTCCCATTTCGCTTTCGGCGAAACTGGAATTCCTGATCAGGTTGGGAAAAGGGGTCAGGAACCAATAGTGCGCAGCACCCCTGCGGGCCATCTGGCTATTGGTTCCTGACCGCTTTTCCCAACCCCGCTCCGCGAAAGTTGCGATTACGCTGCTTTCGCAGAGCGAAAGGCGACTCTAAAAAGTCGCACGATGCTTAAATCGCTTCGACCCCGGTTTCACCCGTTCGAATTCGGACGATCTGCTCCAGACTGGAGACGAAGATCTTGCCGTCACCAATTTGTCCCGTACGGGCAGCCTCACAGATGGCGTCGATTGCGCCTTGGACCTCGTTGTCGTTGACGACCACTTCCAGCTTGACCTTCGGCATGAAATCGACCGTGTACTCGGCACCGCGATATGTCTCTTTGTGACCTCGCTGACGGCCAAATCCACGCACTTCAGTAACCGTCATTCCCTGCACGCCGATGCTGGTCAGCTTCGTCTTCACGTCTTCCAGCTTGTAATGACGGATAATTGCCTCAAGCTTTTTCATGATCTCTGCCTCGCCCCTTCACATCACCTGACTGAACACATAAATTGCTTTCGCCTGACGACGCACGGCGAAAAAACACAAGGAATCTTGTACTTCACATCTCTCAGAAAGACCAGCCAATCCGTGACCCAGACTTCAAAAACCCACCCGCGCGGTTTTCAAAAGGTACGTCGTATTCCCTGCACATCGCCTGAACAATGCAACTCCTATGCCGCACGATAACTGCGATTGATCATACGATGAGTCTCAAGGATATGCGTAATTTTTAGGCAACGTGCCTGCCTGCTGATCAGTCGTCTGTCCCCGGAGTAGACGCCGTTTCTGATTGATTCCGCGAATGTGTCCATTTTTGCTGCATTTTTCGACTGCGGAATTTCGTATTCCCCGTGCGCAGACGAAATTCTTGCTCCGGCCCGAAATCCTTCAGACGCCTGGCTGAATCCGTGTACTTATGCTGTTTATGACTCTGTTCGTACTTGCTGGATGGATCGCCGGGCGAATTGCAGCCGTTTGGGCCGCGTCATTGATTGATCCATCGATCTGCACCGGACTTCGAGCATGCATGTCCTGCAATCAACAATTTCCGCTTGCGCGACAACTTCTGACGCTGGCATTTCCAATGAAGTGTCGAAGTTGCCACCGGACTGATCGGTGGTGGCCGGTCGCGGCATCTCTTGTGACTGCTGCGGCGTTCGGATTGCTTGCCTGGCTTCTGCAACACGGCTCTCAAGCCGTTCACGAAGTCCGTCCGTCTATGGAGCTGTGGCAGAACCGCCTGCCGTATCAGCTTGCTTTTGTCTTTTTGTTGACGACTGCCACAATCAGCGATTTGCTGGACTACGTCATTCCGGACACCATCATCGTCCCCGGCATAATTATCGCACTCGCATTCGCAACAGTCTCTGGCGAGCTGCAAATCATGCATGTCTGGGTCGATTGGAATCTCGTTGATCTTCACGGTCCGTACCTTCCGCAATGGATGAAGGAGCATCACCATCTGCATGGCTTTGTGTGGAGTCTCTGTGGACTGCTTACCGGTGCGGGACTGATGTGGGCGGCGCGCATTGCGGCGCATTTGATTCTGGGAATGCCTGCGATCGGTTTCGGAGACGTCATGCTGATGGCGATGATCGGTGCTTTCATGGGCTGGCAGCCGACACTGTGCGTGCTTGCCATCGCGCCGCTGGTCGGACTCGTGCTGGGTCTGGGAAGCCGCATCGTGACCGGTCGCAGCTTCGTCGCCTTCGGGCCCTATCTGTGCATTGCCGCGTATATCGTCCTCTGCACCTGGCACATGCTGTGGGAAGGCATTCAGCTCAGAATGATCTTCAGCCATTGGCCCACTGTCGCCGGAATGGTTGTCGGCTCCTTCATCGCCTTCTGCGTGCTGCTGGTGGGCCTGAGGATCTTTCGTGCCGTGCCCGTCGCTCGGCTTCGATGAAATCCCGTGATGATACTTCGCGCGGCCAGAAATGAGTCCGGCGTGCGGAGCGGCATGAGCCCTCCGATACCTCGTTTTTGTACCGGCAAGCTGACGCATGCCGCTCGCCAATTCTCTAAGGCGAGCGGCAGATTAGGAACTACCAAGCCGAACAACCGGACGCTAGCGCGTGGCGGCTGATTTTATTAGCCGCAGGGCGTTAGCCCCGGTTTTCGACGGTAACCAGAAATCTGCCGCTCGCCTTACTCACGACCGCGTGGAGTATGTTCTGCTGCCTTTACACTCGGTCGCAGCAGGTTTCGAAAGTTTTCACCGAGGATCAGTTTCTTGTCTCGTTCGGAAATGTCAGCTCCGATCACTTTTCCCAATTCGGTGCCAAGGGAGCGTGATGGCAAGTGACTGCCGAAGATGATGCGTTCGGCGCCAATGTCGCGGACCGCCATTTCGATGAACCCTGCAGTGGCGTCAAAGCCGGAAGTTTCGACGAGAATGTTGGGCGAACTCCGCACCGCGCGAATTCCGCGTTCCCATTCACCGCCTCCATGCGCGCAGACGAATTTCTGTTGGGGATATCGGGCCGATAGTTCCGCCAGTTCAGACGGCGTCGATTCGCCAGGCCCTTGTTTTCCGCCGGTCTTGAACCATGTATGCTGCATAATGACTCCGTTCAGTTCCGCAACGCGCTCCACCAATGGGCTGAAGTTGGAATGTGTGCAAGTCATCGCGCCCGGACCACCGCCTGGGAAATAAACCCCCAGCATCGGCCCGTCGCGCAGCCAGCGGTTTATGGCATCCAGTGATGCAGGAACATTGTGGGCATTGAGCTGAATCATTCCCAGCAGCAGATCAGGCCAGCGCTCCACGGGTTTCAGAATCACTTCCGGACGCGATCGGGCCAGTGCTTCGTAGGCAGCGTCGTTTGTTGTGCCTGTGCCAACATGCGGGAAGTAACACAGTTTCTCGAACTGCCCCTTTCTGATGGCGGGCAGCGAGCGTTCAATGTCGGTGAGCAGCCCACTGCTTCCGTCTGCACCTGGATGAGACCAGGCCGGAGTGAAGTAGGAATCCCAGATGCGGTATCCCTTCAATTGCTCCGGTGAGGGCAACCCGAGTTGCATGTCGGCAGGATTCATACGGCGGTGTTTCCAAACAATTGCCCGGCGTTTTCCGAAAGCACGGTCCGTAGCGATGCTTCGTCAAGGACCCCGGATTCGTGGACTCGGATCAGAGCGGCCTCAGGAATCAGAAACGGAGCGTGGCTCCCGAACAACACTCGGCCCGGCGGAACACTGTGGACAAGTTGCGGGACTCCGTCCGTTCCATCCACCCGCGACGTGTCGAAGAACACGCCCGGCGTTTCGCCAAGTTGCAGCAACAGTGGAGGCCGCAGGTTATGATTGAGGATCTGCACGCGGGCTCCGGGCATGACTCTCATCAACTTCACCAGAGGAGCAAGGTTGACGTCCGGAACCTGCACCAGCGCCTGCTGTGTGCGCGTATCTTCCATCGCTGCTGCGATCTGGATGAAGCGTCCAGCGGACGAGGCAAGTTCGACAACGCGACTGAATCTCGGATCGTCCAGCGTGTATCCGTGGTAATTCGGATGCAGCCGAATTCCGGGCATGTTGTGTTCTTCAGTGCAATTGCGAAGGTCGTGTTCCCAGTCCGGCAGTTCCGGATTGATTGAACCGACAGGAATCAACTCCGCGCGATTTCGACATGCGTCCGCCAGCCGCTGATTCACTCCGGCGATATCGCGATGCAGAATCCCTTCGAAACTTCCCGCCCAGGCCTGAGCGATTCCCAGAGATCGCAGCTTTTTCACAAGTGCATCCGGATCGTCGAGTGGCAGTCGCCGAAACGGCCAGCGGAAGAGGCTGATGTTGGTATCGATGATCCGGAAACCCGTCTGTTCGTCGTCTGCTGACCGCGCTCTTGTCGGCAGCAATGCGGAAGCCACTCCGGCCGATATTCCAAGTGAAAGAACCTTACGACGATGCATCATGGTGTGCTCATGAAGCGACGAGAAGTTCGCGCCTTGTCCAAAATCATGGCGGTCTCACGATTGGCATCTCTGTGATGCCGCACGCCGCCGCCGACTATCGGCCTTCGCGAAGTCGGTCGCCGAGGAAGTTGTCAAGTTCCGGAACGCCGTAGATCTTGCTGACGGTTTCATCAATGTCATACGCCACACGATGAAATTCCACAAGGTCGCCATCGACGGTCACATACGACGACCGCGGATCATTATTGCGAGGCTGACCAACCGATCCAACGTTGATCATCACCTTTTGTTTCGCCAACGTGTACTTGAAGTCGATCTCTTCCGGAGGGAAAAATTCCAGCGTGTCAGTGAAGACTCCGGGGATGTGTGTGTGTCCCTGAAAACAATATTGATCAATCAGTGCGAAGATTTTTTCCATCTTCACCTGATTATAGATATCGTCCGGGAAAACATATTCATTGAGCGGATTACGCGCGGACCCGTGTACGTACATCGTGCGAGTTGCATCGTCGCGGAATCGTCGATCAAGTTCACCCAGGAAATCCCAGCGCTTTTCCGCTTTCGGCCCCACGCCTTGTTCCAGAACTGATCGCGTCCAGAAAATCGCGCGTTCGGCACCAGCGTTGAAGCCTTCGGGATCGAACAACGCTGCCTGATCGTGGTTGCCAAGAAGGCACATATCGAGATCCATGACCAGGTCAATGCACTCGGCAGGATTGGGACCGTAGCCCACAATATCACCAAGGCAGTAGATCTCAGTCACACCTTTCCTGCGGATGTCGGCAAGAACTGCCGTCAAAGCTTCAAGGTTGCCGTGAATGTCGCTAATCAGGGCTCTCAACGATTTCATCCCGATTCAAGGACTAGTGATGGAATTGCAACTGCCAAAATTACTCACGCATGTCATGTCGGTGGAATTCTTACAAAACCACGGCTTAACGCAATCCTTTGAGCAGCATCTTGCTGTGTTAATCGATTTCCACACGTGGCATGCCGCACGTACTGGAGTCTAGGGCTTCGCGGATGACTGAGCAAGTTGCGTCAGGCGTGGCAGCGACAACAAGGAGGATCTTTTGCTGCGGGCAGGAGTGCCTTAAAATGACATTGTCTCCAAAATCACGATGCACCAGTTCTCGGTGAGCTCTGTGGACGACATACTTTTCAAGCCGTCGGGTGGATGGGTCAATAACCTCTTGACACTGCAAGACGGCTCGATATCTTGAAGAATAGCATACTTGATTGAAGCTGTTGTCAATGTCCGGAAAGCCGGAGCGACCGCTGTCACCTGCCAAATCGGACATCCGTTTCATAGAGTTTATCCGGAGAATTCGAATTGTAACACTTGACTCCGGCAGAAATTGCCTGAACTTCAATGAGTGACGTGTCGCCAACGAATTCCGTTGACGATGGAATGACGGTGTATACTCCGACTGATCGACGTGAGAGCTGATCAGTGAAAAATTGCAGAGTTTGTGTTTTGTGCTTTCCAACACGCCGGCTTCAGACCGGCTTCAGACTGGCTCAGGGGCAATTCGATGGCTTCAAAAGACAGTAATGGCCTTGTCATTTCGCTCTCAATCTTCGTCCTGCTTACGATTGGATTGGGTGTTGCGTGGTACATGACGTGGGCTCACAGCGCCGACGTTCAGCGACAGTTGGCTACTTCACAGGATGCAGAGCGAAATTCGAAAGGAATCATCACGGATCAGAACACGCAGTTGAATGTGTTGAAGCAGGTCATCGGGCACGGGAATCCCGAAAGTCCAACTGATGAGGTTGTCACTGGAGTCCGCGCTGAGATTGCAGCGCTGGCAGGTGACGGTTCTGCGAGCGCTCTCAGCCTGGAACCGGCCTTGATTAAGAGCACTACGGATCGTGACACAAACATTGCCGCCGCAACCGAACGTGGAATCCTGGCTCAAACGATCGCTGAAGAAAAGAAACGCGCAGAGGAAAGGCACGTCAATACGATGAATTCGCTGCAGGCCCAGGTCACCGCAAAAGAGGAAGAGCTGCGAAAATTGGAAGCGTTGCACGGCGAACAGCTGAGTGCTCTTAACAATAAGATTGACGTACTCGAGATCACCGTCCGTGAAAAGGAGGATAAGTTCACGACATTGCAGACGCAGTCATCGCGTCAGATTGAAGAACTGGAAAACGACATTCGTGAGAAACGCGAAGCTCTGATCGTACTGACTCAGAAAGCCCGCGAGCTGGAAGACCAGAGTTTCGAACGCGAAGATGGCCGCCTGGTCTTTGTCGATTCGAGCTCCCTCACTGGCTCGATCGATCTTGGCCGTCGTGACGAACTTCGTGTGGGTACGACTTTCTCCGTCTACAAGAAGAACAACAGCGGTGTCGGTCGTCGCAGCAATGAAGACATTAAAGGGAAAATTGAAGTCATTAAGATTACAGGCGACCATAACGCCGTTGTGCGAATTGTCGATCAGCTCCCAGGCTATCCAGTGGCGAAAGATGATCCAATTTACTCACCTATTTTCGCCTCTGGTCAAAAGTTGGAAATCGCGGTTGCGGGACTGCTCGACTTTGATGGCAACCTCGGCGGTGATCGGGATGAGTTTATTCGACTGGTGAATGGCGCGAATGCAAAGATTGTGATTCAAATCAGCGATGATGCGAAACTGGTGGATCAGGAAATGAATGAGCTGACCGATGCGGATCCAATCGGGACGCTGATTACCGAAAAGACGCGATTCCTGATCATCGGTGACCTTGGAGAAACCAATCAGACTCAGGACAGCGTCAGGCAGGCTCTTTATCAAAAAATGCAGCAGAATGCTACAGATATGAAAAAGGCGGCATTGAATCATGGTGTGTATGTGATCAGCCTGTCAAATTTCCTCGAATGGATCGGATACTCCCGCAAGAATATCGCATTCAAGACCGGCGATAAATTCCCCGGTTTCTTGACGAATGGCGGACTCAGTTCATCGGTAAGTTCAAAACCACGACGACCGCCCTCTCTTCACCGCGTTTCAGGTATATACTCCCAGCCTGGCCGTCAGCCAAAAGAAGCCAACGGTGCTGTCAGTGGATTGTATGCCAACCCAGCCGACGACGAATAGTGATTATCGATCAGCGAAAGTTGATCATTCAATCCCCGGTGACATTTCACCGGGGATTCTTTTTGGACTCAGTACAATCACGTCCAGCGGATACACAGGTCGCCGAAGTTTCCTGTAGGGCAACTGAATCAAGTCACTTGAGCACGGTCCGGACGTTGAGACCCAGACGTTGCCTTTGCTGATCGGATCCCATGCGCGCTGGTGAGCGACTGCCGCTTTGACGCCGACGAAAGAAAACTGCGACGGATCAAGTCCAACGTGCAGCCACTGGCCGAGATCCATCGGCGGCGTTTTCACGGACGTCAGCAGGATCGTAATACCTTCGTATTTGACGATCGCGCAATCACCCATGTTGAAACGGTCACCGACCATGGATGCCAGGTGACTCTGGCGGTCACGAAGTTCGAAACGACCGTCACATGTTCGGACAAATGTCACCGTGAGATCGACCGGGCCAGGATCGAGTCGACTGCCGCGTCCGCCGATGGCAAGGTCAACCTGAGTGCCGGGTGATCGACCTTGCAGCTTTTGTACGGAATCGGGGTCAAAAATACAGATTGCTGTATTCGTAAAGCCATGCCTGATGAAGGCTCGCAACAGTCCCGTGCAATCGCCGGGTGCGCCGCCGCCGATGTTGTCGGACGGTTCAACGACAACCGTGAGGCCCGGTTCGTTCCGATGCAGGTCTGTAAGCACGGCATCGACTGGTCGTTCAACGACATTGCCGAGCGGGGCGAGTTGCAATGCTCGATCACACAGCAACTTCAAGGCATTTCGGGCCTCGTCGCCATCGCCGGTCGTAACGATGCCGAAACTGACGCCCGTGTCGAATGTGTCGGCAAATGCGAAGCCTGCCGTGACGTTGACCTCCAGGAAGTCTGGATGATCTGCCTGAAGCTGTCGAGCCATTTGCAGCAGTGTTTTCATCGGGTCTGATGACGTGCCCGTGCCGGTCGGTGGCCAGACAATCGGCGGTTGTGCCAGCAGGGTCCGTGGCATCTCAGCTGTTCGAAGGCACCGATCCAGCAGATTTACCGCGCGCATGGCGGATTCGCGAGCATCGGCGTGAGGGTTCTCGCGGTACGAAACCAGACAGTGTGAGAACTGAGCCATCCTGGGGGTGAAATTGGCGTGAAGATCGTACACGCCGAAGATCGGAATGGTCTTTGACGAGGGCTGTTGAGTCGCCTGCAACTGTCGCGACAGACGTTCCAGCAGCACGCCTTCGACGTCATCAATGGTTTCGCAGGTCATGGCACCGTGCAGCACCAGAAATATGCCGTCCAGCGGCCCGGATTCAAGGCACTGCGCCAGCGCCGCGGAGAATTCTGCCCAGTACCGTTCAAACATATCGTCCTGCACAATGGCGCTTGGGTAAGCCGCAGCGGACAGTGCCGGAACGATGTGCCATCCGAGCTGCTCAGCGGTTTCCAGGAAACCACCCATCGGGCTGCTGTCGCCGTTCAGTGTCAGGATTTCCTTGCCACGCACAATCTTGAAATCCTCCCACTTCGTGGTGCCGTCCAGAAACGTATGGGTTTCATGAAACAGCCCGGCAATGAAGATTCGTGGCGGTTGGGGCACGAGCGATTCCTTTTGAGATGTTGAAATTGACGGTTCCACATTGGAACGGACAGCTTGCCGTGCGTCAACCAGTCCGCTATACCTTTGCAAATGACACATCGAAAATTCTGAGAGTCTCGCGATGCCCAATTTCTCTGATTCAGCTGCAGACACGACAATCACGCTTGAGATGATGCGTGCGAACCTTTCCGTGCCGTTGTTGTGCGATGCTCTGGATGCTGCCGGGTTGACGCATCAATCTCCCCGTGTGGAGATGCCTGCCGTGACGCTGCCGGATGTTATCCTGATCGGCCGATGCCGAACGACGCTGTGGGCGGATATGGCTCATGTCGATCCGGAACCGTACGAGCTGGAACTTGCAGCTGTCGATGCGTGCCGTCCGGACGACGTCCTCGTATGCGCGGCTGCCGGTTCGATGCGATCCGGCATCTGGGGAGAACTGCTTTCCACCGCCGCCCGCAACGCAGGCTGCGTCGGTGTCGTCGTCGATGGTGCCGTTCGCGATCTGGCTCAGATGCGCCGCATGAAATTCCCGGTATTCGCGCGAGGCCGATGTCCGTACGACAGCCGCGATCGGCAGCGTGTGATTGACTTCAATGTGCCCGTGGAGATTGACGGCGTTGTTATTTGCCCCGGCGATCTGATTGCTGCCGACCAGGACGGCATCGTCATCGTGCCGCAGGCCGTTGAGATATCCGTCGTGCGCGCCGCATGGAATAAAGTCCACGCCGAGAATCAGGTGCGAGATGCGATTCGAGGCGGGATGTCCGCCACAGTCGCGTTCGAGACGTTCGGTGTTTTGTAGTATTGACGTGAAGGCAGGCAGATCAGGATTGCGGCCAGCAGGGCGAGCGAAATATGGACTTCGTTGATGAATTCTGATTGCTTATGAAGTGACAGAAAGTGCGGACCACGCACCTGGCCAGGTGGAGTAATCGCTGTTTGCAGAGGCGAATAGACGGCAATATAGTCGTAACTGGCAATGGCAATGGAGAGCACGCAGAGCGTAAATCCGGCGATCAGCTTTTTGCGGTTTCCTCGCGGTGTCGTCGCGATGGCAAGCCCGGTGGCCGCAATTGCAGTACTCAGGCAGATCGCTCCGTAAAGGTAATAAAGTGGAAACCGGATGGTTGCGAGGCGGTCTTTGTCGATCGAATCAAATTCCGGCGTGCGCTGTTCGGCAATGCTGGTGATCACAAACAACGCGGCGCCGCCGATCCAGGCGACGAGAAACAAGCGGGCAGTGGTCAGAAACAAAGCGTTCAGAATACGAGTCAGCACGGACACTGGAGGCAGGCCTTTCACTGTGATCGACGATCAGGGTTTTCAGCCATGTTTGAATGGAGGCACGGAATTATCAACAAACACGGTTGAACAGCATTCTATCGGATCAGCATCGCGTCGCCATAGCTGTAAAAACGATAACGTGCCTCAATCGCTTTTCGATAGGCTTCCATCGTCAATTCGTACCCTGCCAGGGCAGCCACAAGGACCAGCAGTGTGGAGCCCGGCAGGTGAAAATTTGTCAGCAGTCGATCGATCACCTGAAACTGATAACCGGGGCGGATAAACAGCTGTGTCCGACCTTCCCAGGGTTCTGTCCGACCACAGGCTGCGTACGCGGATTCCAGAGTTCTCACTGTTGTCGTACCGACGGCCAGCACACGGTGCCCGGTTGATTTCGCTGCTGCAATCGCATGACATGCATCAGATGGAAGACGGCACCACTCGTCATGCATACAATGTTCGGACAGTCGTTCGGTCGTGACTGGTCGAAATGTGCCGATGCCGACGTGCAACGTGACTTCTGCGGAATGGAGTCCTCGGTCTCTGCACGTCTGCAACAGCTCGGGACTAAAATGCAGTCCGGCCGTGGGAGCGGCGATGGCACCGGGTTGAGAAGCGTAAGTTGTCTGATACCGAATTTGATCGTCCGCATTTGCCAGCTTGCGACCCATATACGGCGGCAATGGCAGGCTGCCGTATTCCGTAAGAATTTCCAGCGGTGTGCGAGGATCGGCAACCGCAGCCTGCCAGCTTCCGTCATCCAGCTTTTGTTTCAATGTCAGCAGCAGCGTGTCTGAGGGCGTACGAACGGGCTCAGCTGCTTCACGTTGCTGATCGTAGGCACGCACCACCGCAATCGTTTCTCCAGGCTGCAATCGACCGCGTGTGTCACACAGGATGATCCATTCGCCAGGGTCAGACTGTTCTACAAACAGGCCTTCCCAGCGTCCGCGAGTTGCCACGCGAAAACCAAACAGCCGCGCAGGAAGGACTTGCGTATTGTTGAACACCAACAGGTCTCCTGGATCCAGAAATGCTGGTAGCTCACGAATATGCGCATGCTGAATCGAGCCTTGTTCACGATCCACGACAAGCAACCGCGAATCATCACGCCGCACGGCGGGGCGTGATGCGACAAGTTCAGATGGCAGATCAAATTGCCATGTGGAAAGTAGATCGGGGTCCGATGGTGACATAGCGACGTATTGCAATGGGCGAATTGAACGAGTGACGTGGGCGACGTCGCTCCGCGACCCGCATTCCTCTTCTCGAACGCGCGGAAACCACGCCACTCCGTGGTAACCATAAGCGACCTGAGACGGCATCACCACGGTCGTACAAGGGAATCTCAGTCGGCGGAGCGACTGAGCTACGTAGGCGACGTCGCTCCGCGACTCGCATTCCTCTTCTCGAACGCCCGGAAACCACGTCACGCCGTGGTAACCATAAGTGACTTGGGACGGCATCACCACGGTCGTACAACGGAATCTCAGTCGGCGGAGCGACTGAGCTACGTAGGCGAACCTTTCCCGGCGAGCGGTGGTCTTGTGGCATAGTGTTTGCTTTTGCTGAGTGATCAGTGGCCGGGTTTTCTGAGTGCAGATTCCTCCAGGGCTCCGAAAAATGTTGCGAGAAACAGAAAATACACTGACGGCAACGTCCGCCACGCTTGATCGAGACGATCGTCCGAGTCGTCGGTCCGTGACCGACACGATGCCAGCTTTGCAGGCGTTGACGGCTCAACAATCGGGCACTCGTCGCGAGACAACCATGGCGATCCCGCAGGCGAGGCACCGCAGCAGAATCCTGGACAGCAGTTCAGGAAACTTTGCCCCAGAGTCGCTCAGTTTCGGCGAGTGGGCGCAGATTGCCTGTGGAATTCGTCAGCGCATGGAAGCGGTTTCGGCATGCATGGATCATGTGTTCATGGGCCGCAGACTCCCGGAATTTCTGCTGCAGAATCCTTCCGTCGTACGACTGCTCCGTACATTCACGGATCAGATCGGTGAAGTGACGCGAAAATCGATTTCGTGGGGTTGGCTGGCATCGACTGATTTGTACGTTGCCGCCGATGGCCGGATCATAGCCATCGATCAGAATCTCTCTTCTCCCACGGGTCTGGAACTGCTCGCCAGACTGATCGACCGCGCGCGGGGGGAATCCGTCACTGCGTTTAATGAT
>Ga0105048_10012272_pt1 | contig 13457 bp, 12 predicted proteins | sample MAT05_FD_78382 | JGI IMG/M metagenome (GOLD analysis project Ga0105048, IMG submission 78382) | Freshwater microbial communities from Lake Fryxell liftoff mats and glacier meltwater in Antarctica - MAT-05 | ecosystem: Environmental > Aquatic > Freshwater > Ice > Liftoff microbial mat | place...
CCGTATCTTCATTCGCACAGCCTCCACTCTTTGGTGCTTCCGGCGCGCTGCCTGACGCTGCTTGATCGCGATCCAATTGCTTCTCTTCTACCGTGAGCGAAATAGCAGGTAGAGGGTGTTGCTCTCTCGTTTAACTCATGGATCTTCATCAGATGCTCCGTTCCAATCGTTGGCCCTTGTCGTAAACCGGGCCACCCGCGACGGTCAATTGGATACTTTGCGCTGCCGCGGGCTACGCACGCTCGTTCTTCGCGACGCCCTTTAGGGTTGGGAGCGTCACCGTTTCTCCGACGCAACCCGTCTGCAAACCCTGGCTATCGAGTGTTCTACGGCGCCTCGCCAACCCCGCTCAACAATTGAACCCGCAACTCCTCGCCGATCCAAAATCCTGCGTGGACAATCATCTCGTCGAGCACCGATCCGCGGGAGGAGATCAGCCCCCGCTCCTTCGCATGGGCGAGCACACCAAGAATACCGGTCACTCTCAGTCCACGAGCCGCCGCTTCTCGCCGTCCCCGCCGTTCATCCGCCAATAGAAGCCCGGCACAAATCTCAATTGCGACAACAATCGCCTCCGCCTCCCCCGAATCCAACAAAAGTTGCATCCGGGACATTTCCTCTCGATCGCGTTCCGCTACCCCGCGCATCCAATCGCCATCCACAACAGCACCGTAACTGGTAAGTTCATTCGCTACGGAAGGCGGAATCACGATCTCGCCGAACAACTTCCGCAACAGATCCAAGTGCTCCACCAGAAAAAGATTCAGAATCGGCGACGTGTCCGATACGACGACCACCCCGCGAGCCGGCTCTTCGCCCATCCCAGATCCTGTTCCAACTCGGCCAAACCGTAGTGCGGTGCAATCCGTCGGCTAGCCGGAATACGTTGAAAATCAATCTGCGAAACATCAGAAGAGCGCGCCGCCTGCCCCAACGCCGGACGTTCCCATTGAAAAAGCCTCACCGCGAACTCGATGCGCAGTTCCGCCTCCGTCAAATGGGCCGCTTGGATCAGTTCGCCGGACACCGTAACAGGCATACATCTCGTGCCTTGATTCTGCCCGCAAAGTACTCCAGGTCTGGCCCGGCCGGGTCAGCATCCAGGTTTTCGAGTTCCCGGTGTTTGGCGAGGCTTGGCGTAATTTAATTTGAAGAGGGGCGGCCGTCCTGACCAGGTTCGTTCCTCCTTCAACTTCGGATTCTCCGCCGGAATGCCCAAAGCGAGGCTAATCCGGCCGCCGTCAACGCCACCGTGCCGGGTTCCGGAGTGTCGAATGCATCCGCCGAAGTGATGAGAGTCTGCGCCGGGGCGCCGTTGGAGATCACCGTGTTGTAAAGGATCGTTGCATTCATGGAACTTTGCCCGAAGCTCGCCAGAACGAGTGCGTTGGCCAACGGAAGCAGAGCGGCTTCCAACGTTGGATCCAATTGAATGTTTCCCGACGTCAACCCATCCCCGCCGTCGTGAATCACGTCCCAAATTGCCACTTGCAACGCCACCGCCTGCTCGGCGTATGTGGTTAGTTGAAAGTAATTCTCGAAAAGCCAAGCCGCCCGTAGACCGTTCGGGTAGCTGTTGGGCAGCCCGGTTGTCGTGTCGTATGTGTCTAAACCGATGCTCGTGAATAGATCGAGGCAGTACGCAATATAGTTAGTGCCACCTTTGGTGATAAGAATTTCAGTAGCGTACTCGGCGGCTGGTGTCGTGCTACCGTTGAGCAGCATCGACACACCGTTACGGCCAAACCCCACATTGTAAACCGTGATCGTTGAGGCGCCCGCTGCGGACGCCAAACCGATTGTGATAAGCAGCAGGCGCCCAACAAAACCTGCTGGTTGAAGAAAACCCGATGGAATAAGCATACCCATAGCTTGATGTCTCTTCGTTCACTCAACAATTGGGAATACCGCGAAAGCCTGAGGGAAATACTACCTAGTGCCCCTATTACCGACGTACTGTTCCGGCGAATTCCGCCGGTAGCATTCCGCCGCGAAGGCCTCGGCCGTCGGCCCACAAGCGCTTTCCAATGAGATCTAGCGTGATCCGATCAGAGCGGCGCCGTTGTGCCTTCCTGGCGGACTTCCTGCTGTTGCATCCATGGACTCGAAAAAGATCCTTTCCAGGTGCAAGAAGATCATGAGTTCGGATGCGTATACCAGGAAGCGGTAAACTACCGGCACAATGCCCTTGGCTGCTGGCGCCCGGCTCGGCCCTTACGAGATTCTTGCAACCATCGGCAAAGGCGGTATGGGCTAGGTTGTCACTTTGCAGATGAACTGGCGTATGGCTTTGCCGGCGATGTGGCGTAACACGGACCGGCTTAGGTCTCGCCAATAACCAAGGTCCCGCAGGCGGCTTTCACGACCACCTTGGCCGCCTCCCGCGGCGCATTGATCTCCAGGATTCGTTCCATCTGCGTGAGGAGCCTGTTGAGCAATCGAAAGTTCCCACCCGTAATTCTGATGATCGCCGCAATAGCTTCCGCCGTCCATGGTTGTTCGGGAAGACGCTCGCCGATCGGCATCCCGCCTTGCGCCAGCAGTCGCCGGATCTCCACGGCCCCAGCGCGCGAAACTCGTGGACGAACCCGATACGCGGGTAGAACTGCGGGTATCGCGCCAGCCGTTTCTCCAATCGGGGCATCCCTATGTGGTTGTTCCCGGGCTGATGCCGGCCCGCGCAGCGAAGCGCAGTCCTGTTACGGGATCGCCGGCCATCTGGGCTGGTTCGGCCATCCGGAGGTTCGTGATAGCGCCATCACGGAAGAGTTTTCCCGCGATTCGTATTTGGACCTGCTCTATTCGATCTGTCGCGTCCGCGAGTTTACCGGGTTTTATCCGCGGCATGTCAGTCTTGTTAGTTGGGGGTTCAAAGAAGAGCGGTTTGACTTTCCTCGCCGGGCCATTTTGTGGTCAGCGCACCGGTTTACTTATGTCGGCGCCAACAATCCGCCGGATCTGGCGCAGGCGATGGATGCCGAAGCGAGGAATCGCACGGCCTGTGGGGCCGATCCCTATTTGAGTTCGCCTGCCTCCCGGGCCAAGCGTGATGCCCGGAATCCATTCCGGCGAACGCCGGGTTATCTTCTGCAATGCCCCGAACTCACCGGCCTCATGGCGCACGAAGGACCCGAGTTATATAGTGGAGCCCTGCCATGGCGTTCCTGACCCGACGGACCGCATTGCAACTCACTCCCGTACTGCTCGCCGCCCAATCGAGGGGGTTTACCAAAGGGATCGCCACGGTCTCGTTCCCCAAAGAGATGGTGTTCGGCGAACGCTGCCGCCGGGCCCGCAAGAATGGTTTTGGCGCCTTTGAGATTCGCTGTATCGAGGACATCGCGATTCCCCATAGCCGCTCACAGTGCGAGGAATGGAAACGCACGGCGACGAACGAAGGCGTGCGGATCGCCACGCTTTGGGCGTCGGGCCGTTTGTACGCAGATGCGCGATGCATGATTCTGGTCCGGCGCGACGGCAAAAAGGCCGGGACGCGCTGGGTGTTGATTAGATTCTCGTGAACGCGGTGCGGGTCGGCGCCGGACCGCAGCTGATGAACCGGTATGAGGACGGCTACAAACGGTTCCAGGAGCAGTTGCAAACGCCGGCTCCGGTTTGCTCCAAGCACAAAGTCCGGCTGTCGATTGAAAATGCCGGCAATCGCTTCCTGCTGAGTCCCATGGAAACGCGGGCGTTCATTGACGGCGTCCGATCCGATTGGGTGCAGGTCTATTTCGAGGTGGAAAATGTACTGCTGCAAGGCTACCCGCAGAATTGGATTCCTACGCTGGGCAACCGTATCCGCCGCATTCACTGCAAGGACTACAAGTTCGATGGGAACTACGCCGGCCACTTTGTGGAACTCGGCGAGGGAGACCTGGATTGGAAGGCGACGATGACCGAAATCCGGGCGATCGGATATCGGGGCTTTATCGTGGACGAATGGAGCGCCGGGCAGGATTTTGAACGGCGTTTGTCGAGAAGTAGCCAGGCGATTGACCGCATTCTGGCGCAAGATTGAATAAAGACGGGACCTCGGCGCTCACCAAAACTTGACCACTTGTGCTCCGATAGAGTTGCCCACCCCCGGAACCGGGTCCGCGCCGGCAAACCACTGATGGGCAAGGCATTATCATCCCCGGCCCCGCCGGGCCGGTGGGTCACTCTCCGTGAGCATACCCGGCATTTCTCGCGAGTGCCGAAGAAAGACGGACGCGCTCGATGTACTGTGGTGTGAGTGGAGTGGCTTAATTATCATCATCTTTTGTACTTCTGGGCCGTCGCCAAGGAGGGCAGCGTAACGCGGGCGTGTGAGCGGTTGCGCTTGGCGCAGCCGACGATCAGCGGCCAGTTGAAGGTACTGGAAGATACCCTGGGCGAGAAGTTGTTCGTGAAGTCCGGTCGAGGGTTGGCGCTGACCGAAGTGGGCCGCGTCGTCTACCAATATGCCGACGAGATCTTCGGTCTGGGCCGCGAACTGCAGGACGTGCTGAGGGGCCGGCCGCGGGGGCGGCCGCTGCGCTTGCTGGCAGGTATCTCCGATATGGTGCCGAAACTAATCGCCTACCGCGTGTTGCAGCCGGCTCGGACGATGGCCGAACCGGTGCAGTTGGTCTGTGATGAGGACGCCTCCGAACGGCTGTTTTCCGGTCTGGCCGAGCACCGGCTGGATGTTGTTCTCTCGGAGGTGCCCATTACGGCCGCCACCCGGGTAAAGGCTTACAATCACCTGCTCGGGACGTGTGGGGTAACCTGGTTCGGATCCGCGGAACTGGTGGCCCGCTATCGCAAGGGGTTTCCGAAGAGTCTGAACGGCGCGCCCTTCCTCCTGCCAATACCTGACTCCACTCTGCGACGGTCACTGGATTATTGGATGGAGGCGCGCGGGGTTCATCCCCTGGTCGCTGGGGAGTTCAAGGACAGCGCGCTGCTGAAGGCATTTGGCCAGGCGGGAGCGGGGATTTTCGCGGCGCCCGACGCAATTGAGAAAGAGATTCGGAATCATTACAAGTGCGGGGTGGTGGGCCGGGTGGAAGGTGTGACCGAGAGTTACTACGCCATCTCGGTGGAGCGGAAGCTGAAGCATCCGGCGGTGGCGGCAATCTGTGAAGCGGCTCGCGATCAACTCTTCGCCTCTCCCGACAAACATCGCAAATAGCGATTATTCATAGCTAAAACATCTATTAGTTAAATGTATTGGTTCCTCGTATCGTTGGAACTGTAGGGTTTGCCTCCCGCAGGCCCTCAATCCAAACCAAACAGGAGTGTTTTCCATGCGTACGATTCTTCCCGCTTTCAGTTGTCTGATTCTGGCCGCCATTCCGGCGGCCGCACTCGAAAAAGAGCTGGTGGACCAGATCGTCCAGTCGGCGCAAAGCATAGGCCGGGATGCCTCCGGCGTGAGCACGGCGCTGAAGACGAAGCGGTTTGACGCCGCGGAAGTCACAAAGCAAATTTCCGCGATGGATGGCGACGTCGCGAAACTGCAAGAATTGGTGGCCGGTTTTGACTCGACCCACCCCAACCTGAGCGAGCGTGACCGGGCCGATTGGAATCTCTTGAAGCTGAAGGTGCAACTGATCGAGCTCTTCCATGGCCAGAAGAAGAATCTAGCGGCTGAGGGTGTTGCCAAGAACCGCGATGTGATTCGAGCGCATGCCTCTGGCCTCGCGGAGCGAGCGCAGAAACTGCAGCAGACAGCGGAGAAACTGCGCCGCGGTTAACCGGCGAAATGAAGCCACCGATTCCGTCCATGGGGATGAGGTCATGAAGAATAAGAAGACTGATGCAAAGCCCGCTTTTCAGATGACAGCGCCAGCGTCGCAGGGCGGCGAAATCGCCGCCCTGGCGCACGCCTGCAAGGACCAGCCCAATCCCCCCAACATCAAAGATCGAACGCACTTGCTCCAGATTTGCCATACGCAGCCGGGCCGCCTCGTCGATCACCAGCAGAGTGGTTGGACGCACTCACGAGATAGCTACTCATAAGTCGGATAAAGTTCTGACCGTGGTCCCGGCGACCAATCGTGCTCCCGGAGATGCTCTTTGTCTCTTTGATGAGGCGCGCCGGGCTTTTCTTCCGTCTTCCCTTCCGCCGCTCCGGCCGTGTCGCCAAATCTCTGAACATCGCGCGCGACCGGCTGATGTCGGCGTCAATCCCACGAGGGGTATTCACAACCGAAGGAGTGGACAAGATCGTATCGGGAATAGGGCCTTTCAGCGGAACGCTGCTCCATCGATCAGTTTCCCGCACGGTCTCCCATCCACTTTTAGCTACTTGCCGAGAGCGTCTTTCCCACGCCCGGCGATCCTTAACAGAGACCGATGTATCCGTACCGGCGACAAACGTCACAGAACTCCCCAACCGCCGGTGTTCGAGCGTTGCCACGATGATTGCCGGGGATCTGCTATTCGTTGCGGTACCGCTTGAGGACGGGGGTTGGCTGCTTTGGTGCGGGCTGGACCGGCTTTGGCGCATTCTTTTCCTTCGTCTTCTCAACGGTTTCCCCGCGCTTCAGTTCGAGCAGCACATCGACGGCTGTCTGCCGATCACGCGGAATACCGCGCAGTTCCCGCCTTCTCCGGTTCCGGGAACTAATAATCTCTCCAAGCGGAACAGTCGCACCGGCAAGTTCCGCACAAATTGTTCGACCCAGGAACTGTTCTTTATGAAAGACCCGTATCTCGGCAACATCGCGCGGATCGATTCGGAGTGTCACCGTTTCTCCGACGTAGGCCGTCTGCAAACCCCATTAATCGAGTGTTCTACGGCGCCTCGCCAACCCAACTCAACAATTGAACCCGCAACTCCACGCCAATCAAAAATCCTGCGTGGACAATCATCTCGTCGAGCACCGATCCGCAGGAGGAGATCAGCCCCCGCTCCTTCGCATGGGCGAGCACACCAAGAATGCCGGTCACTCTCAGTCCACGAGCCGCTTTTTCCCGCCGTCCATCCGCCAATAGAAGCCCGGCACAAATCTCAATTGCGACAACAATCGCCTCCCCCTCCCCCGAATCCAACAAAAGTTGCATCCGGGACAGTTCCTTTCGATCGCGTTCCGCTACCACGCGCATCCAATCGCCATCCACAACAGCACCGTAACTGGTCAGTTCATCAACTTCCGTAACCGATCCAATTGCTCCACCAGAACAAGATTCAGAATCGGCGCCGTGTCCGATAGGACGATCACCCCACGCTTCGGCTCTTCGCCCGTTCCAGATCCTGTTCCAACTCAGCCAAACCATAGTGCAGTGGAATCCGTCGGCTTGCCTCCGAATCCGGGGCGGCAGTGTTACCCGGTCCGGGGCAGATATCTCGGTTCATTACAGTACAACGCGACATTTTAAGTACACCGCGACAGCCTCTACAGACCAGCCCCCATCCGTTTTGGTGAGATTGCGCACCTTCAGCGGGCCTAAGGAACGAAGAGGCTCCCGGCAATTTGGCGTCGTGGGCACGAGCAATGCCTAGAGTAGCGTCTCCCCAATCCCTCGCACCAAACTTGCGCCTGATCCTCACAAGGTACAGCGCGACAGCAGGATGTTAGAAGACAGCACGATTTTCCGCCGGCTCTCTTCGTCCCAAATTCACGACACGGCGCCGCAGGCAAGGGCTAGACGGCACGCGTTCCATTTGTCCAGACGTGGAACTTCTGACTCTTACCCTCAGAGCGTCGGGCTTTGCACGACGCTATTAGTCGTACGGTGGAACTTACCCGGTTCAAATCGGCGCCTTCATCACCGGAGCGCGCAATCCCCGGAGTTCTGCGTCCAATGGCTGGAAATTGGTAGCACATAGCGCCAATCGGCAACGTTGGCGCCGGCAACGCAAGCGCGTCGACAGCTTTCCCGACTCCCCTCGGATCGGCCACCGATCTCTATGGAGGGGCCATTTTACAGAATGGATGCGACCCTTCGTGCCAACATAGCTGAGTGCCTCGACCGGTGGTAGAACCGCTAGCGATTTCCCTTGCAAGCCAGCGAACCATTGCCGGCAGTCCGTGTACGTGGACTGGAAAACAGATTCCATGTGCGGAGGCGGAGAGAATAGGCAGCGTAGCCGCACCGCCGAAAGGTGGGAAGGACTTGACCGACAAAGCCGTTATCAACTACTAAGTTGTCGAAGAAGTACCCCCCGCTCCGCTCCAGACGCAAATTCACCGTGTCGGAACGATTCACGTGTCACTCGAATCGTTGATACCGTTGTCGATCACGTGCGGTTTCTCTACTCCGTTCGTCATTGATCCGCTGCTGAAGGCGCTCTTTCTCTTCTCTAATGCTTTGCTGCAGCGCCGGGAATGCATCGAGCCGGTCAAGGAGTGCGGCATTCGCCTCTAGGATTGAGGCGAGCGAGCCGCTCCCGCCGCTCGAAGGCATGAACTGAGCGATGAATTGTTGAAGCACGACGCCCGGGACTGGAGCGCGTTCCAAAAACTGGAGGGCGGTGCTCGTCCATTGTGGTCCGCCCGCCCCGGTCGGTTGAAAACTCGTGATCACCTGCGCCATTGCGACGTATCGTGTTTGCGGCTGTTCATCGCACCAGTGGAGGATCATTTCTTCGGGCACGACGCTAAGAGGTTGCTTGCGACTCCTGACATCGCGGAGCAGGCGGACACCTCGTTCTAGTTCCTCCGTATTCCCTCCACAGAGCCCTTCAAGGGCGGCAAGGGGTTGTACGCTGAACAGGCCGTCCAAGAGATCATCATGGTAGCGTGCATGCGTTTCGTACTTGGTAACGGCTGCTTTGAGTCTGCCGCAGAGTTCCTGCACGATTGCTGCGCCTTGGTCGTTTGCCAGGCACGACTTCACGATGACACCGATATCGTATTCTACCCTGTCGTTGTTTGTGAACGTCAGTTGTCGTAGCAGCTCACATCCAGCGGCTACCAGCTCTGGCGGGATACTCTTCTTTTGACCGTTGTCAGAGTGCAGGCGCATATGTAGGATCTCGACTGCCACATCGTAACCATCCGGCATCGCGGCAATAGTGAGCAGGAGTTCTTGCAAGTCGGCGGCGGGGATCTGATCGGTGACCCGACCGTCCCCCAGATACGTGAACATGCGCACGGGTGTCTTGCCCAGTGCAAGCGACCGCTTGAGCCGCGCCACACCCTTTTCGTCAATCGGCACCGCGACCTGCAGGCACGGGTACCAAGCGGCCAACGTTTCGTGTTCCAGACTGTGGTCGAGTAGAGTACTTGCGAGCGTAGGATTCTTCCCGCTCAGCCCGTGCAGAAATCCCCGCAGGACTTGTGGCTTGCGCGACCCCTCGTCGGTAGCCGCGAACGCGGCGACGAGGCGATTCCACAACTGGATTGGGTGGGCAGCACCTGACTGGAGCCCCTCGCCAAAAGGCCATGGCCATAACTTACCGCCGATACTCACCAGTTCGGGCAGCAGTTCATCGAGGATTGCACTGTCAGCGGCCACGGCGACGCCAAGGTCTTTCGCGATTGCCGCGGTCCGTTCCATCCGTGTTCTGATATCGTCATTGGCGTGGACTTCGAATTCGTCGAGGTCGGTTCCGTGATGCGTTGTCGACAGGACGATGGAGCGGACTTTTTGCGGTAAGTCTGTTGGACCCAAGTCTTGCTCGATGCTGACGAGTTGAGCGAGGCGGTCCGCAGGCATGCTTTCTCCCTCGAAATCGAGTGTTTTCCGGACTGCCAGCCATCCTTCCGGCCAATGGCGGTTCGCATTGATTTTCTGGCAAAGTTGTTCGAGTTCGTCCTGAACGCCGCCTGGGTGCCAGAGACCACGAAACTGCTCAGCAAGCGCGGCGCGCACTTGCTCCGTAACGGGAGTATTTCCGCAACCCAGTTTCTCAACGAGATTGAGGACAGCGTTAAACCAATGGCGAACTTCACCCAATGTTTGCGGCCAGTATCCAAAGTTCCGTGGCCGCGCGCCAAAATCGAATTCGCTGACAGAGCTGAAATGCCGCGCCTCCAAGACAGCGTTCAGGCCCAGAGCCCCAAGTGCTCGCCGCTTCGCATCCGAATCGCCCAGGAGCGATTCTATGACTTTAAGTCGCTGTTCGATGGTAGCGTGCGTGCCTGAGAAATGCAGATGGCAGAGTAAGGCGAACACGTCTCGCCCATGTGAACGCTCGCCGTCCATCCCCGCCGCTACGATCAGGACAAGCAGTTCGATGCATCGTTCAAAATAAGCCGGCTCATAAGCCAGCGACCCCACCAGAGCGATGTAAGATTTGCAGGCTGATGGCTCAATCGCGCAAGTCTTCTCCAGGGCCGTGAGGACCGCTTCCGGTGCCACTGGCGCGACATTCTCAAACATCCGCTGCCTAAGATCGTTGAGACTGGCGATGTCACCTAATATGCCTCCAGGGCCGAGCCACTGCCTGACGATCTTGACAGCTTCCTCGCTCGCGTGGAGATACCCAAGCCTTCGAGAGAGAGACTTCATCATTCGGCCTGACGGAGTGTTAAGCAGTTGTTGTTCGATCACTTGGTAAGGAATGCTCGTGAGTGCAACAGCGGCAAGTCTGTTCGCAATGGCGGGCGGCAGGACGGCGCGCCAAACACCGCGCCGCTGCACGAGATCACGCTTATGCAGTTCTGCCATGTGTTGATAGAGCTTCAGCGGCGTTGAATCAATCAAGGCACTCAGCCGGATCATCTCCGCATCATCACCTGCCGACAGGTCCTCGCCCTCGAACGAGTACACCAGTGAGCAGGCCTGCGCCGCAAGGTACAGTGACTGGTCGGGATTGTGTCGCTGCACAAACAGCCGCTGGAACAATTGATCGTCGGTCAACTCTGCGATGGTTTCGTTCTGCTCAATTCTTCCGGCGAGTGCGAGCGCGATGCGTGCGTTCCCACCGGAGAACTCTGCAATTGTGTGCGCGTCGACCTGCGAGAGTGCGGGGAAGCGTTGGCGCAGCAGCTTCTCAATTAATTCTGGCGATGACGTCTCGAGTCGGAACACCTCTGTCCCTTCAGGTTCATCCTCGCGAACGTCGTATTCGACCGTAATCACGCTTACATTGCTTTGGGGTTGGCGGCAGACTTCTGAGAGTCGCTGGTGGAGTTCCGGCGTGCAGTTGTCAATGACAAGAATTGCTCGTGTTCCTCCAGCCGCCAGATCCGATGCAATAGCCGTTGGTTGTGGCTCTGGGCCATCCGCCATGTTGGTATAGATCGCGATTGCAGGATCAAGGCTTTTATCGCCCACGCGGTCATCAAAGAGTGCTTGGACCAAGCGGGTCTTCCCGACGCCGGAGAGACCAACCAATCGGACCACGCTTTGAGGTGCACAGAGCTTGTCGCGCAGTTGGCGGATACCGTCTAGGGCGGAGACGCCAGTGTCTGTTTCGCGGTTGCTTGGGTGAATGCGGAGTTTGTCATCGATCAAGTATGGTGCCGTGAGCGGTTCGCCAACGTACGCCCACGACCCATACGAGTGCCATCCGGGGATAGCTCTTCCGACGAGTTCTCTTACGTAAGGGATGAGTCCCTCATGGCTTCGCACCCACGTCGCGACGCGCGTGCGGTCGTAGAAGTCCAATGCGAGCTCGTTCGCGTTTGGCTCGCCTTGCATCGCTGCGCTCATCGCCGCAATGCGCTCAATTAACCGCGCATCCGCAGTCGATCCTTGGGAGCTCACTATGATGTAGGCGCCGGATTGATTAGCCAAGTCTTGAATCGAGGGCCGAAGCATCTTCTCGGGCTTTGGCCGCATTTCATCACCGACCTCACTCGCCGGCATATCCTGCCGTTTGACCTGAAAGCCGGTTGCAGTGCGTGGTATGAACCCATCAATGCCGGTGCCCGTTGGTAAGGCAATGCGGACATCAATCCCGCCGTCGGCAGCGTTCTGATTACCACCCCACGTGACAAAGGAAGGGCTCAGGCCGCGTTGACGAAGTTCTGCTTCGCAAAGGCGGGCGACGACGGCCCGCAGCTTTTCGTCGTCGAGCAACGCAATGTCGTCAGCAGTGATTTCAAACATAAGAACTCGTCAGCCGCTGGCCGCGCTCAACGCCGCCACCCAATTCACCCGATAGGCACACGTTCCCACCGTTGTCGTCGCGACGGGCGAAATCTGCATTGTCAACGACGCCGGCGGCTCCAGCGTCAACCCAGCCAACGCAATCAACTTCGGCAATACCTCCGCCTGCAGCTCCGCCAGAAACGGCGCCTGCCGCGCCTCCTCCGCCAGCGGCCGCATCAGCTCTCCATGGTACGGCGAGAGCGCCCCGACACTCACCACTGCCAATGGCATCCCCGTACACGGATCAAACAACGGGAACGAAGCCAGGAAGCGATGCCGGTTCCCTGGCTGGTTCGGAAAGTACGTATCCGTCGCGGGATCTTTTGCCGCCGTCGCCACATCCAGGTACCTCGCCACCCGCGTTAAATACGCGATCCCGGCGTTCCCATGCCCAACCCGCATCGTGAAAGCCGTGTCCTTCACTCCCACGCCCGCCACAATGAACAGTGTCTTCGAATCCTCCGCCGCAGGGATCATCAGGCTCAGGTCGAATGCCTCATCCGCGACCAACGGAGTCATCGCCGCATGCGCGGCAGGCAGTACGATCTTCGCCGCCTCTAACAAAACATTCTTCAATTCTTCCTGCGCCGCCGTCCGCAACGCAGCCGCGAACTGCAATCGCCGCACCCGGCCCCTATCGCCCGCTCCGCCCAGTTGCGCCGCCGGAACGTGCCACGTCAACCTGTACGCAAAGTTCGGTTCCGGCGCGTCGATCTGCAAAGTAAGCAGATTACCGGCCGCCGTAGGCACAGGCAACGGCCGTCCTCCCGGCTGCGTCGTCTCCGTCTCCCCGGCCAACTCAATAGCAGCAATTTGCTCCCCCTGCACCACAAACGCCTCCGGAAAGCGCAGCCGGATCGTCAGCCGGTCCGTTTCGTCCCGCAGCAGGTAATCCAGGAAGTCCACGTGCATGGTTGTGCCCGGCACGAGTGGCCGGTCCAGCGTCAATGCGCTATACCCGTCAATCGCATAGGAACCGAACTCATATCCGGTCAGCACCGCCGTGTCCACCTCCCTGCCGCCGGCCCCAGGGCAATGCAGCAAATAGTCGAAGGAGCCAGGCTCTTCCGCCGTCCCCGTTTCCCGCAGCGTAGTCAGGTTCCAACCGGCCGGGCTCTGCGTCAGTTGGTAACCGCCCGCATGCCCGCCCACATCTTTATGGCCCGGAATCTTCACGTTCGGAAACCGCTGGTCGTCCATCTGAATGCCACGCAGCGTGAAGGTGTTGGTGGCGCACCCGTCACCGTCAATCAACACGTCCCAAACAATCTCCCGGAACCGGTACCGCGCCCCCGCCGCCTTGGCCACCAGTTCCTGCATCGCCCGCTCCCCCTTGGAAAGGGTCTTTTCCGTGAAAAACTCCGCGTCGGCGGCCTTGAAAAACTGTCGTGTCCGCCGCACGCGCGACTCGGAAACGGTCAACACATTGTAGTTATGTCCAC
>Ga0105048_10012273_pt1 | contig 13456 bp, 10 predicted proteins | sample MAT05_FD_78382 | JGI IMG/M metagenome (GOLD analysis project Ga0105048, IMG submission 78382) | Freshwater microbial communities from Lake Fryxell liftoff mats and glacier meltwater in Antarctica - MAT-05 | ecosystem: Environmental > Aquatic > Freshwater > Ice > Liftoff microbial mat | place...
GCCGCTCTGCACGGCCGGGTAGGCCGAGCGAAAGGTGGCCGTGACGGCGTAACCCACGGCCGGCGGCAGCGTTGGATAGATGGCTTTGAGCGTGGCATTGCTGTAGCCGGCCACCCGCGACTGCGACTCAAATAACTCAATGACGTTGGCGACGGTGGGCGAATCGGCTTTGGTCAGCAGAGCCAGTTGGGCTTCGGTGAGTTTATTCATGCTTGTGTCTCAAAATCCTGCGAGGTTGAATCATGCTTGAAACCGAAATTCGGCAAACAAGGGCGAATACACGCCAGTGATGCCTATATCCCCCATGCCGTCATTCCCGCGAAGGCGGGAATCCAGAACTTCCATCCACTGTTGTGACGGGGTGATGCCTAGATTCCCGCCTTCGCGGGAATGACGAGGTGACGTAACGTGGTCCCTAATTACAGCTTTATTTTCCAGCCTCACAGAAACCTGCGAGGGTTCGGCAATAAGTCTACTCATTCAACATGCGCATTGCGCTGGCGGTGATGACGGCTGTGGCAACCGGCAGCACATCCTCATCAATCTGGAAACGCGGGCTGTGATGCGGCTCGTCCATGCCCTTCTCAACATTGCCCGCGCCGATAAACACATACGCGCCGGGGACCGCCTTCAAAAAGTGCGAGGCATCTTCGGCCCCCATCGTGCGGCCCTGGGCGGCCATATTCTCTTCGCCATACATTTCCTGCGCCGTGTCGCGCACAATCTTGGCCATGGAGACGTCGTTGACGGTGGCCGGGTTGAAGGTCTCGGGGAATGTGACTTCGGCAGACACACCCAACGCCTTCGCAGTGCTATCGGCAATGGTCTGGATGCGCTCGCGCATGGTGGCGATCAACTCATTTTTGAACGCGCGCGTCGTGCCGCCAAGTTCCACGGTGTCGGGAATGATATTTTGCGCACTGCCGCCGCGAATGTAGCCGACCGTGACCACGGCCTGGTCAATCGGATCAACATTGCGCGAGACGATGGTTTGCAGCGCCAACACGATTTGAGCAGCGGCCACGATGGGATCGGCCCCCATGTGCGGCGATGCGCCGTGCGTGCCCCGCCCGCGCACCACAATCGTGAAGCCATCAGCTGCGGCCATGGCGGGGCCATCGGTCATCTGAATCTGACCCACCGGCATTTTGCTCCACACATGCAGCGAGAGCGCGCGATCGGGCCTGGGGCCTTCGAGCACGCCGTCCTTGATCATGGCGAGTGCGCCGGCCACAATTTCCTCGGCCGGCTGAAACACAAATTTGGCAGTGCCGCGCCACTGGTCGCGGTGCTTCATCAGCAGCTCGGCCACACCCAGGCCAATCGAGGTGTGCGCGTCGTGGCCGCAGGCATGCATCACGCCGTCGGTCTGGCTCTTGAACGGCACATCCACTTCCTCTTTGATCGGCAGCGCATCCATGTCGAAGCGCAACAGCAGGGTGTGCGTTGGTGCCGCTGAGTCATCGGCCGCGCCGCCTTCGATGATGCCGACCACGCCGGTTTTACCGATGCCGGTCTGCACTTCGTAGCCCAGCTCGTTCAGCCGATTGGCCACCACGCCGGCCGTGCGCACTTCCTGAAATGCCAGCTCGGGGTGCATATGCAAATCGCGCCGCACCGCCACCAATTGATCTTTGAGTGTATCCGCCTCTTGCCGAAGGTCTTCAAGCGAAATCATGTGTATGCCTCTCTATCTCGTGCAATCTCGTGCAATATCCAGGTTAACAATCCAACTATACCCGCCGGCCCGGCTTGCCTGCGAACCAGTGTCGTAGGGGCGAAGCATTTGCCCGCCAAAACTTGATTGGGCATAAACCTATGCGGGCAAATGTTTCGCCCCTACCCATGGCAAACGGCATTTTTGTACAGCAACAGCCACATCAACACCAGCGATAATCACCGGCCTGTGCCGCGCTATATTGCCCTGTTCAAACCCTTCAACGTGCTGTCGTCGTTCACCCACGAGGAGAACGACACGCCCAAACGCACGCTGAGCGAATTCGGCCTGCCCACAGGCGTGTATGCCGCTGGCCGGCTCGACTATGACAGCGAGGGTCTGCTCATCCTCAGCGATGACGGCGGCTTCATCCACTGCGTCACCGACCCGCAACACAAGCTGCCCAAGACGTATTGGGTGCAGGTGGAGGGGGTGCCGACTGAGCCGGCGCTACAGCCGCTTCGCAAGGGCTTGCGCATCAAGGATTACGTGACCAAACCGTGTCAGGCGCGCATTTTGGAGGGCGAACTGACCCTGCCGGCCCGCGAGAAACCCATCACCCCGCACGGCCCCACCGCCTGGCTGGAGATGATTTTGCACGAGGGCAAAAAACGGCAGGTGCGGCATATGACCGCGGCCGTGGGCTTGCCGACCTTGCGGCTACTGCGGGTGGCGATTGGGCCGGTGGGTGTGTTGGACCTGCAGCCTGGCCAGTGGCGCGAGTTGACGCGGGCCGAGGTTCAAGCGTTTCGATCCAAATGCTGAGTCACGAAGCGAAATCCTGTCAGTTAAGATGTGACGCAGTATGACCAAACGAATCCGTACGATGGCAGTGGCACTCGCTTGGCTGATGGGCACGCTGGTGATGGCGGCCCTTGTCATGCAGATGCCACAGCAGGCTGTCGCGCTGCCAGATATGACTGCCCCGCCAGCAACGAATACAAGCACACCGACCGTGACAGTCACCTTGACCGCCATTGACAGTGAAACTGAAACACCCACGGCCACGCCAGATGGAAGTGCGACGCCGACAGAAACACCCACACCTGATGGCACTGGCACAGCTACCTCAACGCCCACACCCACCTCTACAACCACGCCAAACGGCACCGGCACGGCCACATCCACCCCAACGGCAACATCCACCGCCACACCCAGTGGAACGGTGACTGTGACGATGACGCCGACCAGAACGCCGACGGGCACACAGACCGGCACCGTGTTTCCCACCGCCACCGGCAATCGTTTTACCTATCTGCCCAGCGTCATTCAAAACGTCGAAAACACAACCTGCCCCAACATCTCCATCAACACCTACACCACCATCAATATCGAAACCGGCTTTTACAAGAACAACCGGTTGACCGATGAAAACTCAGATTTTCGAATCTCGATTCTGGGCTATACACCGAGCAATGCCTTTTTGGGCTTTGTCACCTACGGCGGCGACACCGACCTGCACGCGCCCAACTTCTTCAACATCCTCCGCTCGCCAGCGCATCCCAATTTTGTGGCCAGCTACAAGCGCAACGATTGGAACTGGGACGAGAGCGGCCCACCGCCGTATGGCACGCCCGGCGGCACCAACAATGAGTGGCCGGCCAGTGTTATCGATGTCTCGGCTGTGCCTGCCGAATCGGTGTTCATTCCTTCGCGCAACATTCCGATCAACTCCACCGGCCCGTTTGCGGCCATGGTGTTGTATGCCGATGAGGACGAGTTGACGGTGAGTTACGGCACCCACGATAGTGTGGTGGATGGCTATGTGGTGTATCTGTCCAACTTCTGTGTCGACCCGGGGCTGGTCGCAACCTATCGCGCCCAACTGCAAAATGGACGCCGCTTCACAGGACGGTTGCCGGTACTGCTCAACACCCAGCCCATCGGCACCGCCAGCACCAACCGCATCACCGTGGCCGTGCGCGACCGCGCCGCATTTCTAGACCCGCGCTCGGAAAAGGACTGGTGGCAGAACACACCTGCTGCGAGACGCTTGATATTGCAGCCGTGAGATGCAGGACTCTTGGCTCTTGAGTCTCGACTCTTGACTCTCGCCCACTCTCTCCTCTCTCCATTCTCTCCCAGCGCTTTCACGTACAATTGCCGGCATGATCGCGAAGTTAAAGGCCTGGGCCAGCCTGCACCCCAAACGCGCCGCGTGGCTGGTGTTAGCCATCGGCATGGTCGTCATTTTGATTATTGCCGCGCGCGATGTCGGCTTGTTGTGGAATCAGTGGCTGTTCCTGATACTGGCCACCATCGGCCTGGCCGGCTTGTGCGTCTGGATCATCGGCTGGGAATCGGATGCGGACGAAGAGGAAGGAACCGATGTGGTGGCTGGTGGCAAGTAATTGGTTGCTAGTGGCTGGTTGCCAGTCACCAGCCACCAGCCACTAGCGGCCAGTCGCCCACTCCCACGCATTCCACGTGATCGGCACAAGCGCATTCGGCTTCACACCGGCAATGCCATTCACCTGCACAAACTGCAACGGTTTGTAGAGCCGCACCACCGGCGCAGCGCTCTCCACCGCCGCCAACGCATCGGCATACGCCTTGGTCTGGCCTTGGGCCGATAGCACGTTCTCGCTGCTGTCGCTGGCGTAGATGACGGCATCCACGGTCTGATCGCAGAAGCCGCTGGCATTGCCCTTGCCCACATCATTGGCTTCCTCGGTGGGCACGCTGGCGCAGTCGAACAGGCCGCGCAATGAGCCCGTGTCTTGTTGCTGATACAAGGCGGCATCAAAGCTACGGGTGAGCAGGATGCCGCCCTGGCTATACGGCGCAAACAATTTACTGCCCTTGCCCAGGCCATACACAATCTGGATATTCACCCCGAAACCCACATCGGCCAGTTGCTGTTGAATCACCTGCGTCAGTAGATTGCGCGGCTGGCGCTCGGTCGTCACCAGCGTAAATTCCAGGGTCTGGGTCACGCCCTCGGTCTCATTAAACTTCGCGCACGGCCGGGTGGTGCAGTTCCAACCGGCCTCGGTCAGCAGTTCGGCAGCGCGCTGGGGCGCATAGGGCAGCGTGGGGGTGATGAGGGCAAATGGGGTGGCGGCTCTCAACTCCTGGGCCAATGCGTCGCGGTTGAGGCCCTGCGCCAACGCCTGCCGCACCTTCACATCGTTGAACGGGAACCGATCCACGTTCAACAAAATCTGCTCGGTGTTGGGCGAATTGAAGACGACGCTGTTCGTCGGCGCAACATTGGCATCCAACGGCTCCGGCCAGCCCACGTTGTATTGGCCGGCCAACTGCTGCAGGTTGTCGGCAAACACCAGATCCAACCCGGTGATGGTCGGCACGCCCAGGGGGAAAGGTTGAGCAGACGGCGTGAGCAGAATGTGTGATGTGTCGTTGGCCGAGATCTCGAATGCGCCATCACCCACCGGCGTTTGCGCAAAGGTGCTGGTGAGCTGATCTTTGGGCGCCACCGTCTCCAGAATATGCGCCGGCAGCCAGCGCACCACGGCCCAATAGTTCGCATCCACCAGCGGCGTCTCCTGCTGGGCATATTGGGCGTAGTCACCCAACTGTGAGAAATATTGAAAAGCCACATCGCCGGTCAATTCGCCATTGGCGGCAGCACGGGCCTGGGCCGCGCTCATAAAGCGCACCGCGATGGTGCTGGCATCGGGAGCCAGCATGGTGAACACCTTTTGCGTCAGCGCGTCTCGCAGACCGGCCTCGGGTTGCATCAACAATTGCCACGCATACAGCGCATCCTGAGCCACCACAGGTTGGCCGTCGGTCCAGCGCCAGCCTGGGCGAATCTTGAAGGTCAGCTCCAGATAGCGATCCAACCCTTCGCCCACAAATTGGGCGCCGCCATTGTCCAGCGCCGGCACCTGCTCACAGCCCAAGGCAATGGGCTGACCGTTTTCATCCGGCCCTGCGCACCCTAAAAACAAGGCCGCCAGTGCAGCCTGAGCCGCTTCGGAGCGGGCATAGAACGGGTGCAGCGAATCGACCGGGCCGCGCACGGCCACCACAATGGGCTTGTCCGGCACCGGTGTTGCCGTGGGAATGGGCACTGTGGCAGTGGCTGGCGGAGGTTGAACCACGGCCGGGTCCGGCGTCAGCGTGGGAACGCGCGCCTGCACCAGCGTGACGACGGGCTGAATAGCAGTCGGTTGGACGGTTGGGGTTGAGTTGGACGAACAGGCGGCAATCAGCGCAGTGGCCGCAATGAGCAAAAATGTCTTGGCGAACTTCATCGCAACCCAGTTTACCGCGTAGCGCCCTCGGCAACCGATGCGGGAGAAATTGCCGACAGCGCCGCCGCAGCGCCTTGGTCACAATCAGCCTCGCTGGCGCTGGTCAATAATGGGAAATGTGAATAAAGATGAACGGTTGTTGCGGGATGGTGTGCTGGGCGGTGGGCCGATCGCGCAGTTTGCGCACTTCGATGCGTGCCACAAGGCACACAATATTGAGCTGTATGCCATTTGCGACCTGGCCCCGGATTTGTTGGCGCGGATGACGGCGGTGCATCAGCCGCGTGTGGCCTATCCGCAGCTGGATGACCTGCTGGCCGACCCATTGGTGGACGCGGTCATCGTGGCCACGGCCGATCAATTTCATGTGCCCCTCTGCCAGAAGGTGATTGCCGCCGGCAAGCATGTGCTGGTGGAGAAGCCGCTGGGCGTGACCGTGGAGGAGTGTGAAGCCTTGCGAACGCAGGTCTCTCATTCAAGGCAAATTCTCCAGATCGGCAACATGTGGCGGTTCGACCCAGGCACCGCTTTCGTGCAGAAGTTTATTGCGGGGGAAATGGGGCCACTACACGCGCTCAAAGCCTGGTATTACGACTCGACCTATCGCTACAGGATGACCGACAACTTGCAGCCCATCCCCGTGATCAGCGCCACGGCCCGCAAACCCGGCGGCGATCCCAAAGCCGACCGGCGCAAATACTATGTGCTCACCCACGGCAGCCACCTGGTGGACACGGCGCGATTCCTGGGCGGCGAGATCACCAGCGTGCGCGCCAGACTGAGCGAGCGATTCGGGGCCTATTGCTGGTTCATCAGCGTGGAGTACGCCAACGGCGGGCTGGGCCACCTCGACCTGAACATTGCCGTGCGGGGCGATTTTGAAGTGGGTTTTCAGGTGTTTGGCGAGAAGGGCAGCGCCCGCGGCCGGGGTTACCTGCCCTGGTATCACAAAACCACCGACGTCGAGTGCTTCTCGAACGAAACCGGCCAGTTCACCCGGCCCTTGGGCGAGGACGCGCATATGTACAAGCGCCAGCTCGAAGCCTTTGCCGAGACGATCCTGCACGACACGCCGCAGCGGGGTGCCACCATCGACGATGGCATAGCGGCCGTGCGGGCCATGGTGGCCATTGCGCGCTCCGTGGAAACGGACGAGGCCGTGCGGCTGGCCGATGTGACGGGCGGCGTGTAAAAGTTCGGCCGCGGCTCCGGCACATCGAACAGGCCAATTTCCATGAATCGAAAAACAGGCTTCGAGAAGATTTGTGCCTGGCTGCCGGCACCCTCTTATTTGCCTAATTACACAGCTGGGTATAGTCTTTCAATATCGGACACGCCACTCAACCCGCATCATTATTAACACCTCTTCTGTCCGCACTCGACCTCATTCAATCTATTCAATCTATCAGTGGTGATCCGCTATGCCCCCTCCAACTCGTTTTCGCCCACTCTCGGCCCTCTTGTTTTTTCTGTTGCTTCCCGCGCTCACTGGAATACCCTTCAGCGCGTGGGCGCAGGCCACCACGCCACCGGCGTTTTGTGCCAGCCCAACGTTGCAGTTGATTGACACCGCCGACACCAAAATCGCGATTGAGCAGGCGACGGCGGCTGATGCCGGCGTACAAGGCTGCGGCATCAGCGGCAAAATGCGCGTGATCGTGCGGGGCAATAACGTCGGCGATATCGCCTTCGCGGGCAAGGTCAACGCCAGCAATGAGTTAACCGCCGACAGCATCGCCAACTTCGAGCTGCCGCTGGCCGGCCTGACGCTGGCGATGAACGAGTTGATTCTGGAGCAGGAGAACAACGACTATCGCATCACCGCCAAGCAGCCGCGCATTCAGATTCCGGCCGAGTGGGGCGGTTTGGGCGGCGGCATCCCCGCAGCGCAAATTACCAAGGAAGGCCTGAAATTCTCCGGGCTATTTGAGATGCCCGACATTCGCGCCGGCGGGTTCCTGCTCAAGTTGAAGGGCGGCATCATGCCCGTCGCCGGCGGCTACGAGATCAATGCGTCTGGCGAGCTGGGCATCCCCAACCTGCCGGGTGTGGGCGGCTGCGCGATCAATGCCGGGGTGGTGTTGTTTGCCGGCCCAGATGGCACGCGCAACATCGCCATTCAGGGCATGGACAGAGCCACAGTATCGGCAATCAATGCTGCTGCAGTATCTTCTGCCCCAGCCCTGCCAGCGCAATGGATTCAGCCGACTGCGGCCGAGGCCTTGAAGCTGCGTGAAATCACGGCCGGTTTGAATTGCCAGAACGGCATCCCCATCGGCACGACTGGTGTGGTTCTGATCAAGCTGCAAGGAACGATATCGCTGCGTTCCAACGATCAATTTGTGCAGGTGACTGTGGGCCTTGCCAGCCGCGTCAAGCTGGGCGATGTGCCGGTGGTCAGCGGCGAAGGCAGCGCCAAGATTACAACCGCACCTGGCTTTGGCCTGGATCTGAGCGCCGCGATCAGCGTGCTGAGCTATCAGGCGGCCTCGGCCGAAGTCAGCATCAGCGAGGCGCAGGGCTTTCGCACCAAGATCGAACTGAGCCCGCCCTTGTTCTATGCCAGCCTCGAAATCAAGGCCTGGGCCAAGGACGGCGCATTCTTCTTCACTGGCTCGGGCCGGGCGCGGGTGCAGGTGTGCGCGGGCTGCATTTGGAAGAAGTGGTTCATCAAGATGCCGCCGTTCGAGATTCGGTCGCCCGATGTGGGTGCCGATTTTGGTTCGTTCCAGGATGGCAGCTGGGGCATCAAGGGCTTTATCAGCATGGCCTCGTGGCAGATCGGGGCCTTTATCAACAACAAGGGCGAGATCAAATTTGGCAATGTGAGCGATAAGGTGCTGGCGACACCGAGCCTCGTCGCGCAAATTCGCGCCGCGCAACAAACCGCCAAACGCATGGGCATCAGCGCGGCCGAGCGGCCCTACCCTGAATACGCGTTTGCGCCGGATGGCAGCCTGATCGTGAGCGCGCGGCTGCCGTTGCCCTCCGGCTCGACGGAGCCTGTAGAGTTTCTAAAGCAACTGCGGCCCAGCGACGCCATTAGCCCGACCGATGTGATTACCCAGGCCGACACGATCTTTAGCATGGCGTCGGCCGGCCCGTTGGCGGTGAGCCTGATTGCGCCGGACAACACCGAGATTACGCCGGCCAATGCCGGCACGCTGCTCACCCACAAAGTCACCTTCAGCCAGTCGGTGACGACGGATGTGGACACGGGTTTGCTGATTACCAACAGCAACTACTTTGTCGATCAGGCGGTGCCGGGCAATTGGCAGGTCAAGATCACCGGCGATACCAACACGATCAGTTACACCGTTGCCGTGCTCAACCCACCGGCACCACCCTTGCTGGCCGATCTCAGTGTCGATGCCAGCAACAAAGCCCAATCGCAGGTGACCTGGCGCGTGCGCTCGAACGCGCTGCCGACCACGATCACAGTCTTTGCGAACAACGGGCCGATCACCCAGACGCTGGCGTATACGGATGCAGCGAATAACCGGACGACGGCGGTGGTGCCGATGTTCCAGGGGCAGGCGATGTATACCGACGTGCTGGATAGCCTGGCCGAGGTCAACGGCCAACTGGTGACCAAGACGATTGATCTCTCACGGCTGGAAAGTGGGGCCTACAACATCTGGGTGCGCCTGGAAAACCCGAGCAACCCGCCGGTGGAGGGCTATGCCACAGCGCCGCTCTCACTGGGCGTGCCAGAGCAGAGTGGCGCGTCTCAGAGCGGCAAACACCGCTACTCACCCGAGGTCCGCATCGCGGCCGATGGCTACGATGCGCTGGCTCAGTTGGCCAATGCCGCGCCGATTGGGATTGACAACGCGGCCACGCTCACCACCAGTTGGACCACGCCGATCACGGTGACACCCGAAGGCGACGGGTTGCGCATCACCTGGAAGCCGCACCCCAGCCCCGATGTCGATGCCTATGTGCTGTATGTCGGCACCAACCCGACCACGCCGACCCAGGTGATTGATCTGGACGATGTGATCTACCAGGCCTATGACGCCGACGGGGATTTGATTGGCGAACCCATCGGCACTGCCACGCTGGATACCGTTGATCCGGGGCTGATCTACTACATTTGGATTGGTGCGCAGGATGATCAGGGTGCGGCGCTGCAAGGCCAGATCAAAGCGATTAGCGCCGGTCGCATTGCACGATCCAACACGGTCATGGCGACGGTGCCAACCGGCGACTTCAACATGAGCGCAGATGCGCCGGCGTATGCGGTCGATGTCATTGACGCGAACGGAGATGAAGTCACGGCCACGGTGACGGCGACGTTGCAGATCAAGGCTTCAGCCGATCTGTTCTATCCGGTGGATGTGTATGCCAATCTGAAATGGTCGCCCTCGGGGATTGACGCCGATGTCAATGACGACGATCCGGCCGTGGCACTGATGTCGCCGTCGGCCAACAGAACCGTGCAGGTGGTCTTTCGGATCGAGCCGAGTGTGGACGATGGCATCTATACCATTCCGGTGGTGGCCTACAGTGGAGCGATTCAGAAAGTGGTGAATGTGGTCATCAATGTGGGCGAGGCAGATTACAAGGTATTCGTGCCGGTTGTGATTCGGTAAACAAAACGGCTCAGACACTTTGGACAGGATGAACAGGATTTACAAGATTAAGACTGGTGGATTTCCATCCTGCAAATCTTGTAAATCCTGTCTCAAAATGGTAACTGCTCAGCCCCATCTGTCATTCCGAGTTCCCGATTGCCGGGGACGGCAAAGCCAAGCGGCATGAACGGGAGCTCTGAGAAGGTTACCGCCAGCATTGACGCGACCAAACCCCACCCCTAGCCCCTCCCCGCTGCGGGGAGGGGGATCGCACTCCCCTCCCTTCCAGGGAGGGGTTGGGGGTGGGTTCTGCATCGGGGACAGTTTCAAGGTCGATTGCCAAATTATGTTGCGAAAATTTCTTGTTCATGAGCAGCCTGTGACCCGTGGCTTACGTCAGACCATATCCGCTGCACCCGTTGCGCCGGGACTGAGCCACGGATGGTTATACTGAATCCATCATGCGATTCGAAGCCGGCTGCGTCCTGAATGTTGTGGATGATGCCGAATCTGAAACCTGGAGACGTCGATGGATTTAACGCCGCAACGCATCGCCGAGGCCTTCTCTGGACACCACTTTGCGCTTGCCTATCCGTATCTGCTAGACGGCATCGTCTGGAACAACGTGGGCGGCGAATTCATCGAAGGGCAAGACGCCGTGATCCACACCTGCGAGCAGTCTGCACACTATCTTCAGACGGTAACAACGACGTTTAAGAAGTTCCACATCATTGTGGGGGATGACACGGTGGTGGTCGATAGCCTTGCGGATTACATCGATGCGGACCAGGCCATCATCACAGTAGCATCGTGTGATATTTACCAATTTAAGAATCGCCAGGTGTCTGAGATCACGTCCTACACGGTTGAAGTTAAATAGAACGGATGAAAATTCACCTTGTTGACGGCACCTATGAGTTGTTTCGCAGTTTCTTCGGCGCACCGCCCAAAAAGGCCCCCGATGGCCGCGAGATCGGTGCCACATTGGGCCTTCTCAACAGTCTTCTGTCGCTCATCGCCAAGTCCGATGGGACCCATGTCGCTTGCGCCTTCGACCATGTGATCGCGTCCTTCCGCAACGAGTTGTTTCCCGGTTACAAGACCGGTCAAGGGGTTGATCCAACCCTGTTGGCTCAATTTCTGCTCGCCGAAGAAGCCACGGCCGCGCTGGGGTTCGTGGTCTGGTCGATGGTGGAGTTCGAGGCCGATGATGCGATTGCATCCGCAGTCGCGCGCTTCCGCAACGAGCCTGAGGTTGAACAAATCATCATTTGCTCACCCGACAAGGATTTGGCACAGCTTGTCTCCGGCACGCACATCGTGAGCTGGGATCGCCGCCGCGACATCCTCTACGATGAAGCGGGCGTGGTGGAGAAATATGGGGTGCCGCCGGCATCGATCGCCGATTGGCTCGCCCTGGTCGGCGATGCTGCCGATGGGTTTCCAGGCGTGCCGGCCTGGGGTGCCAAGTCGGCCGCGACCGTGCTCGCCCAATACGGGCAGATCAAGTCCATTCCCGAAGACCCCAGCGAATGGAACCTGGGCGCGGCCCGTGCTCGACGCCTTGCCGACACCCTCAAGGCTCATGCCGAGGATGTGCAACTCTATCGCCGGCTGGCCACGCTGCGGCAGGATGTGCCGCTCAAAGAACAGCTTCACGATTTGGAATGGCGTGGGGCGCAGCCGCGATTCAGGCAACTGTGCCTCGAATTGGGCGACCACACACTTGCTGATCGTGTGCCGCGTTGGATCGCGTAGCCGAAAGCCAGCTAACAGCGCCCTTATCAGTCGCCGGACGACCTACCAGGTCCGATGATGAGACATGATTTGGAATAACGCACGCCTCTACGACGACGATCCAACATCCCGTTTATTTTTCCAGTTTATCGATCACAATATCACGCGCATGGTTATTCTTCGATGCACGCAGAAACTTTTGGCACGTATGCGAGCGATGCCGGTCGATGTTGCCGATGCATCGGCAACATACCTGGGTGACTGGACGGCGAATTTGCTGCGGCTGGGTCATCGGCAGGTGATCTTGTGTGTCAGTCAGCATGCCCTACTACCCGTGTTGTTGCCGGCAAAAGGCGTTGCCGATCTGCCCACGCACCTACCAGATGCGGTGGCTAACATTCTTGACCCAATCGGCATTGCGTCATCCCACATCGCCCAGGAGATTGGACAGATGCAGCGAGTGGCAATTGCGCGCACCAACAATCGTCGGCGCGCCTCGGCATGCTCTTCATCGGTGAACAACGCGTCATACTTGGGCTACAGCACCAACGCTTCCATGGAAGAATCCAATTGCCCCAATTCCCACAGCTTGAACAATCCCTGTTGGGCGTCTGGTTTGGCCAGCAAATATCGTGCGGTACCGATGCCGCCACGCTCATTGAGCATCTGTAGAAATCGGGCAGGGATGTAGCCGTGCTGAACCGCATCCTCATAGGTGATGCGCATCGCCGCGTTGACCTGTTATAGATGCTCAGATAGCAAACTAGGCAGACGGGATCGTGCACGTGCGCGTTTAACGTGTCACGTGCACGATCTTCCCGCCGCGATTCTAAAAGCAAATCTGAAGACCTATATCTCCTGATCAACCTCCGCTTCCTGCATCGCCTCCGTATCCAACATCCGCTCCCGGCTTAATCGTTTTCGCCTGCGCCCAGCCCCTCAAAAAACAAAACGGAATCAGGTAATCCATCTGATTCCGTTTTTAACTCCGAAAATCGGAATCGGATTTCTCCTGGTCCAACCCTCCTTCCGCGGATTAGTTCCTCTCTGACTGGGGTGGGGCGTGCCAGTCAACTGGACGCCCGAAGTAGGTTTCAAACCGCTTCCGCGGATTAGTTCCTCTCTGACATACGAAACTGGCAACAGGTCATGGGTCGTGTACGGGGTTTCAAACCGCTTCCGCGGATTAGTTCCTCTCTGAC
>Ga0105048_10012275_pt1 | contig 13455 bp, 12 predicted proteins | sample MAT05_FD_78382 | JGI IMG/M metagenome (GOLD analysis project Ga0105048, IMG submission 78382) | Freshwater microbial communities from Lake Fryxell liftoff mats and glacier meltwater in Antarctica - MAT-05 | ecosystem: Environmental > Aquatic > Freshwater > Ice > Liftoff microbial mat | place...
GCATGCCTCGGCAGCGGTGCTCAGAGGAATGGTGTTCGTCACAACCACCTCATCGAGCGCCGTCCCCCGCGCGATGCGTTCGATGGCCGGCCCGGAAAAGATCGGATGCGTGCAATACGCATAGACTTTCTTCGCGCCGCGTTCCTTCAGCACTTCCGCCGCTTTTACCAAGGTGCCTGCAGTGTCGATCATGTCATCCATCACGACGCAGTTGCGGCCTTCGATCTCGCCGATCACGTGCATCACCTCACTCACGTTCGCGCGCGGCCGACGTTTGTCGATGATCGCCAGATCACAATTCAGCTGTTTCGCCATCGCTCGGGCGCGGACCACGCCACCGACGTCGGGCGACACCACGATAAGGTCTTCATACCGCTTTTGTCGCAAGTCTCCCAGCAGCACCGGTGAGGCATAAATGTTGTCCACCGGGATGTCGAAAAACCCCTGAATCTGATCCGCGTGCAGGTCCATCGTCAACACCCGCGCCACGCCAACCGTCTGCAACATGTTCGCCACCACTTTGGCCGTGATCGGCACCCGCGTCGAACGCGGACGGCGGTCCTGCCGCGCATAGCCAAAATACGGGATCACCGCGCTGATGCGCTCGGCAGATGCGCGTTTCAGTGCGTCTACCATGATCAACAGTTCCATCAGGTTTTCGTTGGTCGGCGCACAGGTGCTCTGCACCACGAATACGTCGCGCGCCCGCACGTTCTGATTGATCTCCACCGTGACTTCGCCGTCGGAGAAGCGTCCGACGGTCGCCGCGCCCAGGGAGATTCCAAGGTGGTGCGCAATGTCGGCCGCCATGCGCGGATTGGCGTTGCCGGTAAAGACCATGAAATCGGGTGGTTGAGCAGCCTGCATGAGCATCCCGGCGATCCAGAAAATTGTGTTCCGGGTGATTCAACAACCGGTTCATTCCGCCTATTTGGCAGGGGAGGAAGGATTCGAACCTTCGCATGCTGGAATCAAAATCCAGTGCCTTAACCAACTTGGCGACTCCCCTACACGGGTAAGCAGCTAATCGCTGCCCACCGGCAAAACCTGACCAGCAGCCCACCCCAACAGAGGGTGGGTCGCCAGGCCTCGACACCATCGCGGCTCAAATCCTGGCGGTGCCTGACCCACCTCGAAGCACATCGGGGATCCGGCAAACACTGCGCTTCCAGAACCCGTCATGCGGCCCTGAAGGCCTTGCGCTGCAAGCCAGCCGAGACCTTCCGCCACACCCGCGTACAGCCTTTGTGCAACCGGCTGCAGGTCGTTGTGACCAAAGCGCAACTGGTCTTTAGCAAAGCCTGAAATTGTAGCAGTTTTGGTGTCCCGTTTGAGTCCCGGGTCGGCGAAGATGGCAGCGGTGGACAGGCCCTGTGGCGGTTTGGCCACCAGGTAAAAAGACGCGGCAAGATCGAGGGGCAATATGCGTTCGCCCACACCTTCCACCCAGGCATTGCGCCCGGCAAGGAAGAACGGAACGTCGGCGCCCAGGGACAAGCCGATCCGGGTCAGCTCGGGCAAGGTCAGTTGCAGCTTCCACAACCGGTTCAGCGCCAACAGGCAGGAGGCAGCATCCGATGAGCCGCCACCCATGCCGGCCTCGGCAGGAATGCGTTTGACCACTCCGATATGCACACCTTGGCGGGTTCCCGTCGACACTTGCAGGGCCTTCGCCGCACGCACGATCAGGTCGTCCGCCGGCAACGCCAGCGTGAGGTCCTCCCGGGTTATGCCACCATCGGAGCGTTGCTCGAAGTGCAGCGTGTCGCACCAGTCGATCAAAGCGAACACGGATTGCAGCAGGTGGTATCCGTCTGCCCGGCGTCCCGTGATGTGCAGGAACAGATTGAGTTTGCCCGGTGCCGCCACGTCGTACAGTGCGTTCATGGCGTGATTGTCCTTTGTGTCCTTCAGTCCAGCACCAGGCGCAACAGCACCGTCGGTGCCGGAGCGGCGCGCCTGGCTTCAAGACGACCGCTCGCCAGTTGGCTGAGATCGGCTTGCCAGCCGTCGACTGCAGGGTTTTCTCCCGCGAGCCAGCGAAACAGTGCAGCAATTGGCAACTCCGAGCCGACTGCGCTTCGCGTCAGTGCGTCGACAGAGGAAAACTCCTGCTGTTTGCCATCGGAGCGCAATCGGGCTGCCCCGGGTGACCACGTGAGTTCGGCCAGCGTCGCGCCAAACGGAGAAAAGACGGTCAACTTGCCCGACTGCGCGCCGCCGGTCAACTCGAATCCGGCGGAGAAAGACTGCGCTGGCTCGGAGTCGATGCGCAATGCCAACCTGCCGCTCCATGACAGCGCAGCAGGCTCGGTCGGTGCCGCTGGTGGTCTCGGTGTCGTGCATGCAATGAGCGAACACAACAGGATCAGGCTGGCAAGAATGCGGCCAGCATCCCGCGTCACAAATTCACACGCAGTCGTTTGAGTGTCTCGCGCAGTGTGTCGTTGTCCGGGTTCAGACCCATGCCTTCTTTCCAGACCACAAGGGCTTGCGTGCGGTCGCCCATCATCCACAGCACCTCCCCAAGATGGGCCGCAATCTCGGCGTCGGGCTTGTCCTTGAACGCCTTTTGCAGGATGCGCAAGGCCTGCGGCAGGTTGCCTGACCGATACTCCACCCACGCCAGACTGTCCGAAATATAGGGGTCGTCCGGGGCCAACTCAAGTGCCTTGAGTATCAGTTGGCGTGCCTCCGGCAACCGGATGTTGCGGTCGGCAAACGAATAGCCCAGGGCGTTGTAGGCGTGGTGGTAGTCTGGCTTGGCCGCGATGATCTTGCGCAACAGGCGCTCCATCTCCGTCAGGTCATTGAGCTTTTCTGACAGCAGCGCCTGGTCATACATCAGGTCGGCGTCGTCCGGAGTTTTCGCCAGCGCTTCCTTGAGCAAATCAAAGGCCGGACGGAATTGCTTGTTGTCGCGCAGCAGTTGCACTTCTGCCGTCAATTTCATGCGCGCTTCTGCTTCGTTGGTCTGCGGAAGACTGCGGATCAATTCGCGCGCCTCGGCCATCTTTCCCTGACGCGCCAGAATGGCCGCGCGGCGGCTCTGGACATTGACCATGTCTTGCGGGCTGTCGATTTTTGCCAGCCACGCCTGCGCTGCGTTGTCGTCCTTGCGCTGGGCTGCCAGTTCGGCCAATGCCAGATAGGCCTGTGTCATGCCGCGGGTCGGCTCTTCGCCCTGTCCAGTCGTTGGTTTGGCGGTCTCGAGTTCGATGAAGCGGGTGAATGAGCGCTCCGCTGCTGCCTTTTGGTTGCTTTGTTGTTCCAGGATTCCGCGCACCAACCAGGCTTGGGCATAGTCGGGTTGGTCGTCGGTGACGATCTTGAGCTGAACCGTCGACTCTGCATAACGGCGACTGCCGAGCAGGGCCCGGGCATAATCCATCCGGATTTCCGGTCGTGCCTTGCCCTGCAGGTGCTTGCGCACAATTACCTCGGCCTGCGGGTTCTTCCGGTCCATCAGGTTCAAAGCCAACAATGCGGGTCCCTCGGCGCTGTTGTCCAGTGCATGACCGAGTTGGGCCGCTTCCAGTGCGCCTGGCGTGTCGGCTGCATCCAGGCGCATACGGCCGATCGTGGTCCAGGCCACGGGCCCGGCGCCAGGAGTCGCGAGATACTCCGCCAAGGCCTGTTCCACCATGCCCGCAGACTGTTTCTTGTCGCTGGCGCGGGCGAACATGCGGGGCAGATTGCCCATGGCTTGAAGCAGTTCGGCGCCGCTCAATGCAGCCAGTTCGCGCTTGAGCGGCTCTGCAACCTCCACCAGCCGATTCAGTCCGATCAGGATCTGCAACACATAACGATTGGCTTCACGTGAGGCGGGAAGTGCCTGGCGCCAGGCACGCGCCGCCTGCAATGCCGATTCGCCCGATCGTCCCTGCAGCGCGAGGTCGGTGGCGCGCCGGAACAGGCGCGCATCACCGGTCTTGCGTGCCGCATCCAGAATAAGCTGGAAACCGACTCCCTGCTCGCCGCCCTGGGCATTCACTTCGCCGAGCAGCAACTGGTAGAACAGCTCCGCGTTCATGGCCGAGTTGCCTTGCGCTGGGCCCGGCGCGAGCGCGGTTTGCGCTTGAGCCAGCGGCGGGCAAGACAGCAGCACAATAAGGGCGCAAGTTGCTGCGCAGAGAGATCGGTTCATGAAACCATAATAATCCAAGCTCGGCCTGCCCGCTGTTGGACCGGTCTAAAGCCATGCCTGAACTACCTGAAGTCGAAGTCACCCGCCTGAGTTTTGGCGACCGGATCGCGGGAGCAAGAGTGACGTCCGTCATCATGGGCAAACCGCTGCGTTGGCCGCTGGGTTGTGCCCCGTCCGATCTGACGGGTAGCACCGTGCGGGCGGTTCGGCGCCGGGGCAAATACCTGTTGCTCGACCTGGACTGCGGCGTGTTGCTGATTCATCTGGGGATGTCGGGCAGCCTGACGTTCTCCAAGTACGAGGCCGCGGCAGGCAAACACGACCATTTCGACTTGCTGACTACCCATGGGCGTCTGCGCCTGCACGACCCGAGACGTTTTGGTGCGGTCGTTTTTGCCACCTCGCAGGACGATCCGCGGGCGCAGAAGCTGTTGGGAAAACTCGGTATGGAGCCGTTGTCCGCTGACTTCGATCTGGTGGTCTTCGAGCGCAGCCTGCAGACGCGCAAGTCGGCTATCAAGCAGGTTCTGCTCGGTGGTGAGGTGGTGGTCGGAGTCGGCAATATCTACGCCTGTGAGGCATTGTTCCTGGCCGGCATCCGGCCCACCGCGAGTGCCTGCCGATTGAGCCGGCCGCGCATTGCCCGGCTTTGGCACACGGTGCGTGCAGTGCTGTCGCGTGCCGTCGAAAAGGGCGGCAGTACCTTGCGCGACTTCTCCAATGCGAACGGCGAAAGCGGTCATTTCCAGTTGGAGGCGAACGTGTATGGTCGCGCCGGAATGCCGTGCAAAGTGTGTGGCGCAAACATCAAATCCATCCGCCAGGGCCAACGCTCGAGCTTTTTCTGTGCGAAATGCCAGAGGAATTGACCGAAATTGTGCCGTCGAATGCTATATTGAAAAATCATGGGGAAATCGTGAGCACTTCATTCAACGAGCAATTTGACCAGCATGGCGCGTGGCGCCGCGAGTTCGGCCTGCGCCTGAAGTTGTTGGGCGAATGGATGAAAGACCATGAGCTGCTCGACGCCGGGGTCGAGGAAAGACTGCAACGGCTCGAGTTCCAGGTGCGCACGGACAAGGTGATGGTGGCCTTTGTTGGCGAGTTCTCGCGTGGCAAGTCCGAACTGATCAACGCGATCTTCTTTGCCGGCTATGGCCGCAGGATCATGCCTGCGAGTGCCGGGCGTACCACCATGTGCCCCACCGAGATGGGCTACGACGTGGATGTGCCACCGTGCTTGCGCCTGCTGCCGATTGAAACCCGACTGCAGCCGCAGGCATTGATGGAATGGCGCATGGTTCCAGAAAAATGGACCCGCGTTGACCTGGATGTCAATAACCCGCAGCAACTTGCGGCGGCGTTGGAGATGGTGGCCGAAACGCGCATGGTGACCAAGGCGGACGCGGAGGCTCTGGGACTGTGGGATTCCGAGGACCATCCTCGGGTGGACGCCAAGGGGCTGGTCGAGGTGCCGCGCTGGCGCCACGCCTTGATCAACATTGCCCATCCCCTGCTCAAACAGGGTCTGGTGATTCTCGATACGCCCGGCCTCAACGCAATTGGTGCAGAGCCGGAGTTGACGGTCAGTCTGCTGCCGCAGGCGCAGGCGGTGGTTTTCATTCTTGGTGCCGATACCGGCGTGACCAAGTCCGACCTCGACATCTGGCGCGAGCATTTGATCGTCGACACCCACGGCACCGACTTGCGGCTGGTGGTGCTCAACAAGATCGACACCTTGTGGGATGCGTTGAGTTCACCCGAAAAAATCCAGGCCCAGATCGACCGCCAGTGTGCCTCGACTGCAGAAATTCTGGGCATACCGCCGAAGCAGGTGATCCCGGTGTCCGCCCAAAAGGGCCTTGTCGCAAAAGTCAATGCCGACCCCGAGCTGCTGGCGTCGAGCTGTCTGCCCAAGCTGGAAGAGGCATTGGCCCTTGGCATCATGGGCCAGCGCCAGAAAATCCTGGCCACTGCAGTGGCTGCCGGTATATCCAGCCTGCGGCTGGAGACCGGGCGCGTGATCAACATCCGTCGGCGCGATCTGGCGGAGCAGATGATGGAGCTCAAGGGCTTGCAGGGCAAGAACGCGACCGTTATCAAGCATATGCGCGCTCGCATCACCCAGGAGCAGGCCGAGTTCGATTTGAGTGGCTCCAAAATCCACGCCGTACGTTCGGTGCACCTGAAGCTGTTGCGCGAGGTGTTTGACAGTCTCAACGCCACTGCACTCAAGGCCGAGATGGGTGAACTGAACGCTGCCTTGCACCAGAAAGGTCTCAAGCTGGGGGTCAAGAAGGCGTACGGCGATACCTTCGACCGCTTGCGGGGAATTTTCCACAAGGTTCAGGCGCTGTGTACCGAGATCCAGTCCATGCTCGCGGCAACGTTCCGCCAGCTCAATGGGGAGCACGGGTTTTCGCTGCAGGCGCCCGCCGCGCCGCAACTGGCGTCTTATGTGCAGGACCTTGATGCGGTGGAACGCGGCCATCTGCAGTATCTGGGCGTGACGAACGCGTTCCGGCTGGCGCGTGCCGAATTCGCCGACCGCTTGGTGCGCGCATTGGCAACGCGGCTGCGCACCATTCATGAGACGGCATTGGGCGACGTGGAGCTGTGGAGCAAGACGGCGGCGGCCCAACTCGATGCGCAGTTGCGGGAGCGTCGGCGCACCTTTGGCCGGCGCATCGAGGCAATCGACCGCATCCAGCAGGCCACGGGTGGCCTGAACGACCGCATCAAGGAGATCAATTCCCAAGAAGCGACGTTGAACGAGCTCGAAAGCAAGATGGGTGAGTTTACGACCTACCTGGTGCGCGTACGGGACGCGCGCCCTGCCGCGACCGAGTCAGTTGTCGGCGCGCACTCCTGACGAATAGCCGGTGGTGGCCCCTTCTGTGGCCAGCCGGGTCGTGCGCTGGCAACGTGTCCACGGGCGCAACAGTCTTCCCTGGCAGAACACGCGTGACCCGTATCGGGTGTGGTTGTCCGAAGTCATGCTGCAGCAGACCCAGGTGGTCACGGCAGCGGCATATTTCCTGCGTTTTGTTGCGCGTTTGCCCACCGTAGCCAGCCTGGCCGCAGCCTCGCAAGACGAGGTTTTGGGGCTGTGGAGCGGGCTGGGGTACTACAGCCGCGCGCGCAACCTGCATCGGTGCGCGTCCACCATCATGCGCGAACATGCCGGGGTTTTTCCGCAAACCGCCGCCGCGCTGGAGCAGCTACCTGGCATCGGGCGTTCTACCGCTGCGGCAATTGCGGCGCTGTGTTTTGGTGAACGTGTGGCGATTCTGGATGCCAACGTCCGGCGGGTCGTGGCACGGCTGTGGGCGTTCGATGGTGATCTGGCCGTCGCGACAAACGTGCAAGAGCTGTGGCACCTGGCAACCGACTTGTTGCCGCGGCGCAACGCCGCGCGCCACATGCCGCGTTACACGCAGGGCATGATGGACCTGGGTGCAACGCTGTGCCTGGCGCGCCAACCCGCATGCCCGGTGTGCCCGGTGGCGGCGAGTTGCCAGGCGAGGGCGCTGGGCACGCCTGAGTTGTTTCCCGTCAAGACCCGCAGGCTCAACCGAAGCGCCGAGTCGGTCTGGTTGTTGTGGGCGACCGATGCGACTGGTCGTGTCTGGCTGCAGCGGCGTCCGTCAACCGGGGTATGGGGCGGCTTGTATTGCCTGCCCTGGTTTGAGTCGCGCGACGCCTTGCTGGCGACAGCGTCGGCGCGTGCGCGCCGCAGTACGCACGAACTCGCACCGGTACGGCACTTTCTCACCCACAAGGATTTGTGTTTGCACCCGGTCCAGTTGCGGATGCCGACCGGTTCGCACGTCACGGCGGATGGCCGATGGGTAACCCGGACCGAATGGCCAAACCTCGGTTTGCCGGCGCCCGTGCGGACCCTACTTCTTCAGGCTTGAAGCCATCCGAACGAAGTGGTCGGATAACGTCCCGGTGTGGCGTCGATTTCGCGGTGCCGACTCAGGGTAGTCCAGCGGTCCGTGAACAGCCGGGCGAGTTCTTCCACCAGGTAAACCGAGCGGTGCTGACCACCGGTGCAACCAATGGCGACCGTGACATAGCTGCGGTGGTCATTGGCCAGCGCGGCGAGCCAGGTGTCCAGAAACCCGGCAATGTGTTGCAGCATCTTTTCCACTTCCGGCTGCTGCCGGAAATAGGCGACCACCGCTTCGTCGCGGCCCGTCAGCGCACGCAGTTCGGGCTCGTAATGCGGGTTGGGCAACATACGCACATCAAAAACGTAGTCAGCGTCGCCCGGGATGCCACGCTTGAAGGCAAACGACTCGAAGACCAGGGTCAGTTGCTTGCCACCCGCTACCACCACAATGTCGCGCACGTAACGCTGGAGCTGGGATGGCCGGATCAGGCTGGTATCGATCACATGCGCATGTTCGCGCAGGTCGGCCAGCAACTCGCGCTCCAGGTTGATGGCGTCCACCAGTGCCGGGCGCTGGTCGTTGCTGCCGTCGTCCCCGTCGGTCTGCGACAGGGGATGTTTGCGCCGCGACTCGGAGTAACGCCGTACCAGCGTATCCGTCGTGGCATCCAGGAACAGGGACTTGATCACCGCCCCTTGCTTTGCGAGGGTGCGCAGGTGGCCGGGCACTTGCGGCAGCGATGTGGCGCTGCGCGCATCCATCGCAATCGCCACCCGTACGGCTTGGCGCGTCCGCTGCAGTTTCACAAAATCAAGCAGCAACTCGGGCGGCAGGTTGTCGACGCAGTAATAGCCTGCGTCTTCAAGCGCGTGCAGCGCCACCGACTTGCCGGAGCCGGACATGCCGGTGATCAGTATCAGTTCCAGATCCATCTTTTAGTGCTCCGGCGCGTCAGGATTGGGATTGCAGCATTTCCTTGGCGTGGGCCAAGGTCGTGCCCAGGATACGTTCGCCACCCAGCATACGGGCTATTTCGCCGACCCGGGCTTCGCCCTGCACGGCGGCCACCGAGCTCAAGGTGGCCGTTCCCTGCAATCGTTTGGAGACGACAAGGTGGTGGTCGGCGCAGGCGGCTACCTGCGGCAGGTGTGTGACCGCCAGTACCTGACGGTCGCGCCCAAGTTGCTGCATCAGGCGGCCAACCGTTTGCGCCACCGCCCCGCCGACACCAGCGTCGACCTCGTCAAACAGCAAAGTCTGGGCGGTGCCCAATTGGCTGGTGGTCACCGCGATGGCCAACGCGATGCGCGACAACTCTCCGCCCGAGGCGACCTTGCCGACAGCGCGTGGCGTGCTGCCCGCGTGCCCCGCGACCAGAAACACCACATCTTCCAGACCGTACAACATGGCCTGACCGGTCTTTTGCAGCGCCACTTCGAAGCGGCCACCTTCCATCCCGAGACCCTGCATGGCCTGCGTGATAGAGCGCGCCAACGCCGGCGCTGCCTTGCTGCGCGACCTGGAAACAAGCCCTGCCTCGTGCTGGTAGTCGGCCTGTGTACGTTGTTCCGCAGCTTCCAGTGCCGCCAGGTCCGCCGCAGCGTCGAGTTGCGCGAGTTCGGCCTTCCAGCTACCCAGCAGTTGCGGCAACTCGGCGGGGCTGCGTTTGAAACGCCGTGCCAGTGCCATCCACTGGGCCAGACGCCCGTCGAGTTCGGCCAGGCGTGCCGGGTCGAGTTCGGTTTTTCCCAGGTACGCGCGCAAGGAGTGAGCCGTGTCTTCGAGTTGCGCCAGGCTGGACGCGAGTACCTCGATCAGCCCTTTGAAGCCCGGCTCGTGGCGCTCTTGCGCCTGCAACGCGCCCAGCGCCGTATTCAGTGCATTGATCGCGTTGGCGTCCTCTGCTTGCAGCGACTGCAGCGCGGTATGGGCCGCGTCCAGCAGCGCCTGGGCGTTGGACAATCGGCCGTGCACCGTATTGATCTCGTTCCATTCGTCCGCGCCGGGGGCCAGTTTGTCAATTTCGCCAATCTGCCATGCCAGGCGCTCGCGCTCGCGCTGCAGTGAGTCCTGTGCCGCGAGCGCATCGGCAAGTGTTTTCGCGGCTTGGCGCCAGTTGTGCCAGCAAAGGGACAGGGCGTGGCGTTCGAGCCCGGCGAACGCGTCCAGCAGGTCGCGCACCGCATCCGCCCGGGTCAGACTTTGCCAGGCGTGTTGGCCGTGGATATCCAGCAACTGCGCACCGAGTTCGCGCAACTGCGCGGCGGTGGCGGGGCTGCCATTGATCCAGCCGCGGCTCTTGCCCTGCAAGTCGACGGTCCGGCGCAGCAGCAAATGGTCGGCCCCATCGAAGCCGGCGCTCTCCAGCCAGCCAAACAGGGCGGTTGGACAGTCGAATTCGGCGCTCACGTCGGCGCGGGTGGCGCCTTCGCGTATACAGCCTGGGTCTGCGCGCGCTCCGGTGGCGAGCTGCAAGGCATCGATCAGGATCGATTTGCCGGCGCCGGTTTCACCGGTGAGCACACCAAACCCCGCGGCCAGCTCCAGATCGAGTTCGGCAACGATCACGAAATCACGCAGGACGATGCGTCTGAGGGCCACGGTCAGGCAACTCCTTCATTCCAGTGCAGCTTTTGGCGCAAGGTGTCAAAGTAGCTCCAGCCTTTGGGATGCAGGAAACGGGCGCGGTACTGCGAACGCGACACCACGATGCGGTCGCCGTGCAACAACGAGGCCAGCGACTGCATGTCGAAATTGGCGCTGGCGTCGCGCCCGGCCACAAGCTCGATCGTGATTTCGGTCGCGTCGGCCAGCACAATTGGGCGGTTGGACAATGTGTGCGGCGCGATCGGCACCAGTACCCAGCCCGGAATCGATGGATGCAGCAACGGCCCACCCCCGGAAAGTGCATAGGCAGTGGAACCGGTCGGGGTGGCGATGATCAGGCCGTCGGCTCTCTGATTGGCTACAAAGTGGCCATCGACTTCGACCCGCAATTCGACCATGCCTGAGGTAGCCCCCCGGTTGACCACCACGTCGTTCAAAGCCAGTGCGTCAAACACTGAATGGCCGTCGCGCACCACACGGGCCTGCATCAGGCTGCGGTGGTCCTCCTCAAAGGCCCCGGCGAGCATGGGCAGCAGGGTGGACTCAAAATCCTCGAACGGAATATCGGTAATGAAACCAAGCCGCCCCTGGTTGATGCCGATCAACGGAACGCCAAAACGTGCCAATTGCCGGCCAATGCCGAGCATGGTTCCGTCGCCGCCAACCACCAGGCCAAGATCACACTGGGCACCGATTGCGTCCACCGCCAGCGTCGCGTGGCCGGTGATGCCCATGTTCGTCGCAGTCTGGCTCTCGAATACCACCTCGCAGCCCTGATCGTGCAGGAAATGCGCAATGCCTTCCAGGGCCTGGCGCGAGGACGCGCCTGCCGGGCCTGACGCGACCGCCTGGTACTTTCCGATCAGCGCGACATGGCGAAATTTGGACGGCATTGGCAAATTACATCACTAAAATGATTCGATGCTTGATGACCGTGCCCGCTTGTTGATGAAAGCGCTGGTGGAGCGCTATATAGCCGACGGGCAACCAGTGGGGTCGCGCACCTTGTCCAGGGCATCCGGACTGGAGCTGTCGCCGGCCACCATACGCAACGTGATGTCGGATCTGGAAGACCTTGGGCTGATCGTAAGCCCGCATACGTCGTCAGGTCGTATCCCCACCGCGCGCGGCTACCGCTTGTTTGTCGACACCATGCTGACGGTGTCGAAAGGCCAGTTTGCTGCGCAGAGCCTGGCACCGGACCAGCCGCAGAAGGTGATATCGAACGCGGCGCAACTGTTGTCCAGTCTCTCGCAGTTTGTCGGGGTGGTGCTGGCTCCGCGGCGCAGTTCGGTGTTCCGGCATATCGAGTTCCTGCGTTTGTCCGAGAAACGCCTGCTCGTCATCATCGTCTCGCCCGACGGCGATGTGCAGAACCGGGTGATCTACACCGAACTCGACTATTCGCAGGGGCAGTTGATCGAAGCGGCCAACTACCTGAATGCGAATTTTGTGGGCATGGCGATCGAACAGGTGCGCGAGCGGCTGAAGAACGAAGTGGAATCGCTGCGCTCGGAGATCGCCACGCTGATGCATGCGGCGGTCACGCTCAACACCGAGGCGATAGCGCAGGCCCAGGACGAGGTGGTGATATCGGGCGAACGCAATCTGCTCGCCCTGTCGGACTTTTCAAGCGACATGGGGCAGCTGCGCCGCGCGTTCGAGTTGTTCGAGCAAAAGGCGCAACTGATGCGCCTGCTCGATGTGGCCGGCCAAGCCGAGGGGGTACGCATCTTCATCGGCGGCGAGAGCCAGGTGGTGCCGTTTGAAGACCTCTCCATCGTCAGTGCGCCGTACGAGGTAGACGGTCAGGTGGTAGGAACACTCGGTGTGATCGGCCCGACCCGCATGGCCTATGACCGCATGATCCAGATCGTCGACATCACCTCCAAACTGGTCAGCAATGCGCTGAGCCACCACAAGTAGGCCCTTACAACCGGACGCTGGTCGGGCCGTTTCGGGGTCTGGGGCGTTTCCACAATTCGGGGAGCTTTTCTACCATTCCGCGGAGATCGTCGCGCTGGGTCCACTCCGGTCTTTGACAATCCAGCGGCGGAAAATCCTCCACGTAAAATCTTGCTGTGCCAGGAGCGCCAACCATGAGCACATCAACTTTCGAGCTTGAACGCCTGAGCAAGGGGCAAGAGTCCATCGAACTACCTGTCGAGATTGCTGCGATGCTCAAAGCCGAGGCACGCCGCAGTCGCAAGTCCATAGCAGCAATCATTGCCAACTGGCTACAGGACCAGGCCGACGCGCGCGAGGCAGAGCGGCGTTGGAAAAGCCTTCGAAGCGGCAAGACCAAGGCCGTTGCGGCAGAAGACGTCTACAAACGACTTGGGATCTGATGATCTGGAAGCTGCAATACGACCCAGCCGCCGAGAAGGATCTGTCCAAGCTCGATAAGGCCGTGCAGCGCAGCGTCAAGAAGTTCCTGACCGAAGTGTGCGACTTGGCCGATCCAGCTGCGCGTCGACAGACCTTGAGCAACAAGCTGGCTGGACAGCACACTTACCGCATTGGTCAATTGCGCGTCGTTGTGACATCTTGCGCAGTGTGGTTACGGTACTGGTGCTCAAGATGGAACGGCGCGACTCGGCGTATTGAGTGCCTGGGCTTCCACCCGGTGCTCATACAGGACGGGTCCGGTCTACCTACACCTGGTCTGGCCGCTCGATGATCCTGGCGATGACGGCCGCCACTTCGCCGGGTATCTCAATCTCAAGTCGACAGCCAGTCTAATTTTGCGTGGACCACAGCGCACCGTCACGAATGTCCGTACGCTTGAGCTTGAGCACGTTA
>Ga0105048_10012276_pt1 | contig 13455 bp, 10 predicted proteins | sample MAT05_FD_78382 | JGI IMG/M metagenome (GOLD analysis project Ga0105048, IMG submission 78382) | Freshwater microbial communities from Lake Fryxell liftoff mats and glacier meltwater in Antarctica - MAT-05 | ecosystem: Environmental > Aquatic > Freshwater > Ice > Liftoff microbial mat | place...
CAGTGACGGCGGTCTTCACGGTGACCAGGCCCCAGTCGGTGCTTGCCGCACCGTCGGGTCTCGCGGGCCTCATCTCGGATATCACGTGCATCCCGCTCGACGGCGATCCGGATACCCCTGAGAGCCGTGACGTCGGCGTGCGTGGCCACGGCTTCGAGCCTGATACCACGGTCGATATCTACATCTATGTCACCGGTGTCGAGTCCTTCCCGGAACCGACCTCGACCGTCCAGACGGATGCGTTCGGCGCCTTCGAGACCAGCGTCGGCCTGGCCCTGCCCTACGAGTCACTGGAGTACGTCATCTCTGCGGTGACCCGGGGCGGCGAGGGCATCAACGGCAACGCCAATATCGCGGCGCCGTGTCCGCCGACGGTGGTCGTGACACCGACCTGCGTGGCACCCGACCAGCCATTCGACATGTCGTTCGTGGTGGATGGCTTCAGCCCCGGCGGCAGCATCCAGGTGGGCCTCATCGTGCCCGAGGGCTATGCCCTCATCGTGTCCGATCCGCTGACCGCAGACGACAACGGCCACCTCGAGTACTCCTTCAGTGGTGTCGGACCCTTGCCGGCCGGCCGGTACCAGGCGGCCGCCGTCGAGGGGGCCGGCCGCAACAGCATGGCCAGCATCGACAACAGCAACGTGATCGTGGCCCAGACGCCCGTGGAGCTGCCCTGCGTCGAGCCCCAGATCTCGGTGGACCCCGATTGCGCATCTGTGGGAGCGCCCCAGGACACCTACGCTGTGACCGTGTCCGGGGCCGGGTTCCGGTACGGCGAAGCCCGCGTCGCGTGGGATGTCGGTGGCTCGGAGGAGACGTTCCCCATCGACCAGATCGGCGACGACGGCACCTTCAGCGTCTCCATCCAACCATTCCAGCGGCCGCGCGGGCGCATCACCGTGCGTGTGACGCAGACCTTCCCCTATACACCGCCCGACGGCGGCGAGAGCGACTACCTGCTGGGGTCGTATCCCACCTTCCTGTATCCGCCACGGGTCGCGGAGACCCGATTCCGGGTGCCCTGCCGCCCGACGGCCACGCCGGTCACGGCGACGCCGCTCATGGACCTGGACCCGGATTGTGCCTCGCCAGCGCTGGTCGGCGACCCAGAACGCCGCTACCAGATCGGCGTTGCCGCGTCGGGCCTGGTGCCGGGCCCAGTGGACATCGTGTTCGATGCCGGCGCCGCCGCCTCCGACGTCACACCGCCGGAGCAGTTCCCGGGTGAGGTCGGCAATGACGGCGTCCTGCTGTCGCAGACCATCACGCCCCTTGCGAGACCCGTGGGGGAGTACCGCGTCGCCATCCTGCAGGGGGAGGCATCGGTCATCGAGCGCGTCTTCCGGGTGCCCTGCACCGAACCCGATGGGGTGCTGCGGGTACTCCGGCCGGAATGCGGCGCTATCGCGCCCGGTGTGCCCGAGAGCTACTCCATCCGTCTCCGGGGCCGTGGCTGGTATCCGGGCACGCTGGAACTGACCTTCGACCAGAAGGGCACGCCGGAGGTGCAGTCAGCCACGGTCGGTGACGACGGCACCTTCGACGCACAGCTGCCCGGCGGCGGTCGGGACCGCGGCGAGTACACGGTCCTGGTTCGCCAACGTGACGCCCGGGGCGTCGTGCTGCGCGCCTCGCGCGTGTTCACCGTGCCCTGCGTCGAGCCGACGCTGACCATCGAGCCACTATCCGGGCCGACCGGCTACACCACGACGGTGACCGGCACCGACTTCGCGCCGGGCACGATCGTGACCCTGACCTGGGACCGGGGCATCACGGCCGCGACACCTATCGAGGTCACGGCGGACGCGGCCGGCGCATTCGAGACGATCATCTTCCTGCTGCCGCATGACATCCCTGGTCAGCGGGTCCTGACGGCAGGCACACCCGCGGACCCGGGCGCGTTCCCGGAGGTCGCCGTGGACTACCTGGTCACCGTGGGGTCGGGGCAGCCGCCAGGGGGTCCCGACGACCCAGGCGGGGTGATCTTCCGCCGCTGACCCGCGCCAGCCTGCCGGCCCGGCTCAGGCCCGGTCAGTGCTTGACGTCGATGGTCACCAGGACGGTCGTGGTCGGCTGCGGGTCATCAGCGGTCCAGTCGGGGATCTGGAGCGAGTAGCACGCGGCGCCATCCACCCCGAGGACGATCCACGGGAACCCGTTGTCGTCCTTCTCCATCGTGATCCACTTCATGGACGACAGGGTCAGTGCCCGGTCCAGGCTCCAGGTCAGTCGAACATCCTCTAACAGCCCCAGCGCCACGGCGACATCGCCCGCCTGTGGCGCCGAGACCTTGAGCGTCGTGGGGACCTCGTCGAGTGGCATCACGCGGACGATCGCCTGCGTGCCGTCACGGCCGGTACCGCGCTGGTCCAGGGTCACGATGAGTCGGTCGTACTTGCCCTTGTTGGCCCACTCGATGCGCCGGAGGTTCCAGCCCTCGCTGAGGGGATCGGGGATGGTGCTCTCCGTGTCACACACGTAGGCTCCGGGCGCCGGGGCCTTCGTGGGTGTCGCGGGGCTGGGTGTCGGCTTCTTCGTAGGCTTGGGTGTCCTGGTCGGCGTGGGCTCGGGCTCCACGGTTGGCTCGGGTGTCACGTCCTCCGTCGGCGCTGGGATGGCTGTCACGACGGGCTCGACGGTTGGCTCGGGTGTCGGCGCGTCGGTCGGGTCTGGCTCGGCAGTGACCGCAGGCGCCACCGTGGGGTCACCGGTCGCCGCAGGGGTGCTGCTGCCCAGGGCGCTGATGGGCGGGGTCGGGGGGATGGCGTTATTGGCATTGAAGGCGCCACTCAGCACCACGGCGATGCCGGCGACGGCCGCGATGAACACGGCCGCGATGCCCGCGATCGCGAGGCGCTTGCCAGTGCCGCCACCGCTGGCTGCCGCCGCACCGGCCGCCGTGGCAGGCCCGGGGGCAGGTCGAGGCGATCCGGCCATGGTGCCCACGGACGGATCGAGCTTCTGGCCGCATCGCTGACAGAAGGAGCGGCCCGGGGGGTTCATCAGGCCGCAGTTGCGGCACGGGACTCCGGGTGCCTGGGGCGGCGGCATCACGCCATACGCGGCCTGCTGCTGCATCGGCGGCGGGGCGCCCGGTGGTTGCGGGTTGGCGGGTGCCGCGTACACCGGTGGCGGCGGTGCCGGGACCGGCACGGGGACCGGCGCTGCCGGCTGGGCCTTCGGCGCGGCCTGGACCGCCGGCGGAGGCGCAGTCGGGACAGGCGGTGGAACCTGCTGGGCCGAGGGTGGCGGCGGAGCGTCAGCGCTGGTCTGATCCGTCTCGGCGGAGCCGCTCCAGGCGAGATACGTGCCGCAGTCGCCGCAGAACTCGTCGCCGGGCTCGTTCAGGTAGCCGCAATTGGCGCATGTGACCCGATCGCTCATCCCGGAGCTCCTCCCGACATGTGGAAGCCCGAGTCTAGCGCGCGGTCAGCGGGCACGGATGAGCCATCGAGTCAGCGCCGGATGTCCAGGATGAGGTCGGCCGTCTGGGTGCTGTCGGAGCCGTCCTTCCAGTCCGGTGCATTGAGGCGTGCGCAGCCTGTGCCGGCGACGCCCATCGCGGCATGTGTCACGCCATCTGCGTCACGCCGGATATCCACGGACTCCAGGGCGCGCAACGCGGCCGGCTGCCCGGTCAGGGGCGTGCCGGCGATGACCGGACCATCGAACGTCAGCACCAGTGCCCGGTCGCCCAGGGGCCGCGTGATGCCGAGCGTGGAGGCGGCCTTGCCGGGGGCCATGAATGCCATGCGCACCGTGGTCCCGGTACGCACCGAACCCTTGACCCGCGCCAGGGAGATGGTCAGTCGATCCGTGGTCGAGCCACCGGCCCAGACCGCGCGCGTGACGCGCCAGCGGCCGCCGAGCGGGTCGGCGATCGCCCCCGACTTGCAGGTCCACTTGGAGATGGTGCCGATGGGCCTGGGTGTCGTGGTTGCACCGGGCTCATCCGTGGCCGCAGGCGCATCGGTCGCGGTCGGTCCGTCCGTCTCGGAAGGTGCGTCGGTGCCGGCAGGCTGGGAGGCCTCGGGACCGATGGTCGACCCAGGGTCGATCGAGCCAGTGGGGAAGGTGAGGGCGGGCGAGGCCGCCGGTGGCAGGGAAGCCGACACGATCGCGGACGGACCAGGGCTGACGTTGGCCGTGGCGGAGTTGCCCTGGAAGCCCTTGAAGATGAGGAAGCCGGCGCTACCCACGATGGCGACGACGGCCAGCAGACCCAGGATGGCCGCGATTCCAGTGCCGTGGTCACTGGGCAGGTCCGCACGCTTGGTGGTGGTGCCGCGGACCGGGTCACGAGGCGCACCAAGTGGCAGCCCGCAGTTCCGACAGAACCGGACCGTGATGTCGTTGCGCAACCCGCAGACGGGGCAGGTGATCGTGGGCGGGATCTGCATCGGCCGCTGCGCAGCGGCCTGGCCTCGCCGTCCTGGGAGCCTCATCAGGGGCATGGTGCCACAGACAAGGCTCCTGCCCGGGTGAAGGTCGGGTCGAGTTCCCGCAACCCAACGCCACGGAGATGCCCAGGGACGAGGCTCAGCGTCCCTGGGCCGCGTGCACCGCGGGGATGATGTCGCGGCCGTAGGCCTCCAGCTGGGCCTCCTCGTCGCCGTTCATGAGGTACAGGTTGAACTGGTCCACGCCCGCCTCACGGAGCTCGGCCAGCTTCTGGATGTGCTCATCGACCGAGCCGATGACGCAGAACCGGTCGACGACTTCGTCGCTTACGAAGCCGGCATTGCTGGAACCGACCTCGGCGTGGTGGAGGTAGTCGTAGCCGGTCCGATCCCGGATGTAGCCCGTCAGTGACTCCGGCAGTTCGTCGCGCGGGTACTTGTTGACGAGGTCCACCACGTGGTTGCTCACGAGGGCCGGGAACCAGCGCACCCGGTCACGCACCTCCTCGCGGGGTCCCACGTGCGCGGGTGCCGCGGCCTGGATGCTGATGCTCGCCGGGTCGCGACCGGCGGCCGTGGCCGCCTCCCGGACCATGCCCGCCAGCCAGCGGATGAGGTCCGGATCGGCCAGCTGCAGGATGAGCCCGTCTGCCACCCGGCCGGTCATGGCCAGGGCCATCGGCCCGTAGCCGGCGACCCAGACGGGCAGCTTCCACGAGCCCGTCCAGGGGAATCGGAGCTCGACGTCCTCGTGGCTGCGCGTGCGACCCTCCACCAGGTCGCGGATGAGCTCGATGGCCTGTTCCAGGGTCTGCATCGTCGTGGGCGGCTTCCCTAGCACCCGACGGGCACTGTCGCCGCGACCGATGCCGAGGTCCATCCGACCTCCGGAGATGATGTCCAGCGTCGCCAGTGCGCTCGCGGTCACGCTCGGCTCGCGCGTCGCCGGGTTGGTGACGCATGTGCCCAGGCGCATCGTGTCCGTATTCAGGGCCATGAGGGTCAGGAGCGGATAGACCTCCTGCCACAGGACGTGCGAGTCGAACAGCCAGCCATATGTGAAGCCGGCGGCCTCTGCCTGGCGCGTGAGCGCGACGGTCCGCTCGATGGTGTGGTCGGGCTTGAGGGTGAAGCCAAAGTCCATGGCCCGGCAGGGTACACCGACCAGACCGCGCGGCGCAGTCCCCGGCCCAAACCTGCGGTGTCTCGTAGGCTGTACCCATGACCAGTGCCGCGTCCCGGATAGCGCTCCTGCTCACGATCGGCCTCCTGTCCGGACCGATCGTGAGCGCGCAGTCGCCATCCCTGGTCGCGTCGCCCACCAGTGGGGCATCGATCGGTGGTCCGTCCTCCGGCCAGGTCACGAGCGACGACGGTCGCCTGACGTTGGACATCCCGGTCGGCGCGCTGCCGGATGACGTACACCTGTCGGCGGGCCGGGTGCCCGTTCTGGTGCCTGCCGTCGCGGCGTATGAGCTGCGACCCTCGGGCACGACCTTCAGCGCGCCGGTGACCGTCTCCTGGCACCTCGACCCGGCAGGGTTCCCGCCGGCCACGGCCGGCAACCTGGTCTGGTTGGGCATGGCCCGCACCGACGATGTCGTCGGCGGCACGTGGGCGTGGCTGGACGATCCGCATGTCACGGTCGTCGACGGCAGCTACACCGTCACCGGCCAGCTCGGTCGATCGGGCACGCTCATCGTCACCCAGCTGCCGGCCCTGGTCCGTGGACCCGAGGCGATGTGGGGTATGGGATACGCACCGGGCCGGGGCATCCCGGTCGACATGGACCTGGTGCTGGTCACTGGGGCCGGCACCCCCGCCACGGCCACCTTCAGCGGCGACTGGCGGTTCGGTGGCGGCTACCCCGAGCGCATCAGCGTCACGCCGTCCGCCGCCGAGGCGGACCAGCTGGCCGCGGTATGGCAGTGCCAGCGCACCGGGGACACGTCACTGGCAACGACGTTCGGAGTCCGCGAGGGGGCCGAGCCGGGGTCCGTGGTGCGGCCACCTGGTCTGGGGCCCGCTGCGGCCGCGTTCTCGGTCACCTTCCCGGTGGCCTGCGGAACGGTGCATCCCGATCCCGATCCGGACACCTGAGCCGCTAGGGCTTGACCAGGTCCTCGTAGGCGTCCGGCCGACGGTCACGATAGAACTGCCACGTCTGGCGGACCTGCTCGATGACCGACATATCCATGTCGCGCACCAGCAGCTCCTCGTTGTGGGCATCGCCGATGGCGCCGATGTACTGGCCGCGCGGGTCCACGAAGTAGCTCTGGCCGTAGAAGTCGTTGTCGCCCAGGGGCTCGATGCCGACGCGGTTGATGGTGCCCACGAAGTAGCCGTTGGCCACCGCGTGCGATCGCTGCTCGATGTGCCACAGGTACTCCGACAGGCCACGTGACGTGGCGCTGGGGATGAACACCATCTCGGCGCCATTCAGGCCCAGTGCGCGAGCACCCTCCGGGAAGTGGCGGTCGTAGCAGATGTACACGCCGATCTTGCCGATATCCGTCTGGAATACGGGATATCCCAGGTTGCCCGGCCGGAAGTAGTACTTCTCCCAGAAGCCCTTCACCTGAGGGATATGGGTCTTGCGGTACTTGCCCAGGTACGTGCCGTCAGCGTCGATGACCGCAGCGGTGTTGTAGTAGATGCCCGACGCCGTCGAGTCCTCCTCGTACATCGGGGCGATCACGATCATGCCCGTCTGCTTGGCAAGGTCCTGCATCCGCTTCGTCGTCGGCCCATCCGGTATGAGCTCGGTGTACCCGAAGTACTCGGGATCCTGCACCTGGCAGAAGTAGGGACCGTAGAACAGTTCCTGGAACAGGATGACCTGGGCGCCCTGCTTCGCCGCCTCGTAGGCGTGCTGCTCGTGCTTCTGGATCATCGATTCCTTGTCGCCCGTCCAGGTGGCCTGGACCAGTGCGGCGCGGACGATTCGAGACATACGAGATCTCCTCCGGACTCGACCACCCGAGGGGCGGCTGCGGCCGCGAGCGGCCACGATTGGCTGGCGATGTGGTGACGGAGGGTACACCTCAAGGCCCTCGACAGGACCCCGAGACTCGACGCACGGGTATCGTCATCGTCCTGTTCGGGCCTGCTGCACGAGACCGCCGAGCGTCGGTGTCGCGCTCGCAGGCCTCGGCACCAAGTTGCCGTCCGACCAGCCGGTTCCCGCTAGCGCATCACCAGGAACGCATCCAGGTCCACACGTGGTCGCCCGGGCGTGCCGAGGGCCTCCAGGCGCACGGTGTGTCGATCGCCAGACTTCCAGGTCTGTGACCAGACCAGCAGCCGTTGGTTGTGGTCGCCGCCGCGGAGGTCGACGACCGCGACCCGTTTGCCGTCCACGATGACCCTCGCCTTGCCTCGACCGGGGCCGGTGGGCGCCACGATGGCCACTGCCCGGCCCGTGAAGCGAAGCGTCGCCTCGGCACCCTTGCGGAGCGTGAACCGACTGGTGCCGCCGAGCGCAGCCTGCTTCAGCAGCGTCCGCCACGGGCCGGTGAGATCGGCACTCTGTGACTGGATGATGTGACCACTCAGGCTCGAGCTCGTGTTCCAGGCACTCGAGTTGCCGTCCGCGTCGATGGCGCGCACCCGGAACCGGACGCTCGCTGCCGTCTGCAGTCGAAACCGGAAGCTGGTGGCACGGATGCCCTGCAACTCGACGGTGCGCCAGCGACCGCCGGCGACCCGGCGCTGCAGCTGGTATCGAGCGAGGCCGCTGCCGCCCGTGTCACTGCCATGCCACGACATCCGCCCGGCACGTGCATCGATCTGCTGTCCAGTGACGAGCGTCAGTCGGGGCGTGCTGACCTTGGGATCGCGCTTGTCCTTCGGGCCGCCGCCGGCCACGCCCGTGTCCGACCAGACGAACTCCACGGAACGGTAGTAGCGCTCCTGGATCCGCTGGCGCGACCAGCCCTTCGACTCCGCACATGTCTGTGCCGAGCGGGTATAGATACGCCAGCCGTCGGCGTCCGCGGCACACTTGCTGACGGTGCCGGCGCGATACCCCGTGAGGAAGAACCGGCCCTTCTTGCGGAGCGTCAGGTCCCAGGTCGCAGCGATCGCCGAGAGCTGGTTCGCGCGCGGCGTTGCATGCTCGGGCCGGAACAGCTGGTCCATGGTGTCGTCGCGGACGTCGTAGCAGGTGCCACCAGCGCGATAGCCACTCCGATGATGGCCCTCCAGCGCGTAGTACCAGGCGTACTGCTTGACGGCCGTGGCGCCGACCTGGAGCACCGCGTCGGGCAGCCAGGTGGGGAACTCACCGGAGGACATGACGATGCCCACGTACAGCCGGAAGTCGACGGTCTCGACCTTGCCGGTCTTGCTCCGGTAGACCTTGATGGTGTCCGGTGCCTGTGTGCGGCTGCGCCAGTTAGTGCCGCAGGAACTCGCCTCGGCAGTCGTCGTGACCTGGGGTGCGAGCGGGGCCCCGATGGCCACCGTGGCAAGCGCGCCAAGGAGCAGGAAACGACGAGCGTTCCGACTGGGCAGACGTGACGCCCGCTGGGCGCCCTGATCGACATGCGGCAACGTTCCGCCTCCTCTCCCCCGGATCGACGCGCTGGGGCGCGCCGAGCGGTGGGCTGGTGTCGCCGTCAGCGGAAGGAGCGCGCAACCACGTGGCTACGTACGGAGGACCTGACCCGGACACGGCTGCTCGGGTGGAGGCCGACGACAACGTTCTCCGGCCCACGCACATGGGGCTGCGCGAGGACGGACCCGGGCGCGGCCACGGCAGCCGACGACCGAGGGAACCCTGCCGCTGGGGCGGCGATCTTCGGTTTCGAGCCTCTACTCGTCAGGTTGATGAGCGGCTAGCCTACCAGCCGCCGCAACCCCGGCGGAGCGCCGAAGTCCCCTGGGCCACGATCAGGCCTTGATCCGGTAGGTCATCCAGGCGCCGATACCGGCCAGCACGCCGCCGATCCAGAAAGCCAGCAAACCAAGCCAATCGCCGATATCCAGCGGCGTGGCGGCCCGGAGCGTCACGAGCAGCGAGTAGATGGCGCTCAGCAGGAGTGCGCCGCCAAGGAGCACCAGGGCCACCCGGTACCAGGGGCCAAAGCCCTCTCGCTCGGTGCGCTCCAGCCCGATGATGACCAGGAGCACTGCCGAGAGGAGGACGGCTGACTCGCCAGCGTGGGCGGTGTCCAACAGGAACCCGAACACCAGGAACGAGAAGACCGCGATGAGCAGTGCGCCAGTGCCCAGCAGCAGCTCCGCAGTGCCGAGCCTGTCCTTGATGCCCGAGGCCAGGCCGCTGATGGCGGCAGCCACCTGGGCGCCTGCTGGTGGGCCTGCTGGTGTTGCCGGTGGCGGGGGTGGCGGCGGAGCTGCTGCCGCGATCGCCGGTGCTGGCACGGCCGCCTCGGTCGCGGCAATGGGGGCCGGGGTCGGTACAGCGGCGACCTCTGCGGCCGCTGGTGCCGGGGTCGGTACAGCGGCGACCTCTGCGGTCGCTGGTGCCAGGGTCGGTACAGCGGCGACCTCTGCGGTCGCTGGTGCCAGGGTCGGTACAGCGACGACCTCTGCGGCCGGTACCGCGGCCACCTCGTTCAACTCGGCATCAGGCTCGACGCTCTCGGCGCCAGCCTTTGGCTTCCGCGGTGTGGCCATCGGTGGATCCCTCCGCAACCTTGTGGTGTCGATGGAGAGGACGCGAGCTTCCGGCGGTCCCGTCACCGACAGCAGCGTGATCGCGCCCGGCCGGGGAGTCCCGGACGCTGCGTCCGGGTCGCCGACGCTGCGAACGTACCACGGCACGCAAGCGCCACGAGGATGACGCCGAAACTTGTCCACATGCCTGCCGACCTGTCCGGGGGACAACAGGGTGTTGGGATGCGGTCCCCCCGGTACGACCGCCGCGGCCACGATAGGTCCAGGGTCAGATGCGCGGCGGGCCCCCGGGCCCTACTGTGCGGAGCACGCGCAGTTCGTCCAGGCAGGCGGACGGGCGGCGCTACGGACTCATCCTCAAAATGGTCCGGCTCGGAGGCCGGTTTCTCATCTGGAGAAGCGGCCGGGGTATCCCGGCCGCCGAGCGACAATCCAACCAAACGAGCGGGGTGCTTCTGGGGCGCCTCGCTCGTTCTGCATGTCCAGGAGGCCGTGTCGGCCGGTATGTCGACTCCCGCATCGCGCCGGGCGGCACCACCATGGCGGAATCCCATCCGGTGAGCGATACGACGACCGAAACCCCAGCAACCGTGACCTCGACCATCGGATCGACCACCCGACGGGAATCGAGCGGCTGAGCTGCCCGACCGGGAGTAGGATCGGCCCGAATGGGCACGCTACGACCCGAGATCGGCTTCCCGATCGTCGGATCGACCACCCAGCGGGAATCGAGCTGCGGAGTTAAGGCAGTTGCGGGCGACCGAGTGGCTGAGGACGCGGGCGACCGAGTGGCTGAGGACACGGACACGGACACGGACACCGGCACGGACCGGGGCAGCCTTGGTGCGTACGCCCCGCGGCCCTCCGTGCGACACTGCCGCGACCGTCACCCCGGAGGAGAGAGATGACCATCCAGGTCGCGCCCGAGCACATGAGCGGGGAGCAGATCGTCGCGCTCAGCCGCAAGCATTCGCTGTACGAATGGTCAGCCCAGTCTGCGGTCGATCCCATCCCGGTCGAGCGCGCCGAAGGCGTCTACTTCTACTCACCGGACGGTACCCGCTACCTGGACTTCAATAGCCAGCTGATGTCCGTGAACATCGGTCACGGCGACGCACGCGTGAACGACGCGGTGTACGCCCAGATGCAGCAGATCGCCTACGCAAATCCGTTCATGGCCACCGAGCCCCGGGCGCGCCTGGGCGCCAAGTTGGCCGAGATCTGCCCCGGCGACATCGACGTCTTCTTCTTCACCAACGGTGGCGCGGAGGCGAACGAGAACGCCATCAAGCTCGCGCGTCAGTTCACGGGGCGCCAGAAGATCATGGCCCGCTACCGCTCGTACCACGGTGCGACCGGCCAGGTGATGGTTGCCACGGGTGACCCGCGCCGATGGGCGGCCGAGACGGGCGTTTCGGGCATCGTTCGTTTCCCCGACTTCCATCGCTGGGGGCGCAAGGATCCGGAGCCGGTCGAGCAGAGCCTGCGCGACGTGGAAGAAGTGATCATGTTCGAGGGGCCAAATACGATCGCGGGCATGATCGTGGAGACGGTCGTGGGCACCAACGGCGTCCTCATCCCGCCCGATGGCTACATGCAGGGCCTCCGGGCCCTCTGCGACAAGTACGGCATCCTGCTCATCACGGACGAGGTCATGTCGGGCTTTGGCCGGACAGGCAAGTGGTTCGCGGTCGATCACTGGGACGTCGTGCCGGACCTCATCACGATGGCCAAGGGCCTCACGGCGTCGTACGTGCCGCTGGGTGCTGTGGGCATGCGCCGCAAGATCGCGGATGCGTTCACGGACAAGGTGTTCTACGGCGGCCTGACCTACAACAGTCATCCCGTGGGCTGTGCCGCGGCCCTCGCCACGATCGCGGTGTACGAGGAGGACGGGCTCATCGAGCGCGCCGCGCGGATGGGCAGCGTGATGCGCGCCCACCACGAGGCGCTATACGCCAAGCACCCCAGCATCGGCGGTATCCGCAACATCGGCCTGTTCGGCATCCTGGAGCTGGTCCGCGACCGGGCAACGTACGAGCCGCTCGCGCCCTACAACGGCGCCAGCGCGGAGACCAAGGCTGTCGGCGCGTACCTGCGCGACCACGGCCTGTACACGTTCGTGCGCTGGAACACGATCATGACCAACCCACCGCTGACCATCACAGAGGACGAGCTCGCGGAAGGCTTCGCCATCATCGACGCCGCCCTCGACCTCGCCGACCAGGGCGTCCACGGCTGACGCTCCGATCCGCGGCCAGCCCCACGCTCGCACGGCGTCCATGAACGACGGGTCCCGCAGCGTCGCCCGCCTGGGCCGCAGCGTCCTGCTGCTGGTCGGCTTCTTCGTGGTCGTCGCCGTCCTGTGGGAAGGCTTCAAGTGGTTGTTCGGTGACCCGTGGCGCATCGACGACCTGCTGGGCACAGGCAGCAGCTATTTCCACCAGCCACCCTTCCGGCTGCTGCAGGCGACCGACCTCCAGCTGCCCCATGTGTGGCAGATCCTCGGAGCGCTCGCGGAGCCGGTCCAGCGAAACCAGGACCAGACGCTGTTCCAGTACCTCGTGGGAGCCGCGGCCTACACCTGGGCAGAGGCGTTCATCGGCTTCTCGCTGGGCGCCATCATCGGCGTCACGCTGTCCGCGATCTTCGTCCACTCGACGCTCGCCGAGCGCGCCTCGATGCCCTTCGTCATCACCAGCCAGACCATCCCCATCGTGGCCCTGGCGCCGCTCATCGTGGTCAGCTTTGGTCGTGGCCTGACGTCGGTGGTCATCATCGCCACCTACCTCACCTTCTTTCCGGTGACCATCTCCCAGCTGCGCGGCCTGCGCTCACCGGACCTGCGGGCGATGGAGCTGATGCGCTCGTACGCCGCGTCCAACTGGGCCATCTTCTGGAAGGTGCGCATGCCGGCATCGATGCCCTACCTGTTCACGGCACTCAAGGTGGCCGCCGCAGCGAGCATCGTCGGCGCCATCATCGGCGAGGGTCCTGGCGGCGTGAAGGAAGGGCTCGGCCGGGCCATCGTCAACTTCAACCAGCAATACATCACGGGTCCCGAGAAGCTGTGGGCGACCATCCTCATCGCGTCCCTCACGGGTATCTGCTTCTACATCCTGGTGCGCATCGCGGAGATGATCAGCCTCCGCCACCGACGACCTGTCCAGCTATGAACGGAGGCCATCGATGACGTCCCCGAGTCTCCCCGGTGGCGCTGCCGCGACGCCCGCGACAGGGGCATCCGTGCCGGCCGCCGGTGCCTCGGTGCCGGCCGCCGGTGGCTCCGTGCCGGCCGCCGGTGGCTCCGTGCCGGCCGCCGGTGGCTCCGTGCCGGCCGTCCGACTGGCGGGTATCCACAAGGCCTTCCCGGTCCATGGCGGCGACCCGACCGTCGCGCTCCAGGACATCA
>Ga0105048_10012277_pt1 | contig 13455 bp, 10 predicted proteins | sample MAT05_FD_78382 | JGI IMG/M metagenome (GOLD analysis project Ga0105048, IMG submission 78382) | Freshwater microbial communities from Lake Fryxell liftoff mats and glacier meltwater in Antarctica - MAT-05 | ecosystem: Environmental > Aquatic > Freshwater > Ice > Liftoff microbial mat | place...
ACAGCAACGAAAGCGAGTGGAAGGCGTTCCGCAACAACAAGAACAACGAAGCCTTCCTGGACCGCATCTACATCGTCAAGGTGCCCTACTGCCTGCGTGTCAGCGAAGAGATCCACATCTACGAAAAGCTGCTCAAGAACTCGTCACTGGCCGCCGCCACCTGCGCCCCCGGCACGCTGAAGATGATGAGCCAGTTTGCCGTGCTCACGCGCTTGAAAGAGCCCGAAAACAGCAGCCTCTATTCCAAGATGCTGGTGTACGACGGCGAGAACCTGAAAGACACCGACCCGCGCGCCAAGAGCTACCAGGAGTACCGCGACTACGCCGGTGTCGACGAAGGCATGAACGGCATCAGCACACGCTTTGCCTACAAGATCCTGTCCAAGGTGTTCAACTTCGACAGCGCCGAGGTGGCGGCCAACCCGGTGCACCTGATGTACGTGCTGGAGCAGCAGATCGAACGCGAGCAGTTCGCCAAGGAAACCGAAGACAAGTTCGTCGGCTTCATCAAGGAACTGCTGGCGCCGCGGTATGCTGAATTCATCGGCAAGGAAATCCAGACCGCCTACCTGGAAAGTTACAGCGAATACGGCCAGAACATCTTCGACCGTTACGTCACCTACGCCGACTACTGGATCCAGGACCACGAGTACCGCGACACCGACACCGGCGAAGTCTTCGACCGCGCGTCGCTGAATGGCGAACTCGAGAAGATCGAAAAGCCCGCCGGCATTGCCAACCCGAAGGACTTCCGCAACGAGATCGTCAACTTCGTGCTGCGCGCGCGCGCCAACCACCAGGGCAACAACCCGGTCTGGACCAGCTACGAAAAGCTGCGCACGGTGATCGAGAAGAAGATGTTCAGCAACACCGAAGAGCTGCTGCCGGTGATCAGCTTCAACGCCAAGGCCAGCGCCGACGAAGCCAAGAAGCACGAAGATTTCGTGACCCGCATGGTGGCCAAGGGCTACACGCAGAAGCAGGTGCGCCTGCTGTGCGAGTGGTACCTGCGGGTGCGCAAGTCAAGCTGAGCCCATGCAACACATCGTCGACAGGCGGTTGGCCGGCAAGAACAAGTCGATCGGCAATCGCGAGCGCTTCCTGCGCCGCTACAAGGACCAGATCAGGGAAGCCGTCAAGCGTGCCATCGACGGCCGCGGCATCCGCGACATGCAGCGCGGCGAGGACATCCACATCCCCAAGAAGGACCTGTCCGAGCCGGTCTTCGGCCACGGCTCTGGCGGTGTGCGCGAAACGGTGCACCCGGGCAACAAGGACTACGTGCGGGGTGACCACATCGAAAGGCCCAAGGGCGGCCAGGGCAGCGGCAGTGGCAAGGGCCAGGCCGGTGCCAGCGGCGAAGGCGAAGACGACTTTGTCTTTGCGTTGAGCAAGGAAGAGTTCATGCAGGTCTTCTTCGAAGACCTGGCCTTGCCACATCTTGTGCGCACGCAGTTGGCTGAAGTGCCTGAATACAAAAGCCACCGTGCCGGCTTCAGCAACGACGGCACGCCCAGCAACCTGAGCGTGGTGCGCAGCATGCGCGGTGCCCTGGGCCGCCGCATCGCCTTGGGCATGGGGCCACGCCGTGAACTGCACGAGCTGGAAGCCCAACTGCTGGAATGCCAGCAAGCGCTGGAGCCGGGCGACAAGGTGGCCGAGGCCACCATCGCCGAGCTGAGCGAACGCATCACCGCGCTGCGCGCCCGAGTCGAACGCATCCCTTTTCTGGACCCCATCGACCTGCGCTTCCGCAACCGCGTGAGGACGCCGGTGCCCACCAGCAAGGCGGTGATGTTCTGCCTGATGGACGTCTCGGGTTCGATGGACGAAGGCCGCAAGGAACTGAGCAAGCGCTTTTTCATCCTGCTGTATCTGTTCTTGACGCGGCACTACGAAAAGATCGACCTCGTCTTCATCCGCCACCACACGCAGGCGCAGGAAGTGGACGAGCAGAACTTCTTCCACGCCCGCGAAACCGGCGGCACCGTGGTGAGCAGCGCGCTGGTGCTGATGGAAGAAATCATCAAGGCGCGTTACGACCCCAGCCAGTGGAACATTTACGGCGCACAGGCCAGCGACGGTGACAACTGGCACCACGACAGCGGCCGCTGTCGCGAACTGCTCAGCGAAAAGCTGCTGCCGCTGGTGCGCTACTTCGCTTACGTGCAGGTGGCCGAAGAAGAGCAGAACCTGTGGGAGGAATACAGCCACCTGCAAGCTGCGCACAAACACTTCGCCATGCGCAAGGCCACCGAGGCCAGCCAGATCTACCCCGTGTTCCGTGATCTGTTCAAAAAGGAAGGCGCAAAGGCCGCATGAAGCTCAAGCCCCTGGCCCTGGAGCAACCCCTGCCGCTGGCCCAGCGCCCCAGCGAACACCTGCCCGGCCCCAGCGACTGGAGCTTCGAGCTCGTCGAGCGCTACCACCGCATCATCAAGGCCACGGCCGATCGTTTCGGGCTGGACACCTACCCCAATCAGCTGGAGATCATCACTGCCGAGCAGATGATGGACGCCTACTCCAGCGTGGGCATGCCAGTGAACTACCGCCACTGGAGCTACGGCAAGGAGTTCATCTCCACCGAGAAGAACTACAAACGTGGCCACATGGGGCTGGCCTATGAAATCGTCATCAACAGCAACCCCTGCATCAGCTACCTGATGGAAGAAAACACGATGGCCATGCAGGCCCTCGTGATTGCCCATGCGGCCTATGGCCACAACAGCTTCTTCAAGGGCAACTACCTGTTCCGCATGTGGACCGATGCGGCGTCGATCATCGACTACCTGGTCTACGCCAAGAACTACGTTGCGGCCTGCGAAGAAAAACATGGGCTGGACGCGGTGGAAAACTTCATCGACAGTTGCCACGCGCTGTCCAACCACGGCGTGGACCGCTACCGCCGCCCCAGCCGCAAGAGCCTGGCGCAAGAACTGGCCGAGCGCATCGACCGCGAGGCTTACGCGCAGCGCCAGGTCAACGACCTGTGGCGCACGCTGCCGCGCCGTGCCGAAAAGGAAGGCGCCGCGCCAGAGGCCAAACGCTTCCCCGATGAACCGCAAGAGAACCTGCTGTACTTCATCGAAAAAAACGCGCCGCTGCTTGAACCCTGGCAGCGCGAGATCGTGCGCATCGTGCGCAAGGTGGCGCAGTACTTCTACCCGCAGCGCCAGACCCAGGTCATGAACGAAGGCTGGGCCACGTTCTGGCACCACAAGCTGCTGAACACCATGTATGACGACGGCTTCCTGACCGACGGCGTGATGATCGAGTGGTTGAAATCGCACACCAACGTCATCTACCAGCCGCCAGTGGGGCACCCGGCTTACAGCGGCATCAACCCGTACGCACTGGGCTTTGCGATGTACACGGACATCGTTCGGATCTGCGAAAAGCCCGACGCCGAAGACCGCGACTGGTTTCCCGATATCGCGGGCAAGCCGTGGCTGCCCGTGCTGGACCACGCCATGCGCAACTTCAAGGACGAAAGTTTCATCTGCCAGTACCTCAGCCCCAAGCTGATGCGCGACCTGCGCCTGTTTGCCATCCACGACGATGAAAAACAGAACGAGCTGGAAGTCAGCGCCATCCACGACGACAGCGGCTATCGCCGCGTGCGCGAGTCGCTCAGCCGTCAGTACGACCTGGGCAGCCGCGAGCCCAACATCCAGGTCTGGAACGTCAACCTGCGCGGTGACCGATCACTCACGCTGCGCCACTTCCAGCACAACGACCGCCCGCTGCACGACAGCGGTCAAGAAGTGATGAAACACGTGGCACGGCTGTGGGGTTTTGGCGTGCACCTGGAAAGCACCAACGCCAAGGGTGACGTGACCAAGCGATTCAGCGTGCCGGCGCCGACGAACTGATCAGCGATCCGTTCGTCGGCCCTCAGGTTTTCAGCGGCTCAGCGAGCGCCGACCTGTCGCACCCGCCAACAGCAGTGCCAGGCTGACCAGCGCCAGCGTCGCGGGCACCGGCACCGCCGTGGCCGTGATCTCGATGTTGCGCAGCGAGAAGCTGCCGTCGATGAGGTCGGGGCTGCCAGGGCCGAAGGCGGCATCCGCCATCATCAGCGTGCGGCCAAAGCCGGCCCAGCTGAGGCCGGATTCGCTGAAGTCGATGTTGGCGCTGATGCCATCGGCATTGAAGGTGCCGCTGACCGACAGCGTGCCGGCGCCCGCCGGGTCGACGAACGGAAAGCCCAGCAGCGCCAGGACGCCCATCACCTCGGGGCTGGCCTGGCCGTCGTAATGGATGTCGAAGGCAAACGGAATCGCAAACGGCAGCACGCTGCCGAAGGTGAAGGCATAGCTGCCGGGCGTCAGGCCAGTGGAGCCCAGGAAGCCCGTGAACACCGGCGTGGCCACGGGCACGTCGATGCTCAGCGTACCGCCAGGGCCGGGAAAGGCCACAAAAGTGGCACCGCCCTTGGCGCTGACGGTGTAGTAACCGTCAGGCAGGGCGGTGAGGTCTATCGAGCCGGCCAGGCCGCTGTAGCTGGCGCTGAAGCTCTCTGGCGTGCCGTCGGCAAAGCCGCTGACGCTGAAGTCACCGCTCATGCCGACGGTGGACATGACCACGGCGGCTGGCGCCGACAGGCTGGCGGTGACCAGGGCAAGGGCGCTGATGACGCGGTGTGCAGTTTTCACGTGGGGGTACCAGGTAGTTGGCGACAAGGCGGCGTTCATGCAAGTTGCAGGCCGTTTGGAAATTTCACCCGCGTCACCACCACTTGCGAATTTGCCTGCCGCTCGCAGGGCTACGAGTTGTCAATTCTCTCGACAGTTCGCTACAGCACAAACACCTTGCCCGGGTTCATGATGTTTTTCGGGTCCAGCGCCTGCTTGATGCTGCGCATCATGTCCACTGCACCGGTGCCGGCTTCTTCCAGCAAGTAGCCCATCTTGTGCAGGCCGATGCCATGTTCGCCGGTGCAGGTGCCGCCCAGGCGCAGCGCGCGCTGCACCATCTGCACGTTCAGGCGTTCGACGGCGGCCACCTCGGCGTCGTCGTTGGGGTCCATCAGGTAGCTCAGGTGGAAGTTGCCGTCGCCCACGTGGCCGACGATCCAGTACGGGATGCCCGAGGCCTCTGCCTCGTCGACGCTGTCGTTGATGCTCTCGGCCAGGCGCGAGATGGGCACGCAGGTGTCACTGCTCTGGCAGCGGCAGCCGGGGCGCGTCTGCAGCGCGGCAAAGTAGCTCTGGTGGCGCGCCGCCCACAGCTTGCTGCGTTCCTCGGGCGTGCGCGCCCACTGGAAGGCTTCGCCGCCGTGTTCTGCGGCCAGCGCTTGCACGGTTTGTGCCTGCTCTTTCACGCTGGCCTCGCTGCCGTGGAATTCCATCAGCAACAGCGGTGACTCGCGCAGCGAGAGCTTGCTGTGTTTGTTGACGGCGCGGATGGCATGGGCGTCCAGCAACTCGCAACGCGCGATGGGCACGCCCATCTGGATGATCTGGATGGTGGTCTGCACCGCCGCGTCGATGCTGGGGAAGTTGCACACCGCCGCGCTCACCGCCTCGGGCAGCGGAAACAGCTTCAGCGTCACCTCGGTCATCACGCCCAGCGTGCCTTCGCTGCCCACCATCAGGCGCGTCAGGTCGTAGCCGGCGCTGCTTTTTTTGGCGCGTGTGCCGGTGTGGATGAGCTCGCCCGCTGCGGTCACCACCGTCAGGCCCAGCACGTTTTCGCGCATGGTGCCGTAGCGCACGGCGTTCGTGCCGCTGGCCCGCGTGGCGGCCATGCCGCCCAGGCTGGCGTTGGCGCCGGGGTCGATGGGGAAGAACAGACCGGTGTCCTTGATCTCGCGGTTGAGCTGCTCGCGTGTGACGCCGGCCTGCACGGTGACGGTCAGGTCTTCGGCATTGACGCTCAGGATCTGTGTCATGCGCGACAGGTCCACGCTGACGCCGCCCTGCACCGCCAGCAGGTGCCCTTCAAGCGAACTGCCGACACCGAAAGGAATCACCGGCACCGCGTGTTCGTGCGCCAGCTTGACGACAAACACCACGTCGTCGTTGCTCTCGCAAAACACCACCGCCTCGGGCGGCGCCGCGTCGTAGACGCTCTCGCCGCGGCCGTGCTGGTCGCGCACGGCAGCGGCCGTGCTGCAACGGTCGCCGAAGCGTTGGCGCAGCGTGTCCAGCATGGCTGGCGGCATGGGGCGCAGTTCGACGCGGGGCAGCACGCGGTCGGGCAAGGGGGCGTTCATGGTGGGTCTCCGGTTGCGCAGGGCAGCTTCGCTGGCCGCCAGCATCGTAGGCCAATCGCTCCGTGCTGCGGGGCACCCCGCTGCGGGGCGCGGAAATGCGTGGGTTGGTGCCGATCGACCGTGCGCGCCCCTGGACTGCACGCGGATCTGCACAAAAGGCGCTTCTTGCGATACAACAGCGCCGAGGCCCACATGTCCCAACCCGAGCCCATCATCGCTGACCGGGGCGAGTTCATCGACGCCCTGACCCACCTGCGCCGAGGCTGCGTGCTGGTGCGGCCCGACCCCACGGACGAGCGCTGCGTGCTGAACGGCAGCACGCTGTACACGGCCTTCAAGCCGCTGGCCAGCTACGGCCTGATCGAAGAGTTCGCCAACGCCGACGGCTTCGAACACGTTCAGTATTACCGCCTCAACCCGCGCGGCCGGGCCTTTGCCGACCGGGCCTGCCGGGAATGGAAACAAAGGCCGCTGCTGCAGCGACTGGCAATGCGCCTGACGGGCTGAAGCTGCCGGCTTGCCTGCACCCCCGTGGCTGACCCGGAGAAGCCACATCGGCCGCCGAGTTCAGTGTCGAAACGGCTTACACCTGGACGCCGCTCCGCACCCCCTAAAGAGTCCAAGCGGCTGATGCACATGGATTTCGTGGCTTTGGCATGAGCTTTGCTGACTAGCCTGCGCTTGCTCGATCCGAGCGAATACACAAACATCGGTTCACCTTAAGGAGTGCCCATGAAGCTCAATAAAATCCTGTGCGCGACGGCCACCGTCGCAGCTTCGTGGATGCCGATGTCGGCCCAGGCGGTTCTGCTGATCGGCGGTGACGCACCTTCTCAGGCGGCCGCCAACAGCATCGTCGAAATCGTCTTCGCCATCGACACCAGCGGCAGCATGACCGATGACGTGGCCTCCATCGCCGCCAAAGCCGCCGATGTGATCCGCAATCTGAACTGCCCGGACACCGATTGTTATGTGCGTGCCCGGTTCTTTGCCAATCGGGGCGCCACCGGCACGGTTTTCAACGAAGACGCGTACAACTACGTGAATGCCCGCAACGGTGCGGCTTTGCCCAGATTCAACGACACCGAAGACAACGGGCTGGTCGTCTCCGACCTGATCGAGTTCTACGAGTGGAACAACGATGCAGCGCCCGGCCAGAATTACTACCGCGCCATCGTCACCATCGGTGATGAGGGCATGGCCGACGGCTCGCCGGTGAATGCCACTGACTACCAGGCGGCATTCGATGCCAACCAGGCGGCCATTGCCGCTGGCATCTTCCTGTTCGGCTGGGTGGCAGACGACCCCACAACGGCTGCAGTCGGCCCCTTGTTCCAGGCCTTTGCGGTCGGCGGCTCCCTTGGTGGCTTCAACTTCGGCAACACCGGCGGCGGCTACATTTCGGGCCCGCTGACCGACGTGACCGTCGAAGCTCAGCTCGAAGACATCATCTGCGGCGTGGCCGGAGGTGGCACCCCGCCCGGCGTGCCTGAGCCTACCAGCCTGGCCCTGGCCGGTCTGGCACTGACGGGCGTGCTGGCCTCTCGCCGCCGCGCTCGCCGCGTACCCCGGGCCTAGTGCCCGCATCGCGCCCGGTTGCGCGCGGTTGCGCGCGGTCTTAGAGAAGCCCCGGGGCGTCGTTCCGGGGCTTTTTTCATGGTCTTGCAGCTTGCGGCAGGCTCTCTTTGGCAAGGCTGAGCGCAGACAATCGGAGTTTGCGCGTCGGCGGCGATGCACACCACTTCAGACCCAGGTGCCTGACCCAATGAACATCAAGTCCCGACTTGCTGCAGCTGTACGAGTTTTGCCCTGCCCGCGACACGAATCGCGGCGCTCCAGGGCCCTTTGGTTGCCGGTGCTGTTGGCTCTCGTTGCACTGACCGGCTGTGGGCGTCAAGACAGCCTCGATCCTGTTGACTCGGCGCGTGCCAGCCTGGCAGCCGGCGACGCCGGCACCGCTGCCGTGCAACTGCGCATCCTGCTCGCCGAGCCTGGGTTGACTGAGCAGTCCGCTGCCGAATTGCGCCTGCTCTTTGGCCGCGCGCTGCTGGAGACGGGTGATGCCGTCGGAGCCGACGTCGAACTGCACCGTGCGTTGGAACTCGGCCAGGCCGAGGCGCAGGTAGCGCCGCATCTGGCGCGGGCCTGGCTCGCGCAGCGGAAGTACCAGGCACTCGTTCTGCGTTATGGAAAAACTCGGCTCGAAGGCGAGCTGCCGTACGCCGAGCTGAAAACCCTCGTCGCGACTGCCTATCGCAACCAAGGTCAGCTCACCGAGGCCGAAGAGTCCGTCGCCGATGCACTTGCGGCACTGCCGACACACCAGCCGGCGCTGCTGATGCAGGCCAACCTGCGGTCTGCCCGTGGCGATCACCGGCAAGCCGGCGTCATCATCGATTCGGTTTTGCGCAGCGCACCCGAGAACGTGCAGGCCTGGACCATCAAAGGACAGATGCTGGTCGCTTCCGGCGAGTCGGCGCAGGCTGTCGATGCGTTCGAGAAGGCGCTCAAGTTCAAAGCCGACTCGGTGTCTGCGCACACGGCGCTGATCGCACTCGAACTGGCGCGCCCGGACCTGGCCGCAGCCGAGCAACGTTGGAAGGCCATGAGTGCCGCATTGCCGAGCCACCCGCAGACACGATTCCACGAGGCCAAACTGGCGTTCGCACGCGGTAACGCAAAGCGCACGCGCGAACTGACCCTGCCATTGCTGCGCAGCGGGGATCAGAACCTAGGCCTGCTCCAGTTGGCGGGTGCGGCGGAGCTCATGCTCAAGTCGCCGGCTCGCGCAGAGAGCCTGCTGAGCAAGGCCGTGGCATTGGCGCCCGATGCGCCTGCGCCGCGCCTGATGCTGGCTCAGGCACATTTGTCCGGCGGGCAGCCCGCGCGGGCTGTGCAGACCTTGCGTCCGTTGCTGGAGAGCCAGAGCCCGCCTCCGCAGGCCCTGCTTCTCGCCGCACAGGCAGCTCTGCAGGCAGGCGATGCGAGGGCGGCCGACGCGCTGTATTCGCGCGCTGCCAAGCTGTACCCAAAGAGTGCCGACGTCACCGCGGCTCGGGCCATCGCCAAGGTGCGCGGCACCCTTTCGGACCAGTCGTTGCACGAGCTGAGCGCTGTGTTGGCCAGTCAACCGGACCGCAGCACGGCGCTGGCGCTGGTCAGCGCGCGCATGGCCCGCGGCGAGTTCGGTCCCGCCTTGTCCACGCTGCAGGACATGGCGCGCAGCGCGGCCGACGACCCCCTGCCGCATGAGCTGAGCGGGCGCATTGCGCTGCGCCAGCGCGACCCTGTCGCCGCTGAGCGCCACTTCGAGCAGGCGCTGGTGCGCGACGAGGCCCACTACCCCGCCGTGGCCGGGCTGGCGGCGATTGACATGGGCCGAGGCAAGGCTGATGCGGCCATCCGGCGCTTTGAAGCGCTGCTGGTCAAAGAGCCCGATCACTTGCTGGCGCTGATGGCCCTGGCCGAGATCCGGGTGCGCCAGCCCGAAGGCCGCGCAGAAGCCATCCGGCTGCTCGAACGTGCCACCAAGGCTCACCCCGACAGCCGCGGCCCGAGCGAGCTGTTGGTGCAGCAGTGGCTGCTGCAGCAGAACTTCAAGGCTGCCGTGGCAGCCGCGCAGGCGGGTCTTGCAGCCCGGGCTGACGATCCCACGCTGCTCGACCTGCTGGGCCGCGCCCAGATCGGCGCGGGTGAAGCCCAGCAGGCGCTCAGCACTTATGCGCGCCTGGCCGCGGTGGCGCCGCGCTCGCCGGAGCCGCACCTGCGGGCGGCAGAAATTCAACTGGCCCAGCGCCAACCCGAAGCTGCGGCCGAGTCGGTGGCCCGCGCCCGCGCCATCGCACCCCAGGCGCTGCCGGTTCTGCGCCTGGCGGCAGGTGTGGCTGCACGCGCCAGGAAATTCGACCAGGCCCTGGCTGCGGCACGCGAAGCCCAGGCCGCCCATCCGCATTTGGCTGCCGGCTTCCTGATCGAGGGCGAGGTCCACGCGATGAATGGCGACCGCCCGGCCGCCGAGCGCGCCTTCAGAGCGGCCATCAACAAGCAAGAAGCTGACGAAGCAGTGCGGCGGCTTCACATGCTGCTGCTGGTAGAAGGAAAGACGGCCGAAGCGGCCAAGGTGGCTGTCAGCTGGCAGAGCCAACACCCTACCGACATGAGCTTCGTGCAGCACCTGGCAGCGCGTGCGCTGGACCGCAAGGACTACCCTGCGGCCGAAATCCATCTGCGCCAGGTCGTGCGGCAGCAGCCACGCAACGCCGAGGCGCTCAACAACATCGCCTGGCTGATGGTGCAACAGCGCAAGCCCGGCGCACTGGCCTTTGCCCAGCGAGCCACGCAGGCATCGCCGAACAACCCCGCGCTGATGGACACCCTGGCCATGAGCCACGCCGCAGCCCAGCAGTTTGACAAGGCCATTGACGTGCAGCAGCAGGTGATGAAGCTGGTTCCCGAATCGGGCGCTTTTCGGCTCAACCTGGGGAAGATCTACCTCATGGCTGGCGACAAGGTCAGCGCTCGGCAGGCTCTGCAGCCGCTGGCGGGCAAAGCCTTCGCGGGACAGGTCGAAGCTCGCAGCCTGCTGGCGTCGATCGAAGGGGGGCGCTGATCTGCGGCGCCGCCCGCGCCAGCGGGCCGTCGTAGCGTTGGTGGTCCAATGCGCAGCTGCCAGCCCACCACTTGCCGATCACCATGTCCAACCGCCTCACACAAATCGCCACCCGCACCGGAGACGACGGCAGCACCGGCCTGGGTGACGGCACGCGGGTGCCCAAGAGCCACTTGCGGGTGGCCGCCATGGGCGATGTCGACGAGCTGAATTCAGGCCTGGGCGTGCTGCTGGCCGAACCGCTGCCGGCCGATGTGCGCGAACTGCTGGTGCTGATCCAGCACGAGCTGTTCAATCTGGGCGGGGAACTGTCCATCCCCGGCTTCGAATTGCTCAAAGCCGACGCGGTGCTGCGGCTGGACCAGGCGCTGGAACAACACAACGCGCAGCTGCCGCGGCTGAAAGAATTCATCCTGCCCGCCGGCACACGCAGCGCAGCGCTGGCGCATGTCAGCCGCACCGTGGCGCGGCGCGCTGAACGTGCCGTCGTTGCGCTGGGCGCCACTGAAAAACTCAACGACGCACCGCGCCAGTACCTCAACCGCCTGAGCGACCTGATGTTCGTGCTGGCGCGGGTGCTCAACCGCGCCAACCTGGACGGGCTGGGCGGTGACGACGTGTACTGGAAGAGCGAGAAGCTGCAGCGCGAGCAGGAGTAGCAGCGGCGCCGGCGCCGCCTGCGCCCGGTCAGGCCGTCACCCGGTCAAGGTTCGGCCTTGTTCAGCTGGCCGTTGGTGTGGTGCAGCCACAGCTTCAGCCGCTGCCGCTCCATCAAGCCCAGGCCCGGGCCTTCCGAGCCGGTGACGTTGGCGGCCGCCCAAAAGCTGGCGTTTTTGCCGTCGATCTTCTGCATCACCGTGTCTTGCAGTCGGCGGATGTGCACGGTCTTGGCGCCCAGGCCCTTGGCGCGGTCCAGCTGGCCGGACTTTTCCAGCAGGCCGAAGTCGTCGCCGCGCAGCTCGTTGCACACCAGCACGTAGTGCAGGCGCTGGCCAAAACGGTCCAGCAGGCGCTCGAGCAGGTCCACGCTGTCACGGCCGGCGTCCATCACGTGCCAGTACTGCAAGGTGATGCCTTGCAGGTCGGCCATGTCCAGCACGCCCGATTCGTCCATCCAGCGCACCAGCGGGTCGTGGGTCTGCGCCGCCAGGTCGACCAGCACACGTCGGCCGGGTTGATCGACCGCAGCTTCGATGATGTGGTCAAGCGCCTCGTAGCGGTCCACCAGCACGGGGCTGGCGTAGCCGGCGTAAAAACGCAGCAGGCTGCCATGCGAGCGGTCGGTGTCGAAGCCCACGAAAGGCAGCTTGTGGTCGATGAAGTGCTGCGCCAGCAGGCGGGCCACCAGCGATTTGCCCACGCCGCCCTTTTCGCCACCGATGAGGTGGATCTTCGATGCCGGCTGCGTTTCCAGGGTCGGGATTTGCATGTGGTCTTCCATGATGCGGCGCTGGGCCGCGTGGCGCGCGGCGGTGATTGGTGCAATGGGCCGATTCTGCATGGGCCGGTGGTGAAATAGCCCGTCGCCTTCAACCGCTCGAGGTTCTGCCACATGCCGTTCGCCGCGTCCCGCCTGTTCCGTGCCCTTGCCGGGCCGTGCCTGGCCCTGCTCTTGTGCTGCGCTGGTTCTGCAGCACTGGCCCAGCCGCTGGCCGACCCGCGTGTGGACTGGTTCAGCGCCGACAGCGCCAACTTCCGCATCCACTACCGCGATGGCCAGCGCGCGCAGGCGCAGGCCGTGGCGCGTGCCGCCGAGCGCGTGTACCCACGGGTCACGCAGGCGCTGCAGTGGCAGCCGCGCACACGCACCGAGATCGTGCTGTACAGCGAATTCGACCTGGCCAATGGCTTTGCCACGCCGCTGCCTTACAACTTCATGGGTGTGTTCCTGGCCCCGCCTGATGCAGGTGAGCTGCTGGACAACAGCGCCTGGATCGACCTGCTGCTGGTGCACGAGTTCACCCACGCCGTGCACCTGGACAAGGTGCGCGGCGTGCCGGGTGTGCTGCAGCGCATCTTCGGCAACGTGCCCTGGTTCATCCCCAACCTGTTCCAGCCGGGCTGGATGCTCGAAGGCCTGGCGGTGTGGAACGAAAGCGACCCTGCCAGCGGCCGTGGGCGCCTGCACAGCCCGGCCTTCGAAGCCTGGCTGCGCACCGAAAGGGCCAGCGGGTTCCTGACGCTGGCGGAAATCAATGCGGACGGCCGCACGCTGCCGCTGAACAAGCAGTACCTGTACGGCGCCTACTTCATGGACTTTGTGGCGCGCCGCCACGGGCCGGACAAGATCGGCCAGATCGTGCACCAGTACAGCGGCAACATCGTGCCGCGCCTGCACAGCGCGCCCTGGGCCGCCACCGGCCGCATGATGGACGAACTGTGGGCCGACTTCCTGGCCGACCTGACGCAGCAGGTTGACAGCCGCGCGGCAGCCATCCGCAGCCAACCCGAAACCGTGGGCGCGGCGCTCACCGGTCCGCTGTTCGACATCGGCAGCCTGGCCGCGATGCCACCAGCGCCGGTGGTGCTGGCGGCGGCTGGTTGGTGGTGGTCGAAGACGGCCTGGACGGCGCGCACCTGACCCGCTTTGCCGTTGACGGCACGCACCAGCGAGTGGCCCGCGTGAACC
>Ga0105048_10012278_pt1 | contig 13455 bp, 11 predicted proteins | sample MAT05_FD_78382 | JGI IMG/M metagenome (GOLD analysis project Ga0105048, IMG submission 78382) | Freshwater microbial communities from Lake Fryxell liftoff mats and glacier meltwater in Antarctica - MAT-05 | ecosystem: Environmental > Aquatic > Freshwater > Ice > Liftoff microbial mat | place...
GAGCGACAACAGGTTTCTGGCCAGGTCGCGGCCGTTCATTTCCGGCATGATCACGTCGGTCATCAGCAGATTGATCTCGCCGGTGTGTTCCCGTGCCAGACGCATGGCCTCGCCCGGTGTGGCGGTCGGCAGTACATTGTAGCCCATGCTTTTGAGCAGCATGGCGGTCACTTTCAGAATCGCTGTTTCGTCCTCCACCAGCAGGATGGTTTCATTACCACGGGTGACCGGCGGTACGGTTGTGTCCTGGTGCGACTGCCCGTTTTTGCCCAGATAGCAGGGCAGGTAGATCGTGAAGATTGTGCCGATGCCCGGCTCGCTGTAGACATTGATAAAGCCGCCATTCTGCTTGACCACACCGTAGACGGATGCCAGGCCGAGGCCGGTGCCCCGGCCGACCTCTTTGGTGGTGAAGAACGGTTCAAAGATGTTGGCCTGTGTCTCCGCGTCCATGCCGCAGCCGCTATCACTAACCATCAGCGAGACATAGTCGCCGGGGGTAAAACCCTGGTGACTGGTGCAGTATTCGGCGTCAAAGACCGCTGCTTTCGTGCTAATACTTATTGTGCCTGTGCCGCCGATGGCGTCGCTGGAATTGATGCACAGGTTTGCCAGCATCTGGTCGATCTGGCTCGGGTCGATATTGACCGGCCACAGCTTTGCTCCCGGCTGCCAGGCCAGTTTGATATCCTCGCCGATCAGCCGCCGCAGCATGGTAAGCATCCCTGCTACGGTGTCGTTCAGGTCGAGCACCTTGGGCGATACGGTCTGCTTGCGGGCAAAGGCCAGCAGCTGGCGGGTCAAGTCGGCGGAGCTCTCGGCTGCCTTACGGATCTCTTTCAGGGCGTCAATCAGCGGATTATCGGCGGCGATTCCCATCAGGGCCAACTCCACATAGCCGATGATGACGCTGAGCTTGTTGTTGAAATCATGTGCCACACCTCCTGCCAGCCGCCCCACCGATTCAATTTTTTGAGCCTGAACTAACTGAAGTTGTAGCTTTTCCTGAGCCTCTTCGGCCTGCTTGCGTTCGGTGAGATCAATATCAACGCAATACATTTCCGCTTCACCTCGGGAGTTCTTCTGCATAACATGACTTGAATAGACTGACACCTGGCTGCCATCTTTTTTCTGCAGATCCAGCTCGCCAGCCGGAATCGGCACCCCGTCAGTTAGCCAGCAGTTCACAGCGGATATAATGTCAGACCGCATAGATTCTGGTATTATGAGCGTTTCAAGACGGCATCCTAATGCCTCTGCATGAGAATATCCATACAGGGCCTCACTGGCTTTATTCCAAAAAATAACCTGACGTTCCCGGTTATACCCTTGAACAGAAACATTCGGGATGCTTTCCACCAAAGAGCGGAAACGCTCTTCGCTTTCAATCAGCGCTTCCTTTGCCCGTCGCAGTTCGGTGATGTTGGTATGAGAAATAAGAACAGAGCCAACACCCCCCTGCAGAGGAAAAGCATTCAACTGAAACCAGCGTTTGACATCTCCCGGACCATGGCAGGGATACTCAAGGATGAAACTGGGCAACTGGCCGTTTTGTACCTTGTGGATACCATCGAATGCTGCCTGCGCCTGTTCAGTATCCCCACACGACTCATCATATTTGACAAAATAGTTGGCACCAACATCCCATGTACTGGCATCTTCTCCCATATTGTCTATGGCGAAGTTGCGCCACGAATCGTTTATCTCAAGAATAACTCCGTGACGGTCTATAACAGCAAGGTTGGCTGTCGAAGAGTTGAAAATGCGCTTGTTGAAGTCAGCCTGTATGGCCAGAGCCTCTTCTATCTGCTTGCGTTTAGTGATGTCACGGAGAAAAGAAAAAATTGTTCCGTTATGTGACGGGGAGTAATTTGCGCTGATTTCAAGGTCAATGACAGTGCCGTCTTTGCATTGGTGTCTGGTCTCAAACCGCAATGATCCGTATTTTTGTATCTGAACCAACCGGCGTTCAACAACTTCCTGGTTGTCGATGGCATCAACCGTGGAGATGTCCATACTCAGCAATTCTTTACAGGTGTAGCCGACCAGTTGACAATAGCTGGCATTGACTTCCAGAATTTTGCCGGCCATATCGGCCATCAGAAAGCCATCCAGTGAGGTGGCGATTATATTCTGGAAATCATAAGAAGCAATGTGGATAGGTTGCTCTGTATTCATAACTGCACCTCTTAAGAAATAACTCTGTTCTTCAGACACCCAAAGCTATGCGCACCAGTTCCAGCGGCTGCACCGGTTTCATGATCAGCTCTATTTATCAGGCCAAAGAACCGGTATCAATATTTCATTTCGCCGCATAAACCAGGGTGTAAAGGGAGGATTGTAGCGTGCCCAGACCGGTTCTCCAGCAGCGGCAAACTTGTTTTCGCGCATCCACGTTTCCAGCTTTTCCTTGTGGAGCAGATACTTTTCCTCGCTCCAAAAACCGGAATAACGCACCGCCGCAATTCTGCGTGCCGGTACCTGGCGCAGCTTTATAGTCGGATCATCAGGTACGGGCAAGGTTTCCATGGTGTAGGAGGCCGGCATCATAAAGCTGACAGCCCATTTCCCCTGAACCTTCTCCTGACTGACAGGGGCTGTCATGGAAATTTTTTCGCCATTAGACTCCTGAGATACCGGGGCTGTCATGGAAATTTTGTCGCGGGTCCGGTTGTCGCCAGAAATATACTTGAACAGCCGCCTGAAGGCCATGTTGCCGGCACCTTCAAGATCGCTGTCAACGATGGTTTCAGCAAGAATATGGGGTTCATATTCCCGCAGTTCAAAGATATTGTCGTTTTTCAAAACCTTGTAGGGAGCTTCTTCTGTCGCCATTACGTTCATTCCCCCTGCCAGTAAAATCGTGACAACACTGAATATCGTGATAATATATTTCATGTTCCCGCCTTTTCCGTGTGAGTACCCACGCTAACTTTGAGATTCATATCAACGGCCTGACTTCCGTTACTTTAAACCAGGCGGCATGTTTGACAGCGGAACCGGCTCCCGGCCCGACGATCTCATCGGCATTGGTCTTGATATTCTCCAGCAGATCACCCTCTTCCTCGGTTTTGATCAGCTCAAGTGCCAAACGTACGCCGCTGAAACCGGGACTGTCCAGTTTGAACAGGAAAGCCGCGTGGCGGTTACGGGTCAGATTCTGATAGGTGCGCTTGTCAGTCATTCCCCAGACCAGGGTGGTTTCATCGATGACGTGCGGTCGGGCATAGACCGCGCTGTTGACTTTACCGTCCGAGGATGATGTGGACATCACTCCCAGACCGGAGTTCTGGAACAGTTCTGTAAGGTTCATGGTATGTTCTCCTTATGATGTAGGATGATTCAGAGCAGCCAGAGGCCGACCTGGTAAGCGAAGCAATTCGTGGCGGCAGGAAACAGCCTCAGCAGATGTTAATCCAGACCATCCTAGATTGGTCATGATGACACCTGTTTCCGCCGCAGGAGCAGTGCTTCAAACCCGTCTCCTGGTCGCATTGCCTTCAATTGCAGCAGCACATAACCGGCCATGGCCAGGTTGCCAAGAATCATGATCAGCACGAACCACAGCGCACCCCGAACCACGGATTGTTCCCGCCAGGCCACCCAGAGCCAGAAAAAAAGAAAGCCGCAGTAGGCGTCGGCCAGGGTGGCTCGGAACCAGGGGTCCGGCCAGAGCTGGCGCGTGGCACTGATAAGGTCCTGATGCAGCGAGGCGCTGATCGTGACATACAGCATAATGGCCAGAACAGAACAGCAGACGGCGATCAGGAAGGTTTTCATATCAGCGTCCTTTCAGCAGATCGCGCTTAAGTTTATCGTCGATCGACTCCCGTCCCAACCAAATGCCAAAGTAGGCGGCCGCGAAATCGGCCCCTTCGATGACGATCAGCGGCGTGCCGTTCAGGGCCAGCTCTGTGCCCCGACCCGGCAGATAGGTCAGAGCGTAGCGGTCACCAGGCTTGACATCCCTGTAGGTGGAGTTGAGCCGATCAATACGGTCCTGCAGTTTTGCCAGTTCAGCCGGGGTCTGGTTACGCTCCAGGGTCGGTACGGCACCTTTGCCGAAATCAGGCCCCTTGATCGACACCAGATAATTGATCTCCAGACGTTTGGGTACATCAGTTAAAACATCTTCCGGTTTGGTGCCTTCCGGCAGATACAGGGCTGCCACATAGGCTTTGATTATTTTCAGGTAACGCAGCAGTGCCGCATTCCTCAGTGGCACCGGCTTGTCCCCAATAGCTGTGCTGTCAGCAAAGGTTACATTTTCAACGGTCACGGCCTGTACAGGTGAAGGGGGAAACAATAGTAATGCCAGCAGTAGTGGACACAGGCCGCTTACAAGTTTGCTTCGTAGAGTTTTTAGTAAGTTAGAAGATATTTTCTGCGTTTTTCTGGCTGAAAATGACTTCGTTAACGCACTTATCCTGTTTATCAGGGCTAGGTGGGAGTTGATACTAGAGGGTGAACGCATGTTGTAATTCTCCTTTCAAGTCGCTATGAACCGCTTCATCTTACGGTTTCAGTTGCAAGTGGATAATGTCGGATTGTGGTGTCTCGACAAGCCGGTTTTTCAGATGCTCGGAGCGGCGGAATTTTGAAAAAAACGTCCATATCTGCCTGGTGGCATCGAATCCCCTCAGGGGGTGATCCATGTCAAGCCGGTTTGTGAACCAGGGAGCAGGCCATTGGTGCCCCCATTCCGACAGGAGATGATATTCCAGTGAACTTCCATTAAAACAACTGGCCCAAGTCAACTGCATATCAAAGCCGTTATGGGTGGATTTTGCCTCAGGTGATAGATCACAACCATTTGCTTTGCGCCATAAATCGAGAGCAGCAGTGGCCGGCAAAAACTGACGACCTCCCCTTTTACGAGGTTCACCTCCAACGGCAGCAGGGATGGTCTGATCGTTAAGACCGTGATAAATTACTATCGGCAATGCGTTAACCGGTTGCGGCATCTGCCAGGCACCAGGTTCATTGTCCAGGCTACTGCCAATAGCACCGCTTACAACAGCAGCGGCGGCAAGTGTTCCGGTCTGTTCAGCAGCGAAACGATAGGTCAGCATTCCGCCGTTTGACATTCCGGCCATGTATATTCTGGCTGAATCAACCGCCAGCTTCTGTTGCACTGAATTGATAACTTCAGCAATAAAACTTATGTCATCGACTTGAGCATCTGCCGCCTTGCCGCAGCAGTGTCCGGCATTCCAGTGCTGTAACAGACCGAATATTCCAATCCCTTCCGGATACGCAACCAGGAAACGTTCTCTATCCGCCAGATCACTGAAGCCGGTTTCCATCTCAGTTTGCTTTCCGGTGCTGAAAGCACCGTGGAGGACAACTACCAGCGGCAGAGGAGTTGTGGGATTATAGTCGGGCGGGACATGCAGAAGATATGTACGGTTGGCAATATTATAGGTTATGCTGGTGGAAACACGATAGGTGCCGCCAGGTGGAATCATCGTTTCCGGAAGTGCTGCAAAGCAACCGCTAAGAACCAGGAGCACTGTAAGGTATAGCAGTATTTTATATATGACTATGAACATTATGGATCCGGTGTTCACTAAGGGTATGACAATACCAACATTACATGTTTAAACTGTACCATAATCTGCTATAGATGCAATCTACGAAGCCGAAAACCGCCATCTCTTTAATCGAAGGTGATTTTACCATGCGATTTGATCTATGCTGTCTTTTTAAAGAAGAACCGGTAGCGTTTCGGACAACTACCGCCAAGGAACTAGCAACAGTTCAGCTAATAACCGAATTGAAAAAAATTGACGATCAATACTAAATAATATTCCGAGGTATGAAACCATGAACATGCTGGTCGGCTTGATGGAGAAGGGGTTGTTGCCGGATGCGCTTATTCGTCGCGGAATCAGGCGACTGTTGCGGAAACGTCTGCAGGACGAGGATCATGGTGGTGTTGATGTCAACCGGGAGCGACAGCGACAGCTTTTTTCCAAGTTGGCTGAGGGACCGCTTGCTTTATCTACCGATGCTGCAAACCAGCAGCATTATGAACTGCCGCCAGAGTTTTTTGAGCAGGTATTGGGGCCACGCCGCAAATACAGCAGCTGCCTGTATCCGATAGGTGTTGCCGGAATTGCTGACGCAGAAGAAGCCATGCTGAAGCTTACCTGCCAGCGGGCCGGGCTGGAAAACGGCATGGATATACTAGAGCTGGGTTGCGGCTGGGGTTCGCTGACGCTCTGGATGGCGGAGCAGTATCCCGAAGCCCATATCACCGCTGTTTCCAACTCTGCTCCGCAACGTGAGTACATTCAATCGATCTGTCGAGAGAAAGGTTTCAACAACATAAGGATCATTACCGCCGACATGAACTTTTTTGCAATCGATGAGCGATTCGACAGGGTTGTATCGGTGGAGATGTTCGAGCATATGCGCAACTACCGCGAACTGCTTTCGCGTGTCGCCGGCTGGTTGAAGGACGGTGGTCGCCTGTTTGTGCACATCTTCTGCCACCGGGAGTTGGCCTACCTTTTCGAGACTGGCGGCGATGACGATTGGATGGGTCGATACTTCTTCACCGGCGGCATCATGCCGTCGGACCACCTTCTGTTCTACTTCAACCAGGATATGGCGGTAGAGGATCACTGGAGAGTAAATGGCGAACACTACCAACAGACTAGCGAGGACTGGCTGCTGCTTATGGATTCACGTCGCGAGCTGATTATGCCGGTATTGGAAAAGGTATATGGTGCAGAGGCAGAAGTCTGGTTTCAACGTTGGCGTGTCTTTTTCATGGCCTGTGCCGAATTGTTCGGCTACAACCAAGGCAATGAGTGGTTCGTGGGGCACTATCTGTTGAGGGAAAACAAGTCTGGCACCATTTCCCGCCAGGAATAACTCCTGAAGCGCTTTCAGCGGTTGATTTAGAGCATTTTTTTTCAAAAGACACTGAAGCTACAGCTGTGCCACATGAGACATGGAAGCCCAAGGATGTTGAGGACATAGCAACGACAGACGCCATTCAGCACCCAGAAGAAGAGGAAATAAACTAATAAAACGGTTCTGCGGGGCTAACCTTGCGGTAGCCCAAGCTTACCAGCCAAACAAAAGGGGGGCACTCGTTACAGTGCCCCCTTTCCAATGCATATCAAGCCAGGCTTGATTTATTTCTTCCAGCAGACTATGGAATCATCCACTTGAAATAGTAGGCCTGACAGTAGATCAGGATACCAACAAGCGAAGTCAGGAACAGAGAGTGCTTTAGCGTGAAGCGGAACAGGGTTCCCTCTTCGCCGACCATACCACAAGCTGCTGTTGCAACAGCCAGTGATTGCGGGGAGATCATCTTACCCATAACACCACCGGAGGTATTAGCAGCTCCGAGCAAAACAGGATCAATACCGAGCGATTCAGCAGCAGCCTTCTGCATGCCACCGAAGAGTACGTTTGAAGATGTATCGGAACCGGTCAGGAAAACGCCTAACCAACCGAGGAAAGGAGAGATAAACGGGAACCAGTGGCCAGTCTTGGTGAATACTAGACCGAGGGTGTTTGTCATACCTGATGTGTTCATAATGTATGCCAGGCCAAGTACGCTGGCAACAGTTAAAGCAGGGAATTTCATGCTGTTACAGGTTTTTCCTGCGAGTCCCAAGGCATCGCCAAAGCCAACTCCGCAGATTAATGCGGATATGAAGGCAGCGATAAGGATGGCAGTACCAGCGGCAGACAGGAAGTTAAACGTGTAGATAGCTGCGATTTTTGTTGGCAGCTGGCTTTTTACAGCCTTATCAAGCGGCTTGAGCTGATCCTTGGCAATCAGGTTATCTTTTTCAAGGCCTTTAGACAACTTGGCCAGTGCACCGTTAGCCTTGCCGATTGTTTCAAAAGCAGCAAAACGCTCAGCAGTCAGAACAGCACCTTTACCAGCGAGACCCTGCTCAATATTAACGATGTTTTCTTCTGTTGCTTTGATGTCATACAATTTTGCCAGTGCATCAGCCAGTTTAGGCTCTGTAGCAGGCAATGTGGCAAGCAATTTTTCAACTTCTACTTTAACTGCGTCAGCTTTTTTCAGTCCTACTTCAGGTGTAGAAACACCTTTGACAACCTTCTCATGATAGCCGGTTACAATAATTTTCTGCAGATAAATATTGTCGAGAGCCTTTTTGACTGAAGGGAGGCCCCACAGAAGGACAGCAACAGTTAGTGCCAGGTAAGGTGCCCAGCCCCGGAAAATTTGAGCAGCGGTGTAACCGTGTTCTTCCTTCGTGGCTTTCTCTTCGTGATCAAAGTGGTAAACCGTAGCTGGCTGCCATACCTGCAGCAGGAGAACCAAAGCAACCATAGCGCCTAGAGAAGCGGTGATGTCCGGCAGATAAGGTCCGAGGAAGCTGGCGGTAACATACTGCAAAATGGCAAAGGTAATACCGCAGGTCAGTGTTGCCGGAAGTACTTCAACAGTTCTCTTCCAGCCAACCATGATAATAATAACGTAAGTTGGAATAATGACAGAGAAAAATGGCAGCTGATGAGCAATCATCTTGGAGAGTTTGAAGCCGTCATCGGTGTAACCCATAACAGCGCCTAGGGCAACAACTGGAATACCGATAGCGCCGAAGGCAACTGGTGCTGTATTGGCGATCAGACAGACGCTGGCAGCGTAGAGAGGACGGAAGCCCAAACCAACCAGTGTAGCTCCGGCAATAGCAACCGGCGTACCAAAACCGGCAGCACCTTCAATGAAAGCGCCGAAACAGAATGCAATCAAGAGTGCCTGAATACGACGGTCGGCAGTAATACCGGCCAGGGAGGCGCGAATGACTTCAAACTGTCCCCCCTTTACTGAGATATTATAAAGGAAGAGAGTGGTAAGGACGATGTAGAAAACAGGAAAAAGACCGAAACCGGCGCCCTGCACAAAGGCCCAACCTGCGAGATCAGCAGGCATGCCCCAAACAGTGACTGCAACTGCGAATGCTGAGAGAGCTGCAAGTGGCGCTGCTTTGTGGGCTTTCATCTTAAGGACGGCAAGACAGACAAAAATTATAACGAGTGGAATTGCAGCGCAAAGTGCCGATATTCCGAGACTTCCACCTACTGGTGTGTACATTTGAATCCATGGCATATCAATACTACCTCCTGAAATGATATTACATCCATTGAATAACTTCCTTCACTACCAACTACCCATTTGCTGCAAAATTTTATTTCCACCTCCTTTCATTAGTGGTTATACCCAAAACGGTACGTTTATCCTAAAAACGGCAGTTTGTTTCACGCCAAGACGCAAAGAAGCAAAGAAAGCCAACTATTTACAAATCATAAATAACTCACCAAAAAGGTGTATTGTTTATTTTTTATAAGTCTTCGGTTTTCTTAGCGTTTTTTGCGGCTTTGCGTGACCAACTGCTTTTTAAAGGTTTATATTTTCATCTGCGATTTGGATACCCATCAGCTGACGTACTAAACTATTAACCTACAAACGGCATTTGAACCGCCGAACAGCCGCCAAAAGTAGGCGCTTCTAAGCGATGAACGCCGAGAAAACCAGGCTTTATAGTAAAAATATGATTCACCTTTCAGGTTAAACTATGAGTACTTCCAAGCTTTTGATTTATCGGCGTGCATCCGCCTTTATCGGCGGTTAACTGCTTTTTTAAGGATTAAACAACTTACCTGGAGCCACACTTTTTGCTTTATGATGGTTACTGCCTACTTTAATGCTCCACATCTTTTATTTTGTTTGACATCCAACCAAATCTTCAAAAAAACACTAAAAATTGGACCTTATTTTTTTCAGATTGAGTATCAAATTCTCCTGTTCATTAGCATCAAACCCTTGCCAGATTCGGTTTACCAACTTTTTAGTTATATCCATGAATTCCGGTCTCAATTCTTCCCCCTTCTGTGTCAGCCTGACCAGAGTGCTGCGCAGGTCATCACTGCAGGCTAACTTTTCGACGTAACCACCGGTGATCAATTTCCCCACAAGGGTCGTTATCGTAGATTTGTCTCTGTTTACAGCCTTGGCCAGATCCTTCATGGTCACGATTTTGTTATTGAAAAGGTGATGCAGTATTGCGCCGTGCGAAGGGGCTAAGCCAAATATTCCACAACTCTGCAGTTCCTGAATCAAGACACCGTAGATTTTTATGCGAATATCAGTGATTTGGGCTACTAAACCGATTGTATCCATAGCCACTAACTTAGTTTGACGTCAAACCAAAGTCAAGCTGAATTTTTATTGTTCTTGCAGTTTCAATCCAGGCTCTAGACAAAAAAGGTGTCACAAATACTGTGATTTCCAAGTTAATATGTGAAGTATATTCCGGCAAGCGTGTATCACTCATTACTACTCTGTACCAAATAGTAAAGCATATGACATGCCAAAAACCAGCGACAGGGCAAAAAGGCAAATAAGTCTTTGCTAACGATATGTTTGTTAGACAGTAAAGAAAAGCCCGCTTTTGGCGGGCTTTTCTGTTGGTGAGGTGCGGAATTATGTGTGGTGTCCGAAATTCCTGCGTTCACGCAACAGAGACCGTCAGCTGCTTGCCCAGGGCATTGGCGAATTTTTCCAGGGTGGATAGTTTTATATCCTCAGCGTGATTCTCGATACGGGAAATGGCCGTTTTCTTCGTATGAATACGGCGCGCAAGTTCTTCCTGAGTCAGTCCGGCTTCTTCGCGTGCCTGGCGGAGCATGGCACCAAGCTTGAATTCCTGATATCCTTTGTCATAGTCGGTTACGAACTCAGAATCGGTTTTTTTTCTATTTTCAATGTAGATGCGTAAATCACTCATGATGTATCCTCCGTGCACAATATTCCCGCTTGTATAATTCTGCTAGTTCAATCTCTCCTGTAGGCGTCTTCTGTGTTTTTTTGACCAATCCGTGTATCAGAACCACCATAGTGTTTCCGGCAAAAAAACAGAATATCCGGTAGATATTCGACCCCTGCGACACCCGCACTTCCCATATTCCATCGCTGTTGACAGCTTTTTGAAATATTTGGACGGCAGAACGTCCAGTTCTTCCAGCAGAGTCAGGGTCCAGGTCACTTTCTTTTCTTCATCCTTCATATTTCATATTTTATAATTCATCCTTCGCTTTGTTGTCGTGACGTGAACCGGGTTGAAGTGTGCAAAGATAGACTAAAATAACCCGCTTTTGGCAGGCTTTATTTGCTGGTGATGAGCGGCGGGGAGGAACTATTATGTTCATTCAAAATCCGACTACATCTTGGCATCTTGGAAACCTGCCACTAAGGGTTTCTCACTAATTAAGTATGGTGTCCCCGGAATTCTTTGGTGTCCCCGGAATTCTTTGCAATCGGCCTAAAGATTTAGCTGATCAGTCTTTAACCTTTTCAGACACAGACACTACCATTATTGCAAAGCATCAAATGGCTATTTTCTCTGCTGTGCTGTCAATATCACCGGCAGATTTGTTTCGATCCAGTCAGCCAGCGCATCGACTCTCTGACCGATATCCCTGCCAAGCGGCGTCAACTTTATAACTCCGATACAAAACTTGTATGTAACTCTCTCCTATTACGTGCTAGGTTTGTAAAGTCAGTGCTACAAGCTCTGCCTCTGCAAGACTCTTTTCAGAAACCCATTTCCAACTAAACCCTAAACACAGCAAAGAAGGTAATTCATGAAAACCATCACCATATTTAAATCAATCATATTTGTCACCGTACTTGGAGTAATTCTGTTCTATTTTTTCGGGACCCCGGCACCTAAAGTTTCGTTAAGCCCTGATTCAGGCCTGATTGGCACCGCCAGGGAGCTTACCCTGAAGCTGGATACACAGAGGGGCGATCTGAAAAAGCTGACTATTACCGTGGTACAAGCAGAAAAAAAGGTCGAGATTCTAACAAAAGTTTATCCTCCCGGCAGACAACAGACCGCGGAAACCTTCAACCTGGCGAAGAGCGGCCTGAAGGATGGGGCATTCACCCTGCAAGTTAAAGCAACGGGTTCCGCACCCGTTTTCGGTGCTGACAGGACCACAGCCCAAGGCTATTCCTTCACTTTAGATACCAAGCCGTTGGAAGTAGCAGTAGTTAGTGTTGCACATAATATCATCCAGGGCGGAGCGGGACTGGTCGTCTACACCGTTTCAAAAGAGATTGAAAAAACCGGAGTAATATTCGGCGATCAATTTTATCCGGGATATCTGCAGGGGGGCAATTTTTACGCCTGCCTCTTCCCCTTTCCCTACGATATGGACCACAGCAAATTTGTGCCGAAGGTCATGGCGGTAGACAAGGCGGGTAATGAACGTCAAATGGGCATCAACTATCACGTGATTACCAAATCCTTTTCAACAGACCGGATCAATCTGACTGATTCTTTCCTGGACAAGATTGCTTCAGAGTTCAAGGGCAAGTTCCCGCAAGCCGGAACTCCCCTGGAAATATTCATGAAGGCAAACAGGGACCAGCGGCAGCAGGACCGCACACAGATTTACGACTTAGGCCGGAAGACTTCTCCAACGCTGCTCTGGCAAGGGGCTTTTATGCGCATGCCAAATGCCGCCACCCCCGGTGGTTTTGCACAGTTTCGCACTTACATATACCAGGGAAAAGAGATTGACCGGCAGACACATCTCGGATTCGATCTGGCCTCATTAGCCCACGCGGAAGTACCGGCCGCAAACCGTGGCAAAGTCGTTTTCGCCGGCGACTTCGGCATTTATGGGCAGTGCGTCATCATCGACCATGGGCTGGGATTGCAGAGCATCTACGGGCATCTAAGCCGTATCGCCGTCAAGCAGGATGACCGTGTGGAAAAGGGGCAGATAATCGGCAATACCGGAGCCACCGGCATGGCTGGCGGAGATCATCTGCATTTTGAAACGGCAATTTCCGGGCAGTCAGTCAACCCGCTCGAATGGTGGGATGCACACTGGATAAAGAATAACATTACCGGCAAGCTCGAAATGGTCAAAAAGAGCAGATAATTATAAAATATGATTACAGGAACTCATTCCGCAGGCATAAACGTTCCGGCAGACCACTTGGACAAGAGACATTTGTTGACCACATTGAAATCCTGAATATGATAAATAGCACTTTGGTGGTATGATGATCGTTAATCGAGCTGGTTTTTAATAATTCTAATCACATCATCTGGAATCACTATGAAAAAAACGTTCCCTCTGACACACCCAAAGATTAAACTTCCTAGACTTGTCGAAGCCATCAAACATGAGGTCAAAAAATATTTAAAAAGAGAGCGCAATAAAATGCTCCCTCCCAATGTCGACTTTTGGGATTTTGACTGCAAGTTCGGTGCTGATGAAGCAAGCAGTGCCGTTATTCATTTGTCAGAAATTAGCAAAGCTATTTCTTCTGCCGAAGCCGAAGAACTCAAATCCTTTTATTTGGAAATCCTGGCGAAACCCGGTTTCCGCAGCAAGAAACCCAGGGATGTTGAAGATATAGCGACAACAGACGCC
>Ga0105048_10012281_pt1 | contig 13453 bp, 14 predicted proteins | sample MAT05_FD_78382 | JGI IMG/M metagenome (GOLD analysis project Ga0105048, IMG submission 78382) | Freshwater microbial communities from Lake Fryxell liftoff mats and glacier meltwater in Antarctica - MAT-05 | ecosystem: Environmental > Aquatic > Freshwater > Ice > Liftoff microbial mat | place...
GATGATTGCTCCCAAATGTGGCGGGCGGCAGGCCCAACTGGCCACGGGGGCTTGCGGGACCTGGCGTAATGTTCTTCAACCAAGGCGAGCCCGGCGCCTCTGCCTCACCGGGCGGTCAACGTGGACGCGATCCGGAGGCTGGCGGCCGTGTGCGTGGTCCTCTTGCACATTGATATCGACCCCGCGCTGGCTTGGAGCGGCCACATCGGGCAGCTCGCCACGCCGCTATTCGCTTTTCTGGGAGCGTTTTTCTTCGTTGGGCAAAAGCTTCGGTTCGAGAGTGCGGGGGGTGGTGAGGGTAAGTCTTGGGTTTCGCTGGCCGGGTCGCGGTTCTCGCGGGTGTATATACCGTTTTTGATTTGGAATGCCGTCTGCTTCTTCGCGTTTGCCCTCGTGAGCGGCGTGCTCGGGACGGGCGGCTACCTCGGTAACTTCGCCGCCATGCTGGACGACCCGTCGCGTTGGCTGCAGCTCGTGCTGATGGCGACCTGGGTCGGCGTTTCCGTCCACCTGTGGTTCTTGCCGGCCCTTTTCGCTGGTTCGCTTGCGCTACTGCTGGTGGTTTGGCCGGGGCGGAGAAACGAGCGGGTGCGGGTGCCTCTGGCCGCGCTGTTGATCGCGCTCGGGGCGAGGTTCGCCTGGAGATTCGACGGGATGAATCTGATCTCCCCGGCCTGGGGCACCGCGGCGATCGGGTACTTCCACCTGCCACCGTTCCTGCTTTGGGGCCGGGGCCGGGTTGCTTCTGCGGGGGCGTTGGCCTGTGATCGAGCGGCTTTGGCCCGCGTTCATCGGCCTGCGGGCCTTCCTGGTGGCCACGCTCGCGCTGTGCCGGTTCGGCTACGCGCACAGCCTCGCCACCGGCGCGGGCTGGTGGCGCTCGCCTGAGCTACCGGATCTACCTGATCCACATGCTCCAGCTGGTCGCGATGGACCGACTTCTTGACCGCTTGGGCCATCGCGTTGACCCGGTCGCGGCACATTTCTTGGCGTTTGCGATCGCCCTCGCGACGGCCGCGCTGATCACTTGGCTACTCCAGCGATCCAAGTCCACCGCGTCGCGCCTGCCTAATGGGCGACTGTCATGTTGGGGCGAGCACTGAGGTCCGGGCCTTGAGTCGCCTTGGCTGGGCTGGCGTACGGGGCCCCGTAGTTGAAGTATTTTTTGAGCTTGAGGAAGTGAACCTCGTAGAGGTGGTAGCTGGCGATGGACAGGCCCAGCGAGATGCCGAACGTCAAGGCCATGAAGAGCAACTGATCTAGCAGGTACGAGCTTCCGATGCCTTGGAAGTGAAAAAGTGAGGAGTACTCGCCTTGCAGGCCCGGGGGCCGATAGATCACGCTGCGGACGAGCCAGATGATGCCCACGTGGAAGAGGAACAGGCCGTAGGAATACTTGCCTATGAACGTGAGGGGCTTGAAGGTGAGCACGGCAAACAGCCTGCTCCCCGGATTGGTGGTGAGCCCGCACAGAATGAACGACAGCATCCCGACGGCGGCGATCATGTCGCCGACCGACCGCGACAGCGGCCCGGCCGAACGGATGCTCCCCTGCTCGTAGCTCCACCCCATGTGCCGTTCGATGGCCAGCACCGCCCAGATCAGCGGGATGACCCACAGGCCGATGTAGCGGGCGGCGGGGCGGACACGCTTGAGGAACCGCTCGTCGTGGGCGTAGAAGGCCAGGAGCGAACCGAGCGCAATGGACGTGAGCCTTCCGAACGTGAACACGTAGATGGCGACGGGGTTGAACTCCGCCAGCACCATGAAGATGCGGATCGACGTCGAGATGACGGCGATGGCGATGCAGACCCGGATCACGGTTTTACGCGAGCAGAAGAGGACGACCAGGGGCCAGAAGAGCATGAACTGCTCCTCGACGGCGAGCGACCAGGTGACGTCGAGGATCTTGCTTTTCTGGATGCCGTCGATAGCGATCGAGATGTTGCCCATGAATGTCCAGTACATCCAGCCCGGTCCGCCGGAATGGTCGTAGATGAGCAGCCTGGTGGGCAGGAACATCGGGAGAACGATCATGGCCATGGCCATCACGGCGAAGTAGAGCGGCCAGATCCGCAGGGCGTGGCGCACGTAGAAATCGCGGAGGCAGTGCGGCTTGCCCTTCTTGCGGAGCAGGATGCCGGTGAGGAGGTAACCGGCCATGCCCAGGAAGAGCATGGGAGCGCAGCCGTTGAGGAAGGTGGCGCGGGCGAAGAGCGTATCGAGCCAGAAGCCGCCCTCGATCACCGTGGAGTGGTTCAAGAAGACGGCGATGGCGGCCAGCCCCCGGATGCCGTCGAGCGTGCGGATGTGCCGCGAGCCCCCGCTGGCGCTGAGCGCCGGGTCATCCAGCGGCACCCCACCAACCGAGGCATTCGCGGTATTCTGGACTGTTTCTGGCAAAGTGGCTCGTTCCCGCTTGCGGACCCCTGGCCGTACACACGCGTGGGCGGCGTTTCTTCCCCGATTGACCAATCACCCCGCCAGAGACCGTCGCCGCGTTTGCGAAGGCGAAACGAAGGGACGGACAAATCGATGCATGTCTCTGCGATAGTTTTCGGCCATCGTCGCGCGGAATCCAGTCAACGCCGCAAAAGTCCCTGATTAGGGCTAGCTTAAAGCGGTGGTGTGTCGGTTATTCAGCAGTCACGCGCCCGCCAAACAAACCCCCGCCACTGGTCCAATTCAGGGGGTGGGGGGTGCCGGCAGTCGCGCTTTGTCCGCGCGTGCCAGGGCCTTGAGCCGCTTCTTTTCGCCGTGGCGAACGATGTGGCCCGTGCTGAGATAGAGCACATCCTCGGCGATATTGGTCATCAGATCGCCGATGCGTTCCAGCTCGCGGCCGCAGCGGTAATAGAGCAGCCCCGCGGCGCGGGCGTCGCGGTCGGTGCCCATGGTCTGAACGCATTCTTCAAAGAGCCGCTTCTCGAGCGTGTCGATGTCGTGGTCTTTGGTGAGGGTCGAGCGGGCACCCTCGGGGCTCTCGGTCATGAGCGCGGTGAGCAGCCCGTGACACAGGATCGGCACGCGCCGCGCCAGCTCGCCCAGCGACGTCGGCACCGGCGGCACATGCTCCAGCACGCTCAGCTTGATCGTCACTTTGGCGATCGACGTCGAGTGATCGCCCACCCGCTCGAGGTCGGCGTTGATCCGCATCAGGCTGACGACCCGGCGGAAGTCGCGTGCAAAGGGATGGTGCAACGCCAGCACGCGGAAACACTCCTCCTCGATGATCACTTCCTCGCGGTCGATGTCGTCGTCGCGACGCACCACCCCACGGGCGGCCTCCGCATCGATGTTGAGCAAGGCCTCGGAGGCCGATTCGAGCATCCCGATCGCGAACGTGGCCTCGCGGACCAGCCGACCCTTCAGATCCTTGATGGCCCGTTCCAGAGTTGATTCGCCGGTGCCCGGCGCGGGTTCGGGGCTGCCTCGGTCTGTGTCGGCCATAGTTGACAGTCGAAGAAGAGGCCCGGTAGGCCCGGCCACGCGGGCAGGGGCCGCACGGCCACGGTATCGAAGCGCACTAAAGAGCATAGTCCGAATCATCGGCGATTGGGACGGCTTGACCTAAGCCCTTGGCGCGGCCCTCGCCAAGCCTTATCATGTGGTGCCCATGACGCTCGACCCTTCCAGCACGCTCGGACCGGCCCGCTCGGGTGCCCCGGTGACGCAGGCGACCAACCCGTTCCACATCTCGCGAGCGTACGGCGTCCGCCCAGCTCAGTCGCCCGACGCGGTGGCCGCGATCGGCCCGGTCGCTGCCGTGGCCAAGGCGCGGCCCAGCAACCCGGGCATTGACCGGGTCGTCGGGGCCGTGGTGCCCGGCGGGGTCGAGTTCGGCCCCGCCGCAGGTGCCGGTGCCGCGAGCACAAGCCTGGCGTTTTACACTCGTGCGGGCGATCGGATCGAAGCCGCGACGGCCCTGCAAGTGGGCCGGACGCTCGATACCCAGGGCTAGCGCCGCCGGCGCGTGAGCGCGAGGCCGGCGAGTGCGATCAGGCCCGCTTGAGGGCTGGCTTCATGGGCTAACTCTAGCGGCGAACCGGGTGGGTGGGGGGGGCGCGAAGGCGACGGATTGGCCACAGATCGCACAGCGAGACACAGACCGACGCCCAAAGCCCGTTTCTCCCTTCCACAGCCGTGTTCATCCGTGCCAATCTGTGGCTGCTTCCACCGTGCCGGCGGCGTCGAAGTCGAGCCCGCCCATCAGGGTCTTGACGCCGGGATTGGCGGTCTCGAACGTACGGATGACGTTGGAGCCGCTGGCGAGGCGGAGGTTGTCGACGATCCGAGCCGTTTGCCCGGCTTGGGCCGCGGCGGCTGCCGCGATGGCGCCGAGCGATACAACCAACGCCGAACGCAGTGAGTTCGAAGAAAACATGAGCAGGTTCTCCTTCAATCACATCCCGTGTGCACCCCGGCGGGGGTGCTTTTGACTCGACCTGATCAGAACAACTCAAAGCACCCATTCTGGATACCAACTTTTTTCCGGTTCGTTTGTCCAAACGAGCCTTTTGATGGTTTCTGGGTGGTCGAGCCGCCCCCTCCCCGCCGCGTGTTTGGGTAATGTTTGCTAGCGGACCCGGGGTTAGCTTGTAGGCGGCAATACTCTCGGCTCATGAACACCCGGCTCTCGTACCACCAGGCGTGCGACCCGCGGGCCGCCGCCGCGCCGATGGCGCGCCACTTTGGGCTCGATCCGGAGGTCTGTTTTTTGAACCACGGCTCCTTTGGGGCCACGCCGCTGGAGGTGCGTGCGCGGCAGGATGAGTTTCGGGCCTTGATGGAGCGCGAGCCGGTGCGGTTCTTTGTGGAGGAGGCCGAGCCGCTGCTGGACGAAGCCCGGGCGGCCATGGCGGCGTTCGTCGGGTGCGACGCCGACGACTTCGCGTTCGTCGCCAACGCCACGGCGGGGGTGAACACGGTGGTGCGTTCGCTCCGCTTCGCGGCGGGCGACGAGGTGCTGACGAGCAGCCACGAGTACAACGCATGCAACAACGCCGTGGCCGCGGCTTTGGAGCCCTGGGGCGGGCGATTGGTGAGCGTGGCGCTCCCCTTCCCGGTGCGGAATGAGGACGAGATTGTCGACGCGTTGCTGGCGGGGGTGACGCCACGGACGCGGTTGGTGCTGCTCTCGCACGTCACAAGCCCCACAGGGATCATCCTGCCCGTGAAGCGGATGGTGGCGCTCCTGGCGGCCCAGGGGATCGACACGCTCGTCGACGGGGCCCACGCGCCGGGATACCTCCCGCTGGATGTCGCCAGCCTCGGCTCCGCGTACTACACGGGCAACTTCCACAAGTGGGTGTGCGCCCCCAAAGGCTCGGCGTTCCTGTACGTGCGGCGCGATCGCCAGCCGCTGATCCGGCCGCTGATCGTCAGCCACGGGGCCAACTCGCCGCGGACGGACCGCTCGCGATTTCGGCTGGAGTTCGATTACGTCGGCTCGACCGACCTGTCGGCGTGGCTCGCGACGCCCGCGGCCGTGGCGTTCGTGGGCAAGCTCCATGCGAACGGCTGGCCGGGCGTGATGGCGGCCAACCGCGACCTGGCGATCGCGGCCCGCGACCTGCTTTGCAGACGCTTGGGTGCTCAGCCGCCCGTGCCGGATTCCATGCTCGGGGCCATGGCCGCCGTCCCGATCGCCCCGCGCCCCGCAGAACCCCGCGGCGGGTGGTCGATGGTCTATCAAGACCCGCTGTGGGATCGATTGACGTCAAACTGGGGCATCCAGGTCCCCATCTGGGCCTTCCCCGCCCCGCCGCAGCGGCACGTTCGGATCTCGGCGCAGGTGTACAACCGGATCGAGCAGTATGAGTACCTCGCCGAGGCGATCGCGGCGGAGGGAGGGGAGTAGGGGGGAGGGGTAGTGGCGGAGTGGGGGATCAGAGTGTGGGCGGGCCCTCGCCGTGGATTTGAGGATCGTTCTGGCTAGGCGCGGCGTGGATCGTCGATAAACTCTGTATCAGGAGCGGTTCTCGACTCGACCACTGCGCCACTCCGCCACTTCGCCACTTCTTTCCCTTCCCCTCCCCTCCCATGACCACCGCCTTCCCCAAGCTGTCGCCGCTGATCGAGTACCTCGATGGGCTTGAGGGTCGGGCCGATCTGGCGGTGCTGGAGCGGCTGCTGGCGGAAGCGGACCTGACGGTCGCAGACATCGAATCGGCGTGCCAGTTTGGTCAGAAGGGCTACAAGCGCAACATCATTAAGCGGACGGCGTGGTACGAGCTGCTGGCCTTGTGCTGGCGGTCGGGGGATTGCACGCCGATCCACGACCACCGCGGGGTGTCGTGCGCGTTCCGGGTGATCCAGGGCGAGGGGACGGAGATCCGCTTCGAGCGTTCGGCGTCGGGCCTGATGTGCCCGGTGCAGATCAGCAAGATGTCGCCGGGCTACATTTGTGCGGCCGTGGACGAAGACATCCATCAGGTGGCCAACATGCAGCCGCCGGGGGCGGATCTGGTGACGGTGCACATCTATTCGCCCCCGATCTCGCAGATGGGGACGTACCAGTTCACGAGTCCGTCGGTGAGCACGACCGAGCAGTACGCCGGGGCCGAGGAGCTCCGGCAGTACGTGGGTTCGGGGGCGGGGATCTAACGCCCGGCCCCGACCCACCCGCCTTCCGAAGCGATGGCCGCGCGATTTCTGGCGCTCGCATGCCGGACAGGCCGAAAGTGTGATGAGGCGTGGCGACCAAAGGGCCGCGCGTCGAACCGGTTCGAGAGACCATCCGCCGAGCGAGGCCATATGACGACGCGACCGCATGTGCTGGTGCTGGGCGGGGGCCCGGACGCCGAGCGACCCGTGAGCATCAAGAGCGCGACCGCGATCGCCGAGGGCCTGCGGGCTTCGGACCGGTTCGAGGTCACGCTCGACATCATCGACACACTGTCGGCCGAGCAACTGGCCCAGCGCCCCGGCGACCTTCTCTTCCCGTACCTGCACGGCCCATGGGGCGAGGGCGGGGCGTTGCAGGACATACTCGAAGCCGACGGGCGGCCGTTTGTGGGCTCTGGCAGCCGCGCGGCCCGTTGGGCGATGGACAAGATCGCGACCAAGGCGTGCGCTATGGGGCTGGGGATGCCGACGCCGGCGTTTCATGTGCTCAACACCCGCGATCAGACCTGCCCGTTGAGCTTCCCGGTGGTGGTGAAGCCGGTGCACGAGGGCTCGACGATCGGTTTGCATGTGTGCAACGACGCCGAGGCGTTCGCATCGGCGATCGCGGCGGTGCGTGCCGAGCAGGCGCGGGGCATCGTCCGGGCATACATGGTGGAGCCGCGCATCATCGGGCGCGAGCTGACGGTGGGTGTGATCGGCGACGAGGCGCTCCCGATCATCCAGATCACTCCGGCCGAGGGGCTCTACGACTATCAGGCCAAGTACCACCGCGACGACACGCGCTACACCGTCGCTCCGTCCCTGCCAGCGGGTTTGACGGAGCGGCTGCAAGCCGACGCGCTCCGTCTGCACCGTGCGCTGGGGTGCCACGACATCAGCCGGACCGACTTCATGCTCGACGCCGCGGGCACGCCTTGGCTCTTGGAGATCAACACCACGCCGGGCTTCACGGATCACTCGCTGGTCCCCAAAGCGGCTCGGCACATGGGGATCGAGATGCCCGCGTTGTGTGCCCGACTCGCCGACCTGGCGATCGCGCGGCGCTCGGCCCGGGTCTAGGCCAGGGGCCCGCGACGCGGGCGGGTCGGCGTATCATGGCGCTCGCGGCGGCCAAGGCCGGCAGCCGCGAAGAACGACCGCACGGGTTTGGTGGCTTCAAGGACGATCGGCAGACCCCACATGGCACGCGCAAACTTTAAGAACTCGTCGGGTGGCACCGCCGCCCTGATCGCCCGCCTCTCGCTGGGCGTGACGTTCCTGATCATCGTCGGGCTGGCCACGGGGGCGTGGCTGGCGTATCCGCGGTTGCAGGCCCGCGTGGCGCAGATCAAACGCGAAGCCGTCACCGTCCGCATCAGCTGGCCGCCGATCGGCCTCGGGGGGACCAAGCCCGCGTCGGACGCCAAGACCTGGCTCAGCGAGCCGTTCCAGTTCCAACTCACGAGCCTCGCTCAAGGCGTGCTTTCCGAAGACCCCTTCGATCGGGCCTCGCTCGAACGCTGCGCCCGGGCGCTCTACGACACCGGCTGGTTCAAGGAGACCCCGCGCGTCTTCCGCGAGCGCGACGGAATCGTCCGCGTCGAAGGATCCTGGCGGACGCCCGCCGCCGTCGTGCGCCGCGGTGAGGTCGATTACCTCGTCTCGCCCGACGGCGAGCTGCTGCCGGTCGAGTACAAGCTGGGTGCGTCGGGCCTGCGGTACATCGCGGCTCCCTTCGCCGACCCGCCCGCGCTCGGCGAGCGCTGGGTCGGCGGCGACGTGCAGGCAGCCCTGGCGCTTCTGGCCCAGTTGCAGGCCACCAAGGCGTACAACCAGGTGTCGGGGATCGACGTGAGCCGCTTTGTACAGCAGCGACGGCTGGTGATCATCACCGACCGCCAGAACCGACTCGTGTGGGGCGCCCCGCCGGGCGAGTTCAAGCCGGGCGAGCCCTCGACGGACGTGAAGCTCAAGTGGCTGGCGTACCTGGCGGGCAGCCCGGACTTCGAGCGCCGCATCGACGCCAACAAACCGATGCTCGACCTGACCATCCCCGGCGGCCCCATGATCGACGTCTCGGCCCAGCCCGGCGCCGGCAAGGGCGGCGAGCCGGCGGGGACGGGGGGAGCGGGGGGGTCGGAAGAGGTCAAGCCCCATCGCGAGGTCTTGGTCGATCGGGGTTCGGGTGCCAAACCTGGAAAGAGGCCCTAGGTCGCTAGTTCCTGCGCCATGGTCGGCGTTGTTCAGGTGGCCCCGGGCGGTGCGTCGGCCTAGATTCTGGTCGCGCGGAGGGGGCCGGTAGCGGTCCTGATTGTTGAGCGGGGGGCCGCGGCCCTTTCGCCGACGCCCTGTTTGCCGGGATTCCCACGCGAGGCTTGATCCATGGAACTGATGACCAAGTCCGAACGCGAGCAGATCGAGGTCCGCCTGACCGCGCTCGTCGCCAACCGGGCCACGATTTCCCTGCGGATCGCCGAGGCTCGGGCCCTGGGTGACCTCAAGGAGAACGGCGACTATCACGCCGCCCGCGAGCAGCAGGGGATCGAGGAGGCGGAGATCCGCCGCATCGAGCAGCGACTGGCCCAGAGCCAGGTCATCGATCGCAGCCGCGTGGGCACGGTCGACGTGGTCTTCATCGGGGCCACTGTCCGCATGTCCGAACAAGGCAGCGACGACGAGCCGGAACTGTTCAAGCTCGTGGGCGAGGCTTCGGGGACGGTGCCGAGTGACGTCGTCGAAGTCACGGCCACCAGCCCGATGGGCGAAGCGCTGATGAAGGCCCGCGTGGGCGAGATCGTCGCGGTGCGGACGCCGCGCGGGCTCAAGAAGTTCAAGATCCTCGAGATCGTCTGAGACGCATCCGGCTCAACGCCGGCGTCGGCACGCCACCAGCCCGCCCAGCGCCAGCACGCCCGCCGCTCCGGGCATCGGCACCGCGTGGAACGTGACGGCGAGGGCCTGGCTGTCGGAATGGATCCCGCTCTGATCCTCGAAGATCAGCGTCGCCACTCCCTCGGCCCCGATCCCGCCGGTGGGGATCTGCCAGATCGGCTCGAAACGGAAGAACCGCTTGCCCAGGAAGATCGTCGAGCCGACTTCGAATGGCAAGAGTGTGTCGGGATCGAGGATGATCAGGTTGTCGAGCGCGACGACGCGGGCCCGGATCAGCGAAGCGGCGTCGATGGGGAGCAGCCCTTCGCCGGGGTCGGTGGGGTCGGGCAGTTGCATCGACTCGAACGCCGGCCCCGGCCGGGCGAAGCCGGTGACGCCGGTGATGGTGGATGCGGTCAGGTCGTAGTGCGGCTCGATGTGCAACCCGAGCTGGCCGGTATTGGTTCGCCCGAGCTCGATGACATCGTGGGCCATCGCCAACGGAACAAAGCCGGCGGTGATCGCGAGAAAAACGGGCCACAAACTGGTGCGCATGCGAGGTCTCCTTCGACTCCCAAGTCGATTTTACACCATCTCCCAAGTTTGGCCAGCGTTGGGGCGTTTCTTCGCGCGGGTCCCCGCGCGGGCGGCACAGTCGGGACAGGCCGGATAAGCGGACCCTGCGCGATGGTTCTCGCTGCCTGCGACAGCGCCGCCGCCTGGCCGTGGGCGAAGAGTCTGGTGCCGATGGCTTCACCCTTCAGCTATTCCGATGACGTGCGGCTCGCCGTGGCGTTGGTGCGGGCGGAGAACTTCGAGGTGCTCTCGAAGGTCATCGACGAGTCGATCGAGCGCGCGGCGGAGGCGCGTCGCAAGCGCGAGAAGCGGCAGGCCGAGGAGCGGCGTGAGGAGGACCGCCGCGAGCGGCTGCAACAGATTGAAGAGTCGGAGGCCGCGTCCGCAGCCGCAGCGGCCCAACGCGTCCGACTCCAGGCCCAATCCCAGGCAGAGAACAACGCCGCGGAGCGCGCGGTAGAAGAGAACCGGCTCAGGCTCAAACTGGAGCGTCCCCCAAGCGGGCCGCTAGATCTGGCGGCGTGATCTGAACCAGGACGCTCACGCGGCCCGGCGACGCCGAGCCGGCTTGGCCGCAGGCTTGGGCGGCGTCAGCACACGGAGGTCGAACTCGCCCGGCTCGACGGGTTCGAAGTTGTCGCGCTCCACTTCATACGGCCCGATCTCCGCAACGTGCAGGCCCGGCGCGAGTTTGAGGTCGATCACCCGGCCCAAGGGCAGGTCCGTCGGATCGATCCGCGACATCGGGCAGAGCACTTCCTGCACGATCGGTCGGCACGGCCGCGCGGGGTCGTAGCCCACGACCACCGCGGGGAAGCCGTCGTTGAGCGTGACCAGCGTGCCGGGCGGATACGGCGGCGCGACCGCCAAGAGGGCCTTGAACACGATCGGGTCGATGGCCCCGCCGCGGGCTTCGTCGGCCAGACGCCGTAACGCCCGCACAGCTGGCGCGGCTTCGACGGCGTTAGAGAGCGGGCAGCGCATGCGGTCGAACAGCTCGGCCACCGCGATGATTCGGGCGAAGATGTGGATCTCCTCCCCGCGCAGGGGCCGAGCCCGGCCGCCGCGAACGGGGATGGCGGGGTAGCCGCGGCCGTCGAAGCGCTGGTGGTGCTGCAGCACCGCGACAGCCGCGGTCGGCTCGACGCTATGCCGCACACGGTCGTAGCCCAGTTTGACGTGCGCTTGCCAGGCCCGATCCTGCTCGTCGCCGGTGTTGAGATAGCGCTCGCGTACTTCTTGGTCGAGCCCCAGCACCCCGATGTCGTGCAATAGCGCCCCGACGCCCAGGTTCTCCACGTTCCGCGCGTCGGCCTGCGACAGCTTGCGCCGCTGGAGGACCAGGTAGTTCTCCAGCTTCAGCCCCATCGTCAGGCTCAAGAAGCAGACGTTGCTGGAGTGCGTGACGATCCGGTTGTCGGCCCGCACAACATCGGCCACCAGCATCTGGCATGTCGGCTCGTCGCCCAGCTTTCGAACCAGGGCCCGCACGGCCCGCGCATAGGGCTGGAACGCCAGTGGCGCGGCGGCGTCGCGCGTGATGCGGTCCAGGCCCGAGCCCAGGAGCCGCGTGAGCCGCGCGTGCTCGGCGAGGACCTCGGGGCTGATGAAACGCATCACCGCTTCCAGACCCGGGTAGCGGATCCACAGCCCGTGGACGCCCAGCTCTGTAAGTCGGTCGATCGACTGGCGATCAAGGACGAACCCCGGCTTGAGCAGCACGTGACCGGCGCTCTGCGGGTGGAGCGCGGGGAGGGCCAGCGTCATACCGGGCCGAGCGTGCTGGAGGATGACATTGAGCAAGCGTGTAACCCCAGCTCGTTGCATCGACCGCTTTGACGCGGTGGGTTGATCGGTCTTGGGCGATGTGCGCGGCAAAGTGAAGCCCCGCCGCATTCGTGCGGCCCCCCCGCGTCGCCAGGTCCGCAAACCTTCGGCGTAGTCACGACGCTGGAGTCAATCGCCCAATAACCGGTAGCGATCCGGCAGGCTCGGCACGAGGATCTGAACTTTCCGCAGGCGGGGGCGCTCGGCGTCGGGCCGGTCTTGGCTGGCCAGGGCTGCTTGGGTGAGGAGCATCTCGCCGAGCGTGGTGGATCTGAACGCCGCCAGCCTGGGACCGGCCGCAGGATCGGGCTCGGGCGTGGGCTCGGCGGGGAGCGTTTCGCCAAGCTTGCGGCGCAGCACACCGCCTCGTCCCGGGGTGCCCGGGTCCAAGCGCGGCTCCTCCGCTTCCTCGCGCGGCATGGCTGGCAGGCGGTCCTCGGCGCGCTGATGGATCATCACCAAGGCCTGATCGCGCCGCAGCGTGAGCGCCGCGCGCAGCCGCCACAGCGTCAGCCCCCGGCTCTCCGGCGTGTCGAGCCCCGCCGGCGTCTCGCCCGCGAGCGCCCCCGCGCGCAACGGCGTGTCGATCCACTGCGGCACAATCTCCACACGCAACCCAACGTCGAGCGCCGCGTCCTGGCCAGCCTCCGCTTCGACCCAGCAGCGGGCCAGCAGCCGCAGCACGCCAGGACGCACGTCGATCCGGCCGTTGTCCAAAGGCAGCACCGTGCGGTCGGTCGGCTCGGTTTCGCGGGCGACCTCCACGTAGCGCGGGCCCTGGGTGACCAGTCGCCGATCGATCCCGCCCAGCAGCGCCGAGCCGGCGCTCTCCACGGAGCGCACGTCGATCGGGGCCGCCAGCAGCGCGGCTTGCACGCCGGGGAGCTCCGCCAAGGGCACCACCAGCAACGCCATCTCGCAACGGGCCCACGCCTCGCGCACCGCAGGATCAAGAGCGGCAGGGCTGGCGGCAAAGCGGGCCATCTGCTCGGCCAAGGGCCCAGAGTCGGCCGCGGTCAGGCTCCGCCATTCCATACCGATCGAGCGTCCCAGCCCCCGGCCGCCGCTGTCGGAGTTCGCCGCCGCCGATTCGTTGCCGGCGCTCGAAGGGGGGCCCGAACCACAGCCCGGCACGCCCGCGACCAAAGCCAGCGCGAGCGTCAAGATGGGGAACCCCCGGTCGGTTGGCATAAAGGAACTGTACGTGGTTCGAGCGAGATTCGATCCCTTCACAAGTTGAAATGGATCGAAGCCGCCTCAGCGAGCGTACAGATCAAGGTAGATTCGACGCTGAAAGAGAGGCCGCATGTTTGCTTTGACCATCGCCGTGCTCTTGGCGAGCCAACCACTGAACCCGGTCATCCCGGCCGTAGCGGTCGGCTCCGCTCAACCGGCGGAACGCACCCTTCTCCCGCGCTCGTCGCCGCCGATCTCGGTGCCACTGTGGGCCCAGGAGCGCGACCGATTCGCGCCGCGCGTGGGATACATCGACTGGGCCACCACTTCGCCCACGCGTCGCCCTGGGCGGGTGTACGTGCAACTCAGTCGCACGACGGATCGCCGCTTCAGC
>Ga0105048_10012284_pt1 | contig 13450 bp, 15 predicted proteins | sample MAT05_FD_78382 | JGI IMG/M metagenome (GOLD analysis project Ga0105048, IMG submission 78382) | Freshwater microbial communities from Lake Fryxell liftoff mats and glacier meltwater in Antarctica - MAT-05 | ecosystem: Environmental > Aquatic > Freshwater > Ice > Liftoff microbial mat | place...
CTGTTAAGCCCTGCTTGTTTTTTAAACACATCGAATTTGATGTGTTTAAAATAAGGATTGTACAATTACTCCCAAAATCCTAATAGTTCAATAGTATTTCTGTTTCGCAGCCAATTTTGAATAATGGTTTCTGTTCTTTCTACATTTTTACACCTTGCAATATCGGTAAGGGAAATGTAGTCGGATCCTTCACTTTGGAGAATGGTAAACTCAGTTCCTTTTACATTGATGGTTTTATTCTGTGCCATAGCTATAGTTCTATTGTGGCGAATTCGCCATAATTAAATGCCCTGAATTTTTTCGATTAATTGATTCATAATGTTTCTGATGTCGTTTCCCACTTCAATAAAATGCTAGACAGGATATTGGTATTTTTCAGTTAGGGCGTTAACGGCTGGTATCCAGCGGTTTCTACATACCATTTTTCTCGGCTTTGGCTTTGACCATGCCACATACTTGTATATTGGTAAAATCCAAACTCCCTTCGGTGTATGTGCCGTAATGCAATGAGTTGTTCAAGATATGGGCTGTTCAGCATTGGATTATCCATTGGCATTAAGCAAGTATTTTAAGACTGTTTCATCTTGACTGGCATTATAATTTCTTTACTTAGAATTATGAATACGAGCTTTTGCTGGTATTCGTGCCTCTCTCAGCAACTAAAGCAAGAAGATACTTTTAGTCAAACTTTCAAAAAATACTGAAAGTTCTACTATACCTTCACACCCTAAATTTTACCCAATGAAAGTTGTAATTGTAGGCGGTGGTTTTGCGGGATTAAAAGTTGCCCGCCGCCTTAATAATAAGCCCGGTTTTGAATTGGTATTAATAGACAGGTACAACTACCACCAGTTTCAGCCCTTGTTTTACCAGGTGGCTACGGCTAGCCTTGATGCCAGCAATATTTCGTTTCCGCTACGCAAAATGTTTCATGGCAGTAAAAATGTAAATATCCGGTTAGCAGAAGTGGAGGCCATTGACACCGCTGCAAAGACGATTAGTACCGACATTGGCCATTTTGAGTATGATGTATTGATATTGGCCACGGGAGCCGACACCAATTTTTTTGGCAACGCACAATTGCAGCAAAATGCCTTCCCCATGAAAAGCACTACCGAAGCATTGCAACTCCGGCACCGGCTTATACACAATTTTGAAGAAGCACTGCACACCGATACCGCCAGCGAATTGGAACGCCTGATGACAGTAGTGGTGGTAGGGGCGGGGCCAACAGGGGTGGAGCTTAGTGGTGCGGTGGCCGAAATGAAAAAGTATGTATTGCCTAAGGATTATCCCGAACTGGATTTTACCGAAATGAAAATCATCTTGCTGGAAGGCGGCGATAGAACGCTGCCAACAATGAGCGAAAAATCGTCGGGGCAGTCGCAAAAATACCTGGAGAAATTGGGCGTAACCGTTATTACAAAAGCCATTGTAAAAGATTACGATGGCCATGAGGTGTTACTGCAGGACGGGACTGTTATACCTTCCTCAATAGTAATATGGGCGGCGGGTATTAAAGGAAATGTGCCTGTTGGTATAGACCCGGCCCTTGTAACCAAAGGCAACAGGATGCTGGTGGACAGGTATAATAAAGTAAAAAATTTGGATGAGGTGTATGCTTTAGGCGATGTGGCTTATATGGAAACGCCCAATTATCCCAAAGGGCATCCACAGGTGGCTACAGTTGCTATTCAGCAGGCTGAAAACGTGGCGGAAAACCTGTTGCGGATAGAACGAAAGTCCACCCGTTTTTTTGAATTTGAGTATTACGACAAGGGGGCTATGGCCACCGTAGGCCGCAACCTGGCCGTGGTGGATATACCAAAACCACGATTACATTTTGGCGGTTTTTTGGCCTGGATGATATGGATGGGCTTACACCTATTTTTGTTGGTAGGGGTAAAAAACCGCGTACAGGTTTTTATAAACTGGATTTACAATTACCTCACCCACGACCAGTCGCTGCGGCTAATTTTTAAAGAGTTTTACAAAAAGCCCAGATAGCATTTTGGGATGTAGTATTGTAATTAGTCACTTGTAATTTGTCAATGGAATTTAATTTCTTTTAAGATGCATCATTGACCAGTCACCTAATGTGCTGCTTTACTGCTGCTATCAGCTTTTAATAAGGAATCCACTATGTGCGGCAGCCGTAGTTTCTGTACACTATCGCACCATATTGCTTCTATTTTGTAAATACTATCGAGCAAGGCATTACCGGTGCTGTCCATAGTTGTTTGCCATGCTTCCATTTCCCTAAGTTTTTCTTCCTCCAGTTTACATGATGCAGCAAACAAGCCAATGCCAATGACTGTTAAACAAATACTTTTTATCGGCGACTTGTTGCTGGTATAATTCACAAGGGTAAATTTACAGGCGTAAATGAAAAAAATAATTTTACAGATACTCTTTTTACTAGCTGCCAAAGGCATTGGGGCGCAACCCCCTGCATTGCCACAACGGCCGGTGGCCATTCATCCTGCATACGGCACCAACGATACGCTTACCGTGTACGCAACTGTAATGCCCGATGGCACCATTATACCTACAAGCGCTTTGCCCGATGCGTATTGCTACGCAAAAATGCCACGCTGGATGATGGAGAAAATGAAAGAGTGGACCCGGCTTCGCAATGCCGTGTATGTATGTTACCCATATGCAAAAGAAGCGGGGAAGATCATTAATGAAGTAAACGCAAAACTAGCCGGCATAACCGATGAAAAAGAACGTAAGAAAATAATTAAGACCCGTGAAAAAGATATGCGCAAAAGTTTTACCAGCAAACTAACCGACCTAAGTGTATATCAGGGTAAGGTGCTTATGAAACTCATTAACCGCGAAACCGGTAATAACTGTTATGAAATTCTAAAAGAATACAAAGGCGGTTTCAATGCGGTAGTGTATCAATCAGTGGCGTTTTTTTTCGGTAGTAACCTAAAGCAATCTTACGACCCAACAGGAGCAGATAAAGACATGGAGCTGATTGTAAAAGATGTGGAGAAACTGTATCGGGGATAGATCCGGTTGGCAGTTTATAAGCTGGCAGTTGGCAAACAAGAATCGAGAACAGATCTAAAGCCAGTAATTAAGTAAACCGGTTAGTTATTCAACCCATCCCAAAATCCTAAAATCCAAGTGAAAATAGACGTACTCGCCTTTGGCGCCCACCCCGATGATGTGGAACTTGGTTGTAGCGGCGTACTTATGATGGAAAAAATGCAGGGTAAGAAAACAGGTGTTATAGACTTAACCCTGGGCGAACTTGGTACCCGCGGCACACCCGAAACGAGGCGAATAGAATCCATTGCCGCCACTGCCATTATGCAATTAGACGTACGTGATAACCTGGCATTGGCCGATGGCTTTTTTCAGAATGACAAAGCCCATCAATTAAAGGTTATCGAAGCCATTAGAACCTATCAGCCTGAAATTATTATTTGTAATGCCCCTGCCGACCGGCACCCCGACCATGGCAGAGGGGCAAGATTATTGCAGGAGGCCGCTTTTTTGGCCGGCCTCCGAAAAATAGAAACATTAACTAATGGCAAATTGCAAACTCCCTGGAAACCAAAGCTGGTGCTGCATTACGTGCAGGATAGGTATTTGCAGCCCAATTTTGTGTACGATATTACTGCGGTAATAGACCGCAAAATCGAAGCCATAAAAGCATATAGTACACAATTTAATTCGCCTGATACTTCCGAACCGCAGACCTATATTTCATCTCCGGATTTTTTAGACAGCATTCTTTACCGGGCAAAAATGCTGGGCAAAATGATTGGCGTGCCGTATGCAGAAGGTTTTATCTCGGAGAAAATGTTGGGCATAAACACATTCGATTCCCTTGTACAGTTTATAACTTAACACGCCATCCATCCATTCTTGTCTGCTTTGGGTAAGTAACAAAACTTTGTCTTCTTTCTAAATCTCCGGCGGCTATCTTTGCCGCGGTTTTAAATATGACTGCCAATAAACAATTGCATTCATTTTCAAAGCATATTATTTGTAAGTTTTTCTTGAACATTACTTTAGCCCTTTTTGTTACTCACAGCATTCAAGTGTTTGTTTTCACACCCCATTTTACAAAACAGAAAATTTTCATCTTAATAAATAATTCATGATCCCCAAATTTCCTGCTGGTAGCCCTTCGATACACAGCATTTTAAAAAGCCGTGTTCAGGAATACTTTGACACAACTGGCGTGGAGCGCCGGGGCTACACCAAATTGTACATGAAAGCTATTGTGTTGATTGCTTTGCTGGCAGTAGTATATGTACACCTCGTATTTTTTACGCCAATCTGGTACCTTGGGTTGCTTGAGTGTGCCTTTCTGGGTATCGTTATTTCCGGCGTAGGTTTTAATGTAATGCACGATGGTAGCCATGGCAGCTTTAGCGGTAACAAAAAACTCAATGCTTTTGCCGCATGGTCGCTGGATTTTTTAGGCGGCAACGCCTTTATGTGGAATATGAAACATTGTATGATTCACCACAGCTTTACTAATGTGGATGGTGTGGACGACGATATTAATGTGGGCATCCTGATGCGGATGAATGAACACCAAAAGAAGTTTCTAATGCACCGCTTTCAGCATTGGTATTTCTGGTTCCTGTATATGCTGTTATATGTAGCCTGGATTTTTTACACCGATTACAAAAAGTATTTCAGCGGTATGATTGGTAGCGTGCCAATCAAGAAAATGAGTTTTAAAGATCATTTAGCTTTTTGGAGCGGAAAGGTCTTACATGCTGCTGTTTACATGGTTATTCCAATAATGTCGGTTGGTTTTCTTCCTTGGTTTATTGGGTTTATGACGATGGGTATGGTGGCTGGTCTAGTTTTAAGTATCGTATTCCAGTTGGCACATACAGTTGATAGTACAGAGTTTCCCCTGGCAGATATAGACAGTAATAAACTTCCAGATGAATTTGCGATACACCAAATAAAAACGACAGCCAATTTTGCAACCCATAACAAGTTTATAAGTTGGATGGTAGGTGGACTAAATTTCCAGATCGAACATCATCTGTTCCCAAAAATTTCACACGTGCATTACCCTGCTATTAGTCGTATTGTACGTAATGTGTGCAAGGAGTTTAACATCCCCTATCTCGAATATCCTACAATGGGTAAGGCGATACTGGCGCATGTAAGCCATTTAAAGAAAATGGGTACTTCTTAAATATGATTCGTGAAGAAAATTTCACCAGTCCTTGCGGCTGGTTTTTTTGTGCGTAGAATTTTATCACATAATTTCCCCGCCAAATATCTATCCTTATGAAAAAACTATGCTCTATATGCACGCTTGTTTTTGCCCTTACTATGGTTCAGGCACAAATAAGAAAAGGCAATAAACTAGTCGGAGCATCTTTCGGCAGCAGCAATATTGCCATCGGAGAAGGGGCAGCACTTAGCCTGCAGTTAAACCCAACTGTTGGGTTTTTAGTTACAGATAAATGGATGCTTGGCGGTAGTGTTACACTTGGTGCTATTGTAGCCGAGGGCTTTACTGGCTTGGTGGGCATCAGCCCATTTACAAGATATTATTTTAACAATAAAAACAATAAAGACAGCTTGTACAAAGGGTTTTTTCTACAGGCGGGTATTGGGGTTGCTCGTGTTTTTGGAGAAGCGGAATATGGGTCTTGGCAACAGGGCTTAGGGGGTGGTTACAGCAGGTTTATTACCCCTGATATTGGGCTGGAGATTGCAGCCTTGATCAATAATACCCAGCAACTTGATGGGATAAGAGATAACAATGTGAACCTTCAATTTTCATTTGGCTTGCAAATAATATTGGATAAGCGTATCAGTTTGTTTAAAAGAAAGAAATCTTAAACTAACAGGTCAATCCATCATTTAAAAACTGTACCCCTAGCCGTCCACCAGGGATGTATTTCGTAATCCAGTCGGCCTGCGGCAATGGCAGGGTCCGTTTTAAGATAGCCTTCCACTTCTTCTTTATTGGCAGCATCAAAAATAAATATGCCGCGCCATTGGCCGTTATCACCAAACGGCCCAGCCACAATTAATTTCTCCATATCGGCGAGGCGTTGAATATTGGCCACATGGCCAGCCTGTAGTTTATTAATCACATTCGTGTCTTTGATCTCGTCCCTGCGTTTTCCCGTCAGCAGCATTACAAACCAGTATTGCTTCATTTCATATTTAGGTGGCTGTTTTTTGCAGTATATAAGGCGGCAGGTTGCGGGTTTTCATCTGGTTACTGCGCATTTATGGTAAGTACCGAAAAACAAAAAGCTGCAATTAATACAGCAACGGAATGGATCCTTTTCATGGTATGTTTTTTAGTAATTAAAGAAAAGCATTTGAACTGGAATAAGTGGACAGAATATCTTAGAAGCGGGCAGTTTGATATTTAAATGGAAGCCAGAAAAGAATAATATGAATGTTCAATGTTTAAACCTCAATTTCGAAAAACCATTATTTTAACCACAAAAAAATTTAATCAAAAGTCAACTCAATCAAAATGGGTATTAGACCCTAGCCACAGCGAAATTGCCTTTAAAGTAAAGCATCTGATGATTACCAATGTAAAAGGTATTTTCAAAACATTCGAAGCAAGCATTCTCACCACTGGCGATGATTTTATGACTGCCGAAATTGACTTTAGCCTGGATCCATCTTCGGTAGATACCAGCAGTGCAGACAGGGATGCACACCTCAAAGGGGTTGACTTTCTTGACGTGGAGAACCACAAACAAATAATTTTTTTGGCCAACACCTACGAGAATGTGGATGGCGATGGCAGCTACGAACTGTGGGGCGACCTTACGATTAAAGGCATAACCAAACGCATTAAATTAGATGTAGAATTTGGTGGCGTTGCTAGAGATCCATGGGGCAATGTAAAAGCGGGGTTTACTATAAATGGGAAAATAAACCGTAAGGATTTTGGCCTTGTATGGAATGCCGCCCTTGAAGCCGGTGGGGTACTGGTAAGCGAAGATGTCCGAATCAGTTGCGATATTCAGTTGCAGAAAACAACTGAAGTTGAAGGATAATTATAAGGGTAAATAGGCAGTTGGTCAATGTTCATTATTAAGCAGATTTTAGTTCATTGAGGGTCAGTAGTCATTGTTCAATTAGTTCCATTTCAATATGAGTGATTAACCACAATCACCATTGACCCTCTTTTGCCATGAATCAATGGAGTTGCTCTATACCCTTAGAAACCTACCCAAAATGACCGCCAACATAATTTTTGGTCAGCTCATTTTTGGGATGGTTAAAAATATTGTCGCAGCTATCAAACTCAATTAGTTCTCCGAGATACATAAACGCCACCTTGTCTGAAATGCGTACGGCCTGCTGCATATTGTGTGTTACAATTACAATGGTGTAATCTTTTTTTAGTTTGATAATGAGTTCTTCGATCTTTCTTGTACTGATTGGATCCAGAGCCGAGCAGGGTTCATCCATTAAAATAATTTCTGGCCTTAGCACTACAGTCCGGGCTATGCACAACCGTTGTTGTTGCCCGCCCGATAATTTTACGGCAGGTTTTTTTAATTCGTCTTTTACCTCTTCCCAAAGAAAACTTTCCTTCAAGGCATTTTCAATTAATTGGGGAATATCTTTTTTAGGAAAATTATGGATTCTGAGAGCATACGACAGGTTCTCATAAATACTTTTAGGCAACGGGTTTGGTTTCTGAAACACCATTCCAATTCGTTTGCGGATAGCTGTTACCGAATTTTTCTTATCGTATAGATCCAAATCTCCCATTTTCAGTTGCCCCTCTATTTTGGCATCCGCCGATAGGTCGTGCATCCGGTTGAACGAACGTAGCAGGGTAGATTTGCCACAGCCCGAAGGCCCGATCAAAGAAGTGACCTGGTTTTTGGGGAAATCAATGGTCACATTTTTAAGCACCTGCTTGTTCCCAAAAAATAAGTTGAGGTTATGGGCACCCAGTTTTATTTCATCCATGATTAATCTTGTGTTCTATGTTTAAAACGAATAACAAATGCAACAATGTTTAATACAAAAACCAATAAAATAAGCACCACGGCTGTGGCATAAGCCAATGGCCTTACTTGTTCTATAGCATTGTGCTGGGTAGAAAGCATATACAAATGATAGGGCAAAGCCATAAATTCCTGATTTACCGATGTGGTAACGCCATTGATATAAAAAGCAACCCCCGTAAATAAAATGGGGGCCGTTTCGCCGGCTGCCCTTGAAAGCGTAAGGATGACGCCCGTTAAAATGCCGGGTAATGCCTTGGGTAACACCACATCTTTAATGGTTTCAAATTGCGTGGCACCAAGGGCCAGGGTGGCTTCCCTCATGCTGTTGGGTATCCGTTTCAGGGCTTCTTCGGTAGTGGTAATGATATAGGGCAAAGAAAGCAGACCCAGCGTTAAGCCAGCCGATAAAACCGAAGTGCCAAAATGAAAAGCCTGGACAAATAAAGCCAAACCAAATAACCCGTAAATAATAGACGGAATGCCAGCCAGGTTTCTAATAGAAGCTCGTATGATATTGGTGAGCAGGGATGGCCTTGCGTATTCGTTAAGATATACGGCACAGGCCACCCCAAATGGAACGGCAAATAATGTAGTGATAAAGGTTAGCAGAATGGTACCCACTATGGCTGGCAGGATGCCACCCTTTGTCATGCCGTTGGTGGGAAACTTATGAACAAAATCCCATGACAATGCAGGCAAACCTTTGGAAAAAATATCCCACAAAATAATCCCTAAAAAAGTACAGACCATCAGGGTGCTTCCGGATAGTACCAGCCAGTTGACGGTATATAATATTTTCTTTTTCACGAATGGAACCTTCTTAAACGGTTAGCAAAATATTCGCCCAGTAAATTAATAACCAGCGTAATCAGAAACAAAATGGCGGCGATGGCAAACAGGGCAAAATAGTGCGTGGTCTGGTAGGGTACTTCTCCCATTTCAATAGCTATGGTAGCCGTAATGGTACGCACAGAATCCAGAAATCCTTTTGGGATGGCAGAGGCATTACCAGTAGCCATGAGTACGGTCATGGTTTCGCCCAACGCCCTGCCCAAACCCAGCATTACCGCAGCAATAAGGCCAGGTAATGCAGCAGGCAGTGTCACCTTAAAAAGCGTCTGCCATTTGTTGGCTCCCAACGCCAGCGAGGCTTCCCTATGGCTTTTTGGTACCGCATTAATGGCGTCCTCGCTGATGGTAATTATGGTGGGTAGTGCCATGATGGCCAGCAGAATGGAGCCGTTCAATGCATTCAATCCGTTTTGTATGCCGAATAATTTGGAGATTCCAGGCCCCAGTAATACAATGCCCAGGAAACCGATGGCAACAGAAGGTATGGCTGCCAGCATTTCTATAACAGGTTTTAAAATCATCTGTACCCGCCTTGGTGCCAGCTCGGACAGGAATGCGGCGGTTAAAATACCTAACGGAACTGCGATGACCATGGAGCCAATGGCAACAAAGGCTGTGCTGACTATCAAAGGCAAAATGCTGTACCTGGCTTCGGGATCCCACTGCGAACCCGTAAAAAAATCCAACGGGTGTATTTTAGTAAAAAAGGAAAAACTATTATAGAGCAGCATAAAGAAGATGCCACCCAAAAGGGCAATGGTAATAAAACCGGCTCCTTTAAAAGCATACTTAAAAACCGTGTTGATTATTTCCCGTTTGTTGGTGGTCATAGTTATTTTTTTACAGGATAATAACCCGAAGCATGAATGATACCGGCACCAGCCGTTGTTTTTTCAAAATCCAGGAAAGGTTTTACTTTCTGGTAGTCCTCTCGTTTATAATATTGAAACAGGGGCCGCTGAAAAAAATAAGCGCCGGTGGCGATCTTTTCAGCATCCAAAGGCGAAACTGCCGGACTGGTTGCGGTGTACACTGTTAAAACCTTGATCCCGTTATCACTTCCTTTCATTACATAGCCTGCCCCCACGTAGCCAATGCCGGAATTGTCTGCTTTAATGGCTTCCAGTATCTGGGCATTGCCATTCATTTGTTTGGCATGAGGCGAAAAGTGGATGTTCAGAATCGTTTTTACAAAATCGTGTGTCCCCGAATTGCTTTGCCTGCCATAAATATTTACAGGCAGGTGTTTTTGGGTGAGCCTGGACCAGTTCCTTTCACCGCCACTTAATATTTTGGCTAAATCGCTGGTACTGATGGAGTCTATTGAAAGGTTGCTGGAAACTACAAAAGCAATGGCATCCTGGGCAAAAATGAAAGAGTCCAATTGGATATTCTTATTCTTGAACAGCCCCAGTTCTTCGCTGTTGATGCTCCGGGAAGAGTTTGCCACATCTGCCGTGCCATTGAGTAAAGAGGTAATGCCAAGACCCGAGCCACCCCCCGAAACAGACACCAACAAACTATCATTTTCGTAGTGGAATGATTCTGCCAGCAGCACGGTAAGGTTCACTTCAGTGTCAGAACCCTTAACCTTTATGGTGTCATCGTCGCTGGCGCAGGAAGCAAAAAGAAGAAATAGTGAGATTGATAACCATTGCATTATTTAAAGTTGCGGTTAAATAATATTGCTGGGTGGTTTGCCGGGTTATCTTTTCATTAAATAGCGTCACTTCGTAAAATTAATCAGGATTCTGTAAGGGGGCCGGAAAGGAAATGTGGTAGGGTGATAAGGTAAAGCCTGTAGCCGGCTATTAGTGTAGAACAGCAATTAAAGAAAAAAAGATTCGGTATACAATTACTTCATCGTTGGGTCTTCGTGCCCGACTAAGCCTTGTTTGTTAGTAGTTGTTTTTTTTCTTAAGTTGCTGCACAAGTTCAGTTAAATCCGCTCCACCGTATTTTTCTGCATTCTTTAAATAATTTATAAGTCGCGTTTTGTCTTTTAGGTATTCGTCCAAAATAATTAAACGGCCGATTTTGTGCCATTCATCGTCTATCAACCAAGATTTTTTTACTAATGCAGTAATGTCTTTGTAACCAAGTTTTGCTAACGAAAAAAGTGCTTGTCTTTTTGTGTATTCATTGTCATCTGCATATAGATTGAGAAGAACACTGTCAATTTCGGGTGTTAAATACCCAAACTTTCTAAAACACATAGCAATTGATGCTTTTCCGTCGTCATACTCAACACCAACCAAAAACGTACTAACTTTTGTAATTTCAATAAAGTCCTCGTCGGTCAAGTCTCCGCATGTTGAGATAGGTCTATTCTCCATCAACTCAGATAAAAAGCAGCATTGTCAAACCCTCTCGAAACTAAATAAAGCAAATTGACTTTGTCTTCTTTGTCAAGTTGTGAAATTTGTCTTGAGTTGAGTAAATAGCTGAAATATTTTCTAAATCATCACATCTTGGATACGGAGGGTCATCGGTCGCATTAATTGAAATCTGATGTTCAGATTAATTTTCTTGCCGCCATTTCTTAAAGTCGTTAACGTAAAATGCAAGCGTCGTTTTTGGGATCATAAAATATTTGCCAACGTTCGAGGCTTGGCGAAGTACGCGATTAGATGCTTGTAAAGCCGGGAACAAATGCTAATTAAAAAACTTTTGATGGAGATAACAACAAAAAGCTAAATAGTAGATGTTAAGCCCCGAACCAAAGCACCAAAAAATTACAAATGCCGGAGATAACTTACGTCCGCCCGTATTTTGGCAAACCCCTGTACCTGCATACCCTTCTCAGTCGTTGTTGATTGTTGCTTGTTTCAATGTTAATTTCAAACCTACAAATCCAATGAGTCCTGTTATTAATGACGAAATTAAAATTACAAACTTTGCGTTGTTGATTATGGTCTCATTGTCAAAGGCAAGAAGCGTTATAAAAATTGACATTGTAAATCCGATGCCGCCTAAAAACCCAACGCCTATAATTGATTTCCAATTTAAGTCGTCTGGAAGTTTGCAAAGTCCAAATGAAACTGCCAAAAATGTCAATAGAAAAATGCCAAGTGGTTTTCCCACAATAAGTCCTGCTGCAATTCCTAAACTGTAATTTTGTGTTAGTATGTGTCCAATGTTGCCACTTAAAATGATAGCCGTATTGGCTAATGCAAAGATTGGTAAAACAATAAAGGCAACAGGTTTATGTAAAAAATGTTGCAAAATATAGGAAGATGATTTTTCGTCTCCGTTACCAAATGGGATAGTAAAAGCCAATAGAACACCTGTAATTGTGGCGTGAACACCTGAATTAAGCATAAAGTACCACATAGCAACGCCACCAATTAAATACGGAATTAAGTTTCTAATTTTTAGTCGATTGAAAGCTAAAAGCAAAACAAAAATACCTAACGCAATAAAAAGGTTTGTCCAAAGAAGTGTTTTAGTATAGAATATTGCAATTATTATAATTGCTCCCAAGTCGTCAATTACGGCTAATGCTGTTAAAAAAACTTTCAAAGAAGTTGGTACTCGGTTTCCTAATAAAGCTAAAATCGCTAATGCAAAAGCTATGTCTGTCGCCATTGGAATTCCTGCTCCCGATTGTGTCGAGGTACCAAAGTTGAACAACATATAAAGTCCTGCGGGAATTACAATGCCACCCAATGCTGCAAAAATTGGGAATAAGGCGACTTTAAAATTTGAAAGTTCTCCATGATAGATTTCCCGTTCTAATTCTAAACCGATTAATAAAAAGAAAATCGTCATTAGTCCATCGTTAACCCAATGTTCAATACTGTGTCCTGCAAATTTGGTTTGCCAAAAATGATGATACCCTTCACCAAAAGCTGAATTTGCAATTACTAATGATAAAATTGTGCAGGCTATTAAAATCAGTCCACCTGCTTTTTCACTTTCAAAAAAATCTTTAAATAATTTGGTCATTATGATTTTGATTTTGTTTGTCTGCTAATGTTAGCAGGGTGTATAACAGGGTTGTAGTTAAACCAAAGGTATTGCCGATGGTTGGGAATTAGAATTCCGTTCGCCGGAACCGCTGGCTGGCTTTTTGATAAAGATAAATATTAAGAACAAAAGTTTGGCTTTGTTCGTCAAGCCCCGAACTGAAGAACAACAGAATTACTGCTGCTGATTGTTTCAATGTCGAGCCCAACTATTGGCAATACCAATGTTAGTGGTTCGTTGCTCTTGTCTGTTATTGTAAATTTTGTTTGTTAGTCCGTTACAGGCTAATGTTTAAATTCTGTATAATCAATAAATGTTTCTCCATCGAAAAGGTAGAGACCTGTTTCTCTGGTCCCCACCCAAATATTTCCATTTTTATCTTCCAAAATTGACCAAATCCAAGGATTGATTAGTCCATCTTTTAAAAAGGTGAAAGCCTTACCATCGTAACTGCAAAGACCATCAGCACCACCAAACCAAAGGATTCCGTTTTTGTCTTCAATAATACGTGTTACACCCCCAACTAGTCCGTCGTATTCTGTAAAACTTGTAAATGATTTGCCATCATAGCGGTAGACCCCATTCCAATTGCTGAACCAAATATTCCCGTTTTTGTCTTGCAATTGAGGCCA
>Ga0105048_10012285_pt1 | contig 13448 bp, 13 predicted proteins | sample MAT05_FD_78382 | JGI IMG/M metagenome (GOLD analysis project Ga0105048, IMG submission 78382) | Freshwater microbial communities from Lake Fryxell liftoff mats and glacier meltwater in Antarctica - MAT-05 | ecosystem: Environmental > Aquatic > Freshwater > Ice > Liftoff microbial mat | place...
GTAAAGCAGGTGAACACGACCCCTGTCAGGGGTAGAGAATAAAGGGTGTTTATTACCCCTGACAGGGGTAAAGTAGGAGAGGTGAATGCTACCCTGTCAGGGATAAGTCAAGATGCAAGAGCTCTCGCGTGATAAAAATAAGAAAGTGCAAAAAAACGAAATATATCTACGGCCCGATTGTTATTACCACGTTTATAATAGAGCGGTTGGAGATGAGAAATTATTCTATACGGAAAAAAACTACACTTACTTTTTAAAGAAGTACAGTGAACACATTCCTTTTATTGCCGATACGTTTGCTTATTGCCTTATGCCGAATCATTTTCATTTCCTGATTAAGATAAAAAGCGAGAAGGATGTTACAGAAACGATAAATGAAAAAAGTAAAAACACTCAAAAGAATATGGATACCGGACTATTTATAAGTAAACAGTTCTCTAATCTTTTTAATGGATATTCGCAGGCGATAAACAAACAGGAAATGCGAAATGGGACCTTATTCTCAAGAGCGTTCAAGAGAAAACAGATAGATTCCCTAGAATATATGCGCAATGTGCTAGTATATATCCATCAGAACCCGGTAAATCATGGTTTTACAGACCGGGCAAGCGAACGGAAATTCAGCTCTTATAATTCTATCGTTTCAGGTAAGGACTTACTATTAAAAAGAGATGAGGTTGTTAATTGGTTTGATGATCTTGACAATCTGATTAAAAATCACCATAATTATAATTTGAAACATGCAATTGAATTTGAATAAAACAGATTTCACCAAATAGATTTCGATAAAAAAAACACTTGAAAAAACCACTAAATAACAAAATTTTCGCTTTTTTAAAACTCATCCGGATAGAAAATCTTATGATGATTGCCTTGACGCAAATTTTTCTGCGCTACCTCGTCCTTCAAAAAATTCTTAACCTGAATGGAGTAGCGCTGGGTCTTGAAGATTCTTTATTTTACGGATTAGTACTCAGCACAGTCTTGATTGCCGCCGCCGGGTATATTATTAATGATTACTTCGATGTTAAAACTGATCTCATCAATCATCCCGATACAGTGGTAGTAGACCGTGTTATTAAACGTCGCTGGGCCATCATTCTGCATATTACTTTTACATTTATCGGACTTTTGCTTGGTATGTACACAGCCTTGAAGACCGGCTATCTGCGTCTTGCCATATTTCACTTTGCCGCGGCAATTCTTTTATGGTTCTACAGCACGCACCTAAAGAAAACTTTGCTTGTTGGAAATATCGTTGTCTCACTGCTCACAGCTTCTGTAACTTTTATGCCCCTTGTATATGAAATAGGTGTGATGCAGAAAAACGACGATGCATTTATTCTGACTTATAAGTATGCAGTGTTCGTTATTTTTAAAATCACTTTTATTTTTGCCCTTTTTGCGTTTATCACCAGTATGGCGCGCGAGATTATTAAAGATATGGAAGATTACAAAGGGGATAAGGAAACTGGTGGCGCCACTATGCCGATTGTATGGGGGATTCGCGTGAGCAAGCTAAATGCATTCTTTTTAATTGCGATCACAGTCCTGCTGTTGCTCTTTGTTGTTTACAATACCATCCGGTCAGAACGCGTCGTCTTTACACTAAATAATCTTTATATTTTTCTTGGACTTATTATTCCACTCATGCTCCTGGCACTGTATATTCTCAAATCAAGCGAAAGCAAACACTTTAAAAATGCCAGTTTATTTCTTAAATTTATAATGCTGACAGGGTTATGCTACAGCTTTATTTTTTATTACAACTAATTTAACCTTATGGAAAAAGTAGAAAACCTCATCGCTAATTTCCCTTTCCAACTCATTCTAGGTTCTGCATCGCCACGCAGACAAGAACTTTTAAAGAGCCTGGGATTTGAATTTTTGATAAGACCCACCCATGCCGATGAAACTTTTCCGGCAGATTTAAAGGCTCAGGAAATTCCTATTTACCTGGCTGAAAAAAAAGCAGATGCTTATGAAGAGGAGTTAAAAGAGGATGAGATTTTAATAACAGCCGATACCATTGTTTGGTGCGAAGGCAAAGTATTTAATAAGCCCGGTACTTTTGTTGAGGGCAAGAAGATGCTGGAAACATTGAGTGGAAAAATGCACGAAGTGTTTACCGCCGTGTGTTTAAAAAGCGGAAATAAACAAACCACTTTTTTTGATGTCAGCAAAGTGTATTTCAAAAAATTAAAAACCGAGGAGATAGAATATTATCTTACAAATTTTAGTCCATACGACAAAGCTGGTGGTTATGGCGTTCAGGACTGGATTGGCTACATTGGTATTGATCGTATTGATGGAAGTTTTTATAATGTGATGGGGTTGCCGGTGAAGGATTTGTATGAGGAGTTGATTAAGTTTTAAAGGGGGGGGTAGGATGAAAAGCCTGATATTTTTCAGCACTATTTTTTTCTCATACGTACTACAGGCTCAGAAAGTCTATAAATTTCCAGAGAGCTATAATCCCTCTTATAATTTTAACCCAGCCGAATATTTCAAAAAATTCATGGAGTTGCCAAAAATGCAAGGTCAGCCGCCAGAAGTTGGTCTTTTTAACCGGCAGCATATCTATAACGAGCGGGGAGATTTTCATGTTAATGGTGTTTACATGGATTGGGATGAAGTGGAAGTTTATTTACTTAAGATTCTTCACACGGTAGTTCCTTCAAGCAAAAAGAATAAAACACTTGATCTTTTTATTACAAGATCATTATCCGCAAACGCTTATGCCTCCCGTTCTGGAAAGATGTTTTTTAATGTGGGAATGTTATGCAATGCAGAAAACGAAGCTTTTCTCGCAGCCGTAATTGCTCATGAGGCGGGACATTGCCTTATGAATCACAGTGCGAAACAATTGGATGAATACGGCGCAACTGTTGACGGAAAGGAAGTTCTGGGTTTTATGCGCATGAGCCGTAGGATGGAATTCCAGGCCGACTCATTTGCTATAGAATGTTTGCTTAACGCCGGTATTAATGCTGAACCTCTTAAATTATATCACGAAGACAATGACGTGGTTGATTTGGCACAACAGCATTCAAGGACATATAAAAATATGTTGAAAGCTTCTAATCTTTCTGAATTTCAAATTAAAGAGAGAAGAAGGCAGGTGTTTGATCCTTATTCTACGCATCCTTCTGCTATCGAACGATACGCTTACATTACAAAGTCGCTTGAAGGCTGTAATAATTGTGGATCCAATTTTTTCGTGGATTCATTGTTCTTTTTCAGACTCAGGAAAATAGCAAGAGAAGAGCGAAAGAAAATGGCTTTCGAAAGTTGCAAGCTGGATAGATCTACCGGTTATTCATTTATTGATTATATGTATGATCCTAAAAGTGCGAAAACACTGTACATGCTTATAGAATCTATTCGTCGTACTTTATACATAAAACCAGAACTTGCAAGCAAAGGATTTCTTACAGAGAATGTAAACGTGACGAACTGTATTACCATAATAAAAGTGTCCTTCATAAATCGCAATTCTTGTTCGATAGTTATAAGGAATACACAGATCTGAACGAACATCGCTTTATTAAGAATGAGAAAAAACCTTTCGAGACTTATGAGCAGGCTTTTCTGTATTTTATAGCCGAGGCACAGAAGATCGGATTAAATGAGGCTAATTTTAGCAAGGCACTTTATTATGTAAGCTTAGGTAAACAAGACAGTAGTAAAATTTGCCTGGAAAGATAACTCAAAGGAGGGGCAGGCCTTTACACAGAGTATGCGGAACATTTGCTGAAAAAGGAAAAAATTCTCTCGCCAAAAGCAAGAGCACTTTTCGTTTACAACAATACAAGTGTTTACCAAGGGTTTAAATTCGATTATTACCTTTCGTTGAAAAGAAAGGAGTGGAATGAAGTTATAAAAGAAAAATTCACAAAAGACACTGCACATGTAGATTTTGTTCTGGTAAATGAATTATTTGGTTCGCGTCCGAATTACCTTTACGATATCCAGAAACTCATACACACAGTTTTTACATTATATAGCGAAGACGACATTGAAGCCTGCAAAAAGATCAGGTTAACTTCACATTTTGCCGGCGAAGAACGGGAGCCGCCCCAGTGGAATAAAAAGCTACTGCTGATTTACGCGCCCGAATGGTACAGTTGGTTTAAAGAACGCAATTACTCTAAGTTATTTCTGGTGGATGTCATCTATCAGTATCCAAAAATGGATGGTGCTGAAGAATCGTATAATAATTACACGGGGTATTATCTGGATGTAAACCAAGATCGTCCTTATTTCAGAGACGCTGCCCGTAGCGGCTTTAAAACAAAACAAAAGGAGAAGGAGATTCATAACGAACTGTATTCCTTTTTATACGAGTAAGCCTTAAAGGTGACAACATAAAAAAGTAAGGTCGCCGTAGCCACCTTACCTTAAAAAAAGAGAAGTGATAAAATTAGGTTTTAGTTCTTTTGAGGGTTTAACTTATCAGCAGCCTTCTCCTCCTCAATTTCTTTTGCGCGATTCTCTTCGTCTTCTTTAGCTTTTTTTTCTGCTTCTTCCTGGTCCAAGGCTTCTTTTTTTGCGGCCACTTTTACATTTTTTTCGCGGATGCCACTGAAATAACTTTTAGTTGTGATTATAACTGCTCCACTTGTAAGATCTCCATACATGGCAGGCATGCCCCCTGGAAACACACTTAGATTTTCGATGGACATTCCTGGTATGATGCCCGGATTCATGGTTCTTACCCCATCTACAAAATAACCGGTTGCCTCGTCTCTCGCCCCGCGGAAGTGCACCTTACCATCTCCTGTCGAAATCACGTCAGTCGTAATAGTTTCAAGGGCACCTTTTATGTCTCCACGACTGTAGCTGGCACTGTGGTTTAGCTCCTCAGCATCGATGCTTATCTGGTTAAACATCGTTTTCTCAACACCTGTTTTTGTATAATCTTGCGGCTTGGCCATCACCGTTACAGTGCTGAGCGTATTTACCGCCATCTTCACATCCACATAAGTCGCTTCGTTAGGAATGACTCTTATTTTATTCACCGGTTGTGTCTGGTGTCCGGCTTCAGTAACAAGTAACTCATAAGTTCCGGGTATTAGTGGTTTGTAACTATAACGCCCGTCTATGTTGGTTTGCGTTCCGCCAATGAGTTGTTTGTCCTGGAGAATTCTTACTGTGGCAAACGGAACGGGCTGCAAGTCGTTGTCTTTTACAATTCCCCGAATCTCACCTATGGATTGGGCTGTACTGGCTATGGTTAGCGCGGTTAGAAGTACACTTAGTACTTTTTTGCATGTGGTAATTTTCATGATTTTAGTTTTTAAGTTTATAATGAACCGGTTCTGCTATTAAGGCGTTTTGCACTTCTGTTTCCATAAAAAATTATTTTTATGGAATTTTAAACTATTATCGTCTTATCTTAGACAGAAGGATTTATGTGGTTGTTCACTAAAAAAAATAACGCAAGTGATGAGGAACTGGTCCTGGATTATTTCCATTCCGGCAACAAAAAACTGCTGGGCGATTTATTCGAAAAATACGTAAAGACCGTTTTCGGCGGTTGCCTTTTTTATTTTAGAGATAAAGAACTGGCCAAGGACGCTGTGATGCACATCTTCGAAAAGCTAATGATCGATCTGCGTAAAACGGAAGTCAAAAATTTTAAGGGCTGGCTTGGATTTGTCGTCCGCAATTATTGCATTAGCGAACTAAGAAAAACAAAAGGGAAATATTTTGTTTCCGAAACTTACCTTGATTTTGAAGTGCAGGAGCCAAGCTGGGAAGAGGAAGAAAGAATTGCAAAAGTAAACGAAGATCTGTTGCTCGAAAATATGAAGGAAGCGCTTCCGAAATTAAAAGAGAACCAGCGCATCTGCGTGGAGTTTTTTTATTTAAAAGGATACTCGTACCAACAGATCAGCGAAGAGACGAACTTCTCTGTCAATGAAGTGAAAAGTTTTATTCAAAATGGTAAACGGAATTTGAAATTACTGATAGAAGAAAAAATTAAGAAAAATGCAGACTGAAAAAAGTTATAAGGACGACCTGGATTACCTGTCTCAACTGGGTTTTGAGCAAGTATCCGTAAGCGATGCGGAGGTGATGGATCTGAAGAAAAAGATTCGGTCAAAGAGTGTTTCCTTCCGCGGGATCTATTTTTCATTGGGCAGTCTTGTCATGGGGATGATTATAGGCGGTGTTTTATTTTGTATTTTTTATAGCAAACCGATCAACGCACCTGCCCCTGTTAAGCAAGAAAATTCAGTTCTAATTACCGCTTCAGAATCAAACACTGCGCAAAAGATCATTGAATTAGACACGGTTGTTGTTGCGAAAGAAAATTTCATCAATCCCTCGGTAAAAGTTGATAAAAGCACACAATCAAAACAGGCAAACGCTCTTTCCAAAATAGATTCGGTAGATGTGATCGTTTCAAAGCCGCTAGACCTTTCCTTATTAAATGCAGGGGAAATAAAAGAGGAGAAATTAAAATACTTGGTCAATTCGCCCGTATTTTATGTACACGACATGAAAATCACAAATTACACAACGCTTTATTTTAAAAAGAACCGCTTTGTTAAGTTCACCGGACTTTCGGCCGCGTATTCTGCAACAACTGAAACAGTAGCCGCCGGCTCAGGCTTAAAACAAAATGCAGAATATTATCTGCATGAAGAAATTGCAAACGCTATGCTTAATTTCAAAAACCGTCGTTATAACGATGCGATTAACTCGCTGATAATAGTTTCTGAATTCAACAAAAACGATCTGAACTGCGATTTTTACCTGGCAATGTGTTATTATAATAAACACTCTTATTTAAAGGCAATTGAGCTTTTCGACGCTTGCATAGTTAACACAAACAATGCATTTTTACAGGAGGCAATGTATTATAAGGCACTGTCTTTATACGAAAACGATAATAAAAATGAGGCCCGGGACTTATTCAAAAAGATAGCGCTGGAGAATGAATTTTATGCGGCTAAAGCAAAAGTCTTTTTGAAAGATTAAAACTTCTGTAAATTATAAGCAAAATTACGCTTAACATAACACTACTTTCCACTTGCTGAGTGTGAGTTTTCAGAAAAGCCTTCTTGGTTTGTGTGATTTCATCTAAAAGGGGATCGCATTATCAAAAAAACCTGTAAATATAAAAAAGCGCAGGTTTTATCTGCGCTTCCTTCCTTATTCTGGGATTTTTTTTTGGGTAAAATGTCTTTAGCTCAAACTATAAACTGTTTCGCTGAGACAAAGTAACCGATAATTAAAGAATTGTTTTTTCCTACTTTGCAGAATGCAGGTCTGAACTTGTGAAAAGAGCGTTTTAACTTGTGAAAGGGGCTATAAGTTGTTAAATTTTGACCTTTTTCTTAAGAATCATAAAATTCTTGAGGTAAAACGGCTCAAAGTAGGCAATGTTTTCGAATGTTTTATGCAGGTATTTAGTATGCACAAGTTTTGTCATGTGCGCGGCCGTAGGAGAAATTCCCTCAATAAATTCGGTATTTTTTAGCTGGCTTAATAAGGGCTGGCATTTTGCCGCACCATCCCCAAAATAATAGATCTTTTGGTAATCTTTAAATTTTTCAATAGACAGCTCGTCCACGATCAAGGCTTCAATCTCAGTTTTTATTTTCAAATGAGAGTCAAAAACGGCCGTATAAACTTCCATTCTGCGGGCATCGATCATCGGACAATAGAAAGCGTCAGGCTCCATTATTTTTGAAAGGACCGAACCGGCCATAATCTGCAAGGTATCCACACTGATGAGCGGAATATTTAAAGCATAAGCCAATCCTTTAGCAGTGCTGACACCAATTCTTAAACCTGTGTAGGAACCCGGACCTTTGCTCACGCCTATAGCGTTTAGTTGGTTTGCCTTTAACCGGGTTTCCTTCAACGCCTGCTCAATAAAAAGATGCAAATTTTCTGCGTGGGTAAAGCCTTCGTTTAGCTCTTTGCTAAAAAGTACTTCCTCGTTTTGAGAAAGCGACACAGAGCAAACCGTTGTAGCTGTTTCAATATTTAAAATGTAACTCAATTTTTTTTGTGGAAGAAATTTATTTATCAGATTTATAAAGATCCTCTTTTTTTACCACTTTTACTTTGCTTTTGTCTTTCAAAGTCTTTGAAACGGCGCTGTATGGACCACAGACAATAACGTCTTCTTTCTTAACGCCGGATATAATTTCTATAAAATCGTTATCCTGGATTCCCGTTTTTACTTCCAGCTTTTTTATTTCTCCTTTATCAATAGTGAATACATATTCCTTTATTTTTTCTTCTACCTTTTTATTTTCTTTTTCTTCGTTCTCATTCTCTACGGTAATTCTTCTTTCTTCTTCATCAGAATGTTTTGTATTCACGGAATCCTTGTTACGTGTGGTTACGGCCTGGATTGGAATACACACGACTTTTGAAACCCTGCGCGTTTGAATGTCAACGCTTGCACTCATGCCCGGACGGAAAGGGATCAGGTTCTTATCATTTACCAAGTACCCGTAAGATTCTCTCAGCATCCTGATCTTCACCACAAAATTTGTCACCTGGTCTACAGAAATTCCCGTCGCGTTAGAAGAATTGGCAATCTCTGTTACGATGCCTTTGAATTTTTTGTCCATGTACGCATCCACCTCTATAATGGCAGTATCGTTTTTATGCACTTTAATAATGTCGTTTTCATTTACTTCTACACTTACTTCCATTTCATTCAGATTAGCAAGACGCATGATCTCTGTGCCCGTCATACCGCTCACGCCAACAACACGTTCACCTTTTTCTACGCTTAGTTTTGATACAGTTGCATCCACCGGTGAGTAGATAAATGTTTTTTCCAAATTAGTATTTGCTTCCTTCAAAGAAGCTTCGCTGCCCTGAATGTTGTATTGACTGGCGTTTACGCTTGCTTCCAGCGAGGCCACGTTCGCCTTTGCACCTTCAAACTGCGCTTTCAGAGCATCAAATTCTTGTTGTGAGATGACATTTTGCTCGAGCAGTTTTTTGTTCCTATTGTAAGAAGCCTCACTGTTTGCAAGGTTTGCCTTGGCCTGCTCCAACTGTGCCAGAGCGCTTTTTAGGTTGGCCTTGGTCGTATTCACACCTGCATTTACGCGGTCAAAAGCACTTACGTATAGATCGGGACGGATTCTGCAAAGCAGCGCGCCTTTTTTAACCTGGTCGCCTTCTTTTACCATCATTTCTGTGATCTCTCCACTAACGTCACTGCTGATCTTGAGTTCAGTTTCAGGCTGTATCTTGCCGGTTGCAGAAACAACTTCAATAATGTTTCTCACCTGTGCTCTTTCTGTGTAAACTTCGGTAGGCGTGTTTCCATTGAGCACCTGCACTATTACCACGGCTCCTATGAGGACAACACCAATAATAATTATCCAATAAATTTTTTTCATATGTAGTTATTATTGTTTTTTATTTGTCATAACTTGTCCTGAACTTGATTCGGGGTGGTTTAGCCATCTTTCTCACTGGCTGGCTCAAATGTTTGCTAAACATTTGCCCTCTTCATTTATGTTTAGCTCGGTTTTTTTTATTCTTTTTTTTATAGGTGTCGCTGAGTGCTTCGCAATTGTGTTTCGGCAAACATGGCTATTTCTTAAACAGTTTTAAAAAAGGCGTTTACATGCCGCCGATTCCGCCGATTACACAGATTTTATGGACTGGTAACTGGATAATCTTTGACCTCTCTCCGTTTGCTTATTTCTTCTGCGTAATCTGTGCAATCTGTGGCTAATGAATGAGGGGCGCCAATTTTCTCCAAATTTAACTATTAAAAAAAGCAAATGACTAAAACCATGCGTAATTTTGTTGGCTTAGTACAGGATAATTACCTCTTATAAAAATTACATGTCAACAACCTCAAATAAAACGCCAAATAGCCTGATCAGCGAAACTAGTCCCTATTTATTACAGCATGCGTACAATCCTGTAAACTGGGTGGCTTTCACAGATGAAGCTTTTGAACAGGCAAAAAAAGAAAATAAACCGATCCTGATCAGCATCGGTTACAGCGCCTGCCACTGGTGTCACGTCATGGAACATGAAAGTTTTGAGGACAATGAAGTGGCTGAGCTTATGAATAAACACTTCATTAATATTAAGGTAGACCGTGAAGAACGCAGCGATGTGGACATGCTGTATATGCAAGCTGTTCAGTTGATGACAGGGCAGGGCGGCTGGCCATTGAATTGTTTTGTGCTTCCTGATGGCAGACCTTTTTATGGCGGAACTTATTTCAATAAAACACAATGGATAAATATTTTACAAAATTTGTCTTCCATTTGTAAAGATGACCCGGCAAAGGTGGAGGAGTATGCCAGCCAACTTACCAACGGTATTAAACAGTCAGAACTGGTCACCACTTCAGGTAAAGATAAATCTGCGGTCGATAAAAAAACTTTAAAGGAAAGCGTTTCAAAATGGAAAGATAGGATGGATAACGAGCAGGGTGGACCAAACCGTGCTCCGAAATTTCCTATTCCTTCCAACTACCAGTTTTTATTACGTTATGCTATTTTGGAAAAAGACAAAGCCTTATTAGAGCATGTAGAATTGACCTTAAGAAAAATAGCTTTCGGTGGAATCTATGATCAACTACACGGCGGCTTTTCACGCTATAGCACGGATATGCTGTGGAAAGTCCCACACTTCGAAAAAATGTTGTATGATAATTCGCAGTTGGCGTCTTTGTATTGTGAAGCTTATGTTCACACTAAAAATGAACTCTACAAAGAAACAGCCATTGGAACTCTTGAATTTGTTGAGCGGGAGTGGTTGACGAAAGAAGGCGCTTTTTATTCCGCTTATGATGCAGATAGCGATGGAGAAGAAGGAAAATATTATGTGTGGAATCAATTGGATCTGAAAGATCTTTTGGGAAAAGATTACGAACTGTTTTCGAAGTATTATGAAATCAACGATACTGGGTATTGGGAACATGGTAACTATATTCTGATGCGTTCTGAAAACCTGGCGCAAGTCCTCACTCAAGTTAATCTCACCAAAGAACAAGTAACTGAAAGGATTAATGCCTGTAAAGAAATTTTAAAGCAGGAAGCTAGATCCCGCATTAAGCCAGGGCTAGATGATAAAACGATTACCTCCTGGAATGCGATGATGTGCACAGCTTATGCAAAGGCTTATCTTTCTTTTGGAACGCTAAAGTATAAAGAGATCGCATTGCGGTCGATAAATTTTATTTTGAAATCGCTTTCTACTTCTGAAGGGAAACTGTACCGCACTTATAAAGATGGGAAAGCAAAAATAGATGGCTTTCTCGAAGACTACGCTTTTACAATAGAAGCACTGGTGCAGTGTTACCTTATTAGTCAGGATGAAAGTTATCTGCAGAAAGCAAAAAAAATGTCAGAGCTTGCTTTGAAGGAATTTGAAAATCCAGCGAGCGACCTTTTGTATTACACGATTAACAGCTCCTCAGACCTCATTGCAAAAACAACAGAAACAAGCGATAATGTGATTCCTGCTTCGAATTCGCAGATGGCGATCAATCTTTTTCAGCTGGGAACTTACTTTGATGAGTCCGAATGGGTTGAGAAAGCTGAAAAAATGCTCTCTAATTTTGAAAAAGGAATTAAGGACTATGGAGCTGGATACAGCAACTGGAGCTGTCTGGCTTTAAATTTAACATATCCCTTTCGTGAGCTTGCCATTGTTGGTAACAATGTTGATGAAAAGTTTGGGGAGCTTTACAAACATGGCCTTACAAATGCGATTTTCGCTGTACATGCAGCAGTTTCGGAGTTGCCATTGGTAAAAGATAGGTTTGTGGCCGGAAAGACATTGTTTTATGTCTGCGAAAACAAATCCTGCAAACTGCCGGTAACTTCCGTTGAAGAAGCTTTAGAACAACTTGCGTAAATATTTTTCCATAGTCCCCTTTTTTTCTGTACTTGTTTCAGGCGCACAGGTGCTCTTGCCTACAGCCGAGACGGCCTTTGAGCCTCAGCATAATTTTAATCCGGAAGTCATCAAAACAAAAGGAATTAAAAAAATCACTTTTGAGATCATGGATAAAAAAGATTTCGAAGTGGCAGTGGATAAAAGTCTTACCGAAACGTACGAGTTTAACGGCGATGGAAAATTATCGCGTTATTATTATACGACCATTGTAAAGACGAATGAACGGCAGGTTACCAAGGTAAACCGCGGTGGACATAAAGTCTCGAACACATATAGTGATTATATTTACGACACCATCAGCACTACTTTTTTCTATTCAGAAAACAACCTCATATTGAAACGCTATCACGATGGATTAAGCTATTACGAAAGCCGCTATTACAGATATGACCAAATGGGCCACCTCACAAAGGAGTTGCGCTTTAAGGAAACTAACAACAGTGTAGACCGTTCTGTTTTTATTTTAGGGAACCAGGTACTTTTAAGTGAAGACAGTTTTCAATATCAGAAATACAGTTCAGGGCAATTAAAATCTGTTTTCCTGAATAATGAAAACAGACCGTACAAAGAGCGCATTACCAACTACGATAGTCTTGGCCGAAAAAAGAATGAGAACGAATACTACACTGTAGCTGCGTGGATACAGCAGGAAAGCGTATTTGAGTACACCGATAAATTGGGTCACCTAACGCTGGCGAAGTTCTCAGGTAATACAGGCAATAAAATCCTGATAAAAAACACTTATGAATACGACGAGTTAAACGAACTTTATACAGAGAAACAATACAAGAACGACATCCTGCTCCGCGAGATCAGCTACGTAACCAGCAAAGCCGACCAACTTCTAAATTCAATTGTGATCCGTGATCCCGACAACAAAAGCATTCGGATCATCAAGCTGAAATACGATTACGGGATGATTGGGAAACGGGGGAAATGAATTTCTTCCGGCAGCAAATTAATAAATAGCAACGTAGGTGCAGGGCCGGTAAATACGTGCAACGAAACATACGCCCCCTTTGGCCTGGCCGCAGATGAAAATGATCAGTTGGAAAATTTTATGAGCTACACAGATGATGATTACATGAACACTTTTTCGTTAGAACAGGCTGCGGGAATGTGGGCGGCTTTGGGCGGTCCCGCTTCTGCTTTCTTAACCGCACAAAGATCTAATCTTACTACAAATACTAACCTTAATGCTACCGGAGTTACCCTTAGCCCAAGTTGTGGCCCAGCGATTTTAACTTCAACTTTTACAAGTCATGTTATTGGTGCCTCAGCCACTTGTAGTACTTCACTTGTTCAATTTAACGTGCCAAGTTTACCAAATTACCTTAGTGCTAACTCATATACGTGGAATTTGGGCGATGGCAATTTCAGTAATCTACCTAGTGTTTAGCCGAAAACTCCATTTTCGTCGTTGTGTCAAAAAAAATAATCGCTCATTTACCCCAGTAAACCTCACAATCATTTTTTTTTACACGCCTCGAAACTGAATTTTTCCATCCAAACACCTAGTTTTCGGACAGACACTA
>Ga0105048_10012286_pt1 | contig 13448 bp, 10 predicted proteins | sample MAT05_FD_78382 | JGI IMG/M metagenome (GOLD analysis project Ga0105048, IMG submission 78382) | Freshwater microbial communities from Lake Fryxell liftoff mats and glacier meltwater in Antarctica - MAT-05 | ecosystem: Environmental > Aquatic > Freshwater > Ice > Liftoff microbial mat | place...
GATCGCGTCTTGTTGATCGGCGTGCTGTGCTGGCGTATCCAACCGCCGACCTGCGCCGGCACGGCATCTTCGGTCAACGCCAGCGGATAGTTCCCGGCAGGCGTCGCGCGTGTCAACAGGACACCCATGCGAACGCTGCCCAGCAGGAAACAAACGATCCCCACTGCGGCGACTGCCTGCCGCAACCGGAAGAAACCGCCCGCACTTCGCGGCGGCACCCGACGTGTGACCGGCGGCAGTTCGGCGGAGGACTTCGGCCGGGTGAACAGAGTGAACAGACAATCGCTGCTGATCATCAACCCGATGCAGAGGAGATACAGTGCCGTTCCCAACAGATAGTGAACCGTCCCCTGCGACAGGTCGTGCCGGTACCATTCTTCCGCCAACGCGATGGTGACGATGCGGATCACATTCGCGGCCAGCACCCAGACAACCGCCAGCGCGAGGACCAGCATCGACGGTAGCCAGTGGCGATGCATCAGAACGAGATAGATCAACGTGACGGCCAGTACTGACGTCAGCGAGTGGATGCCGCTGCACGCTTCTTCCACGAAAAGATGCTTGCCGCGCACAACGATCGTGTTGCCGGACACCAGATGGGGTATCTGCAATGCATCAAGGAACTGGCTGCCGGCCTGAGTGGCGAATCGCTGCAGACGAGTTATCAGCTGTGTATCCAGATTCAACGGCGGCGGCAGCAGCGTGAGCAACAGCAGCCCGATCGGCAGCATGACGCGGACGAGCCGCCAACCACCCCGGGCGTGCATCAGACCCGCGAAACAGACGAGCAGTGAAGCATAGGCCGACCATGGTGAAGCGATCAACGTGGCCAGCAACAGGCCAGCAGCGGCCAGCACGAAGCATGTTACCGATAGCCGCGTGTACCCGACCCGCCACTCGGTGAACTCGCGAAGTCGCTGCACCCCGAGAAACCCCGCCGCGATCAGCACCAGCGGGAAAAACTGATAGTGAGCGCGGGTGTTGAGATTGAGGAAGAACTCGACAACGAGGGGTATGAACGAGCCGACGCCGATGACGAGCGGCAGCAACAGATCGCCCCGGCCGCGCACGGTCGTCAGCGTGTGCGGCGGGGCGATTGACGATGGCAGATCAGAAGTCATTGGTAAACTCAATCAGCATTCGTGTAGCCGCGTTCGTATTCGAGTAGCCGCGTTCGCCAGAACGAGGGGTACGGCCGACCCGCGTTCCGGCGAACGCGGCTACATTCTCAACAGCATGCCATCGCGGTGCCCACCGGGCGACGACGATACCGCCACACGGCAAACGCCAGCAGCGGCAGACCGACAAGGACATAGGTCGACGGTTCGGGCACGCCGGTGAGCATGTCGATATTGCCGCCGACCCAGTCAACAGCCGACTCGTGTATTGCCGCGTCGACCCCATCGGTGGCGAAGACGATGAACGCGGGGTCCGAGTTCTGCAGCCCGGCCATCGTTATCTCCAACGCGGTCAGGTAAATGCCGGCCGGAGCACCCGACGAGAGTTCAATGTCAAGATGCTTGTGCAGCGCGCCGTCAATGTCGGTTGAATTTATGTTGAATCCTGTCACCGTCGTGTTCGTAGCATCGGCCACGGCTGAACGTGACGGACCGGATCGGCTGAACGTGATCGATTCGCCCAAGGCATTCACGAAGTTCACCGCGCCGACGCCATCCCAGTAGAACAAGTTTGACGTGGTGCTGCTGACGGTGACTGGAACGATGTTGAAAGCGACCGCTGTATTCGCCGGCAGAGCGAATCCGCCCGTCAGGCTGGCTTGCGCGACAGCGTTGAACCCGGGATCTTCCGTGTAGTTGAACGAGTTGAACTCTCCCTCGAACACACGCTGACCGACGGTGAACGGACCGCCGGGGAGATTTGCTTCGCCTGTCACCAGTTTCGCGCCCGGCGATGTACTGTCGCGAGCAATCAGAAAGTCGACGTGCGCGTTCACCCAGGACGGCGAGATCAGAACTGCCGCCAGGCATAACCATCGCCATTGTTGCATCCGCATGATGTCATCTCCAAACAGAGGATACCGGACCTAATCCGGCGGTTTCACGAAATTGAACGGTTGCACCGCCCATTGACGTATCTGCTGGTCCGCGATCGATTCCACATGACCGTCCGCGAACAGATAATTGGCTGCGTTCAAGTGGCGATTCGGCTGCATCTCAGTTCGAATTGCGTCATACACCTTCCCCGACGCGATGTTGGACGATTTGAACCAGCTGGTGCTATGCAGATGGTCCCCTTCCGTCGGCGTGTTGGCAAAGGTGCTATCCGCGTTCTCCATGATGAAGATGAACCGCGATGTCGCCTGGATCTGCCGATAGTTGTTCACTTTCAGCGGCTGAGACAACGATGGCTCGCCCACATAGCCATTCCACGCATAACTCGTGGCCCGATTCTGTATCCGCTGCTGCCGCTTCGGATCGTTGGGACAAACGCGGATGCTGTTCACGTTCTCGTAGTAAGGCGTCAGCATGTGAACCCACGATTCGCTGCCGGAAACGTCATGAGTGTTCAACGGCAACACCCCGTTGCGGTCATCGGTATACATCATGATGGCCAGGCCCAACTGCTTCTGATGATTCAGGCACTGCGCGCGCGACGCCGCGGCACGTACTCGCTGCACGGCCGGCAACAGCAGGCCGATCAAGGTCGCGATGATGGCGATAACAACCAGAAGTTCAACCAGCGTGAACGCCAATCGAACACGGTTGAACGTAGAGTGACGAGTAAACAATGCGTTGTCCAAAATATAACCATTTGGTGAGAAGCTACTTTAGATGACACAGACACTGGTCGTCAATGGTAAAACAAAATAAAATGAATCTGAAGAACGAGCCCCGACCGTGAGGGAGGGGGCTGCGTCACCCTTACGGTCGGAGCTCGTTACGGGTGGAGCTCGTGGTGTAAGCGCTACGTATCGAGGCTGTACTTGGAGATGTCGCCCGCAACACTTCCGACGGACTTGACTTCGGACTTTCTCCGAACTAACATCATTAACGTGATCAGCTTGATAATGTATGAACCTTGACCTGCCGATCTTGTCTCTGAAGTGCCTGCTGATCGGTTTCTCTCCCGCACTTGAGGTGATGTGATGGCTCGGATCCAATGGGAACATGGTGCTCTCGACGTGCAGCGGATCGTGCTCGACGAACTGACCCCGCACTGGATGCGCTCGACGCTGCAGGGCCTGGCGATGACGCTCGGTTTAGGCTTTGCCGGCCGGAACGTGACGCCCAAGGCGGGCGATCTGTGGATCGGTCGCGTACCGGAAAAGGGCTGGGGCGGCACGCCATCGCAGATCGGCTGGGTTCGGGGCGATGGGGTGTATCGTGTTATCACGCAACTGCGTCAGGCCGACCCGATCTACGCCATCGAAGCGCAGTTCGATGCACCTGCCCGGGTGTAGCCTGTCGCCTGCCCTTGTCGAAATCCTGATTATCTCGATAAAGATACTTCCTTGAACGTGTCGTATAGTCGCGGGTACCCTCTCCCTGTTGATGACACACTCGGAAGTTCCGTTTCGGAACTGGCTTTCCATGGAAACTATGACTCTCCCGAAACCCGAGGCGGCGGCACTCCCTTCGCGCATCAGCGATGACGAGATGGCCGAGGCGTCTGCGCAGCTGGAAGGCAAACCGCCCGAGGCGGTGCTGGAGTGGGCGGTCGAACGCTTCGGCCGGAAGCTGCTGTTTTCGACGGCGTTCGGGGCCGAGGGTTGCTGCATCCTCCACATCCTCGGCGAGATGCACGCCCCGATCCGGTACATCAATCTGGATACGGGGTACCAGTTCAAGGAAACGCTCGATCTGCGTGATCGAGTCCGCGACCGCTACGGCATCGATGTGGAGCTGATCCAGCCGGAATTGTCGGTGGCCGAGTACGAGGAAGAGCACGGCGGACCGCTATTCAACATCCGCCCCGATCAGTGCTGTTTCGACCGCAAGATCGTGCCGCTTCGCAGGGCGCTGAAAGGTTCCGATGCCTGGATCAGTTCGATCCGCCGGGACCAGACGAAGGACCGTGCGGTGGCCCAGGTAGTGAGCTGGGATGCGAAGTTCGGCCTGGCGAAGGTGAACCCGCTGCTGACCTGGACGTTCAAGGATGTATGGGCGTTCATCTACAAGCACAAGGTGCCGTACAACCCGCTGCACGACCAGAACTACCCGAGCATCGGCTGCTGGCCATGCACGGCCTCGGTCGAACCGGGCGGCGACGAGCGCTCCGGCCGCTGGGCCGGGTCGAAGAAGAAAGAGTGCGGCCTGCACGTGATCGAACACCAGGCGGGCTCCGGGATTTAACAGTGGGCAGTGGGCAGTGGGCAGTGGGCAGCCGGAACGGCACCTACTGCCCTTGTTCGTTGCCATGAAGTCACCCCGGCAGTGGACTGCCAGCTTTTCTGGCTGCCCACTGCCCACTGGCAACTGCACACTATGCGTGGAAGCCTTTTTTCCGCCAAGGCCGAGTATGCCTGTATCGCGATGCTCGAACTGGCCGTTCGGCGGGACGATCCCAACCCGGTGCGCCTGAAGGCGATTGCCGACATGCACGGGATTCCCAAGCGATTCCTCGTGCAGATTCTGCTGCAGTTGAAGGCCGCGGGGCTTGTGGAAAGCACGCGCGGTGCTTTGGGCGGCTATCACCTTTCCCGCGAGCCGGAAAAGATCTCCCTCGCCGACATCATCGGCATCATCGAACGCAGCGAAACCCCTACTGAACCGCGCAGCGGCGGTGCTGATCCCTCCTCCCTTGCCCGCGCGATCCATGGCGTCTGGACCGACATCGTTAACGCCCAGCAGGAAGCGCTGGAGGGGATGAATCTCGCCGACCTGATCAAACGCGCGGATACCAGCTACGACATGATGTATCAGATTTAACCTTCGCCCGTTTAGCGGTCGAGCCAACGGCTCGACCGGCGACGAACGCGTCGGGCCGCTGGCTCGACCGCTAACCAATGGAGCGCTGAATGCCTGATTTGATTCCCCCGCATGGCGGACTGACCGAACCGATCAACCGGATCGTCGCGGAACTGCCGAAGTTCACGAAGTCGATCGCCCTCTCCGATGCCGATCTTTCGAGCCTTTACCGCTTCGGCGATGGCGGTCTGTCGCCGTTGACCGGGCCGATGACCGGGGCGGAGTGGAACAAGGTTCTCGATGAAGAAGTCATCGAGCACAATGGCAAGAAGTATGCCTGGACCATCCCGATCGCATTTCCGATCACCGATGCCGAGGCGGCGTCGATCAAAGTCGGCGAGACCGTCGGCCTGCTCAACAGCAAGGGCGAGACGGTCGGTACTCTTGATGTCAAGGACGTCTATCCCTGGGATAAGGCCAAGTACATCAAGTCGGTCTATGCCACCGAGCGCACCGACCATCCCGGCGGGCATATGGTGACGAAGGACGAGCGCACCAGGCTTGTCGGCGGCGATGTCTCGGTGAAAGCACAGCCGAAGCATCCTGAATACGGTGAATACGTTCTTACCCCGCGCGAAACGCGAGCGCTGTTCGCGCAGAAGGGTTGGAAGCGCGTCGTCGGCTTCCAGACACGCAATCCGCTGCACCGCGCCCACGAGTACGCACTGGTCGTCGGCCTCGAACGCCTGACGAAGGCCGGCCATCTCGCTGGTGCGGTCCTCAACCCGCTGATCGGCGAAGTGAAGGGCGACGATGTCGATGCCGCCACGCGCATGCGCACCTACAAGGCGCTGCTCGACAACAAGGCCCTGGGTGAAGGCGACAAGGATGAAGAGTTGTGGAAGTCGGTCGGCCGCAACTTCCATGATCAGGTGATCCTGCTGGGGCTGGACATCAAGATGTTCTACGCCGGGCCGAAGGAAGCCATCATGCATGGCATCTACCGGCAGAACTTCGGCTTCACCGATATCGTGATCGGCCGCAAGCATGCCGATGCCCCGTACGACGATGGCAAGGATATCTGGGACGGCCTCGCCGCCCAGCGCAAGTTCGACGAACTGAAGGGCGAACTGCTGATCCAGCCGGTGAAGGTCGGCTTCGCCGCGTTCTATGCCGAACTTGGCCGCGTCGGCCTGACCGACGACTACGCGGACAAGGGCTGGAAGCCGGTCTCGATCTCCGGCCGTGACCTGCGCGAGCAGCTGCGTGCCGGCAATCTCCCCGACCCGCGCATCATGCGCCCCGAGACGGCGAACGTGCTGATCGAACGCATGAAGGCGTCGTAATTCGAGCGTTTAGCGGTCAGACCAACGGTCTGACGGACAATGCGTCAGGCCGTTGGTCTGACCGCTAAACGTCGCACAATCCGATTATCCCTCAAGTTCCCCCCATCTTCCTGCCGATCAATCCCGACAGCGCCCGTTCTGTCGTTGGGGAGATTGCGCATGGATGCGCCCGTGCCCGTTCGCCGTTCGTGGGATGCCCGGCCGTTCATTCTGCTGGGAGTGGGGCTTTACGCCTTTGCCTCATGGATTGCATTCACGGAACCGACGGAACCCGCATCCGCCCAGGGCGCCAAGGCTGCCTATTCCACAGATCCCAATGACCCGTTCCCGATGCCGCCCGAGCTGGTCGGCGTCGAGTTGATGAAACAGACCGACGCCGAGAAGCAAGCCAAGAGCCACGGCTGCATTGTCTGTCACGAGAACAGCAAAGACCCCCATTGCAAGGAAACGGTCCGCATCGGCTGCACCGACTGCCACGGCGGCGATGCGACGACGGTTGACAAATACAAAGCTCATATCTCGCCGCGGTATCCGCAGTTCTGGCCCACGGCCGCCAACCCGCAACGTTCCTACACGCTGTTGAATCATGAATCGCCTGAGTTCGTCCGCTTTGTCAATCCGGGCGATCTGCGCGTGAATCACATTTCGTGCGGCACGTCGGGCTGTCACCCCAAAGAAGTGGCTACCAACCGCAAACAGATCATGACCACCGGGGCGATGCTCTGGGGCGCGGCCCTGTACAACAACGGCTCGGTCCCGTTCAAGCGCGCCCGTTACGGCGAAGTCTACAGCATGAACGGCGCTCCGCTGCGCCTGATCACCAATCCGCCGCCCGATGAACGCGATCTCGCGAAGGGCGTCGTCCCGTACCTGGATCCGCTGCCGCGCTTTGAAGTGTCGCAGCCGGGCAACATCCTGCGCATCTTCGAACGCGGCGGCCGCTTCCGACCGGAAACCGGCATCCCCGAACGACTCGAAGAGCCCGGCCGGCCGCGCACCCGCCTGAGCGAACGCGGCCTGGGGACCGAGAACCGCACCGACCCGGTCCTCGTCAGCCTCAACAAGACGCGCCTGTTCGACCCGACGCTGAATTTCCTGGGCACCAACGACCATCCCGGCGACTACCGCTCGAGCGGCTGCACGTCGTGCCACGTGGTGTATGCCAATGATCGTTCACCGGTGCATTCGGGACCGTACGCCAAGTACGGCAACATGGGCACCTCGCACTCGGATGATCCGACGATCGCGAAGAATGAATCAGGCCATCCGATCAAGCACCAGTTCACCAATGCGATCCCGACGAGTCAGTGCATCGTCTGCCATATTCACCCGGGCACGACGGTCATGAACTCATACCTGGGGACGATGTGGTACGACCAGGAAACGCATGCGGCACTCATGTACCCCGCGAAGCAGAAGAACCCCAAGGCCGAAGAATATGTTCGCGCCGCGATGCTCAACCCCGAAGAAGGGGCCCTGCGCGGCAACTGGATCGTGCCGGCGTTCCTGAACGACATCATTCAGTTGAACGAGGTGATGGACAAGCAACAGTTCGCCGACTTCCACGGCCACGGCTGGGTGTTCCGCAACGTTTACAAGCGCGACCGCAAGGGAACAATGCTCGATCACTTCGGTGCGAAGGTCGAGAACGTCACTCCCCGGAAACTGATGGACGCGACTTCGTTCCCCTGCATGGTGAAGGAGTTCCACAAGAACACCGACCCGTTCCAGCCCGCGAAGAAGACGGCCGATGCCGAGTGCGCGTTCGACAAGGACCGCGGCGGCAATCCGGTGCATCTGATGGATATTCACCTGGAAAAGGGTATGCACTGTGTCGATTGCCACTTCGTGCAGGACATGCACGGCAACGGCAAGCTGCACATGGAAGTGCGCGCCGCCACCGAGATCCAGTGCGTCGATTGTCACGGCAGCGTGACCGACTACGCGAAACTGCGATCCTCCGGCCCGGCGTCGTACACATCGGGCGAAGGCAAAGGCCGGGATTTCCTGGCGATGAAGACCCCGTTCAAGACGCCGCGCTTCGACATTCAGGAAGGTCCGGACGGGCGTAAGCGCATCTTCCAGTATTCGATGGTCGAACCGGGCCTGAAGTGGGAGATCGTGCAGACGCGCGACACGGTGCGCGAAGGCCACCCGCGCTACAACGCCAAGAGTGCGCTGGCCAAGACCGTGCGCTTCGAGAACGTCGACGGCAAGGACGAGATGGTCTTCGGCGGGCTGCCGAAGGACGACAAGCAGTGCGCCCACCAGAACGGCAAGATGAGCTGCATCGCCTGTCACTCGGCCTGGAACCCGAGTTGCTTCGGCTGCCATCTGCCGCAAAAGGCCAACGTGAAGATGCCGAACCTCCATGCCGATGGTGAGATCTCGCGCAACTACACGCCGTACAACTTCCAGACATTGCGTGAAGACATCTACATGCTCGCCAAGGATGGCGATGTGACGAACAATCGCATCGGTCCCGCGCGATCCTCGTGCGCCGTGCATGTGGGCAGCTACAACAACAATCGCGAATCGATCTATCCGCAGCAGCAGACGATCTCTGCCGAGGGTTTCGGCGGCACGGCGTTCAGCACCAACGTCCCGCACACGGTGCGCGGCAAGGGCGTCCGCGAGACCAAGCAGTGCAGCGACTGTCACCTGTCGGACAGGAACGACAACAACGCCTGGATGGCGCAGTTGCTGATGCAGGGCACGAACGTGATGAACCTGATCGGCCGTTACTGCTGGGTGGCAGCGGGCGAAGAGGGGCTGTACGGCGTCGTCGTCACCGAACGTGATGAACCGCAGGCAGTCATCGGCAGCACGCTGCAGAAGTATGCGTTCCCCGACTTCTACAAGAAGCACATCGACCGCAAGAGCCTGCTCGAGTTCGGGCACGAGCACCCGGGCCGCGATATCAGCACCGCCCTGCGGCACCCGGGACAGAAGTCGGAAGTGCTTTCCGTGCAGGCCCGCGGCGAGTACCTGTATGCCGCCTGCGGTGAGGGGGGTGTGCGCATCTTCGACATCGCCTTCATCGACGACAAGGCCTTCGCCGAGCGCATCACCACCGCGCCGGTCTCGCCGTTCGGCCAGAAGTTCTACGTGCCGACGAAGGACGCCCGCGCCGTGGCGGCACCGTCCACCGTGGCCGTCGACCCGACGCGCAAGCGCTTCCCGGAGAACAAGGAAGGGGCGATCCACCCGTACTTCGGCTACCTGTATGTGGCGGACAAGTACGAAGGCCTGATCCTGATCGGGGCCGGGACGCTGCTGGACGGCAACCCGGACAACAACTTCCTGAAACGGGCGTTGACCTGGAACCCCGACGGCATCCTGAACGGGGCGGAGAACATCACCATCGTCGGCACCTATGCCTACATCTGCTGCGAAAAGGGCCTGGTGGTGGTCGACATCGATGATCCGCTCAAGCCGAAGGTGACAAGCGTGCTGGATCATCATCAGATCAAGCACCCGCATGCGGTGCAGGTGCAGTTCCGCTATGCATATGTGTGCGACGAGGAAGGGATCAAGATCCTGGACACGACGAATCTCGCCAAGCCGGTGCTGAAGGCGAAGCTGGCGATGCACGATGCCCACAACATCTATCTGGCACGCACGTACGCCTACGTGTCGGCCGGCCCGCGCGGGCTGGTGATTCTGGATATCACCAACCCCGAGCAACCGAAACTGGACCAGATCTTCGATGCGGGCGGCTGCATCAACGACCTGCACGATGTGAAGATCGGCATCACCTACAACAGCCAGTTCGCCTACCTGGCCGACGGCAAGAACGGCATGCGCGTGGTGCAGTTGACATCACCCGACACCCCGGGCAACGACGGCTTCAGCCCACGGCCGACCCCGCAACTGGTGGCCACGTTCAAGATCCCGAAGAACGGCCACGCGCTGGCGATTTCGAAGGGGCTGGACCGCGATCGCGCGGTGGATGAAGTGGGAAACCAGATCGGCGTCTTCGGCCGCGTGGGTGCCAGACCGCTCAATGGTGCGGAACAGCACAAGATGTACCTGCGCCCCGACGGCCGCCCGTGGATGGTCAGCGATGAGCCGAAGAACTACATCAAGAAACCGTGATTCAACATGTGAAGCCGCGACGCGCAGCGGAGCGCTGCGCGTCGCGGCTTCACGTGCCGAATTCCCGGTTTCCCCTCTGCCGGACTGTAAGCCGGGTTCTGTCCCGGCGGTTGCCCGCCGGCGATGGTCATTTATCTAGCCCCCCGGTTGCCCGGGGGATCAAGCAGTCTACCCGGAGGTCGTAACGGACCGGACCGATCCTGCCCCCTGTTTGACCTTGCTCCCGATGGGGTTTGCCAAGCCGACCGGTCACCCGGCCGCTGGTGCGCTCTTACATTAAGGAGCTTGCGCTCCCGCACCGTTTCACCCTTACCTGGTCAGGGGTCAGGGGTCAGGGGTCAGCAGGAACTGTCTTTGCTGACCCCTGACCCCTGACCCCTGACCAGGCGGTATATTTTCTGTTGCACTTTCCCTTCCCGCTGTTTGCCGTTCCGGGAGGACAGACAAACAACAGGCGGTGGGCGTTACCCACCATCGCGTCCTATGGAGCCCGGACTTTCCTCTCCCTGATGTAACTCAGGCAGCGACCACCCATCCGGCAGAGGGGATAAAGTACAGTATATCACGTACAGCCGCTGGCGGCGTTGCCATCAGCTGTGGCCGATCATCTCTTTTGCTCGCATCATAACCGGATGCAGGTTCCGGTGGCGACAACGATCGACTGGCGCACCCTTCCCCCCGAGTGGGCGCGCGGCGGCGTCATCTCGATCGGCAACTTCGATGGCGTTCATCGCGGGCACCTGGAACTGGTCTGCCAGGCACGGCTGCTCGCTGCCGATGTCGGCAGGCCCGCAGTCGTCGTCTCGTTTGATCCCCACCCGCTGCAGTTGCTTGCCCCCGAACGCTTCCAGCAACCGCTGACGACCATCGACGACCGGGCGAAAGCGCTCATTGACGGCGGGGCGGATCAGGTTGTCTTCCTGAAGACCGATCGCGACCTGCTGCAGTTATCGGCCGAGGCATTCTTCCAGCGGATCATCCGCGATGGCTTTGCCGCGAAGGGGATCATTGAAGGCTTCAACTTCCAGTTTGGCCGAGATCGCGCGGGAACCGTAGATATCCTCCGTGACCTTTGCGGTCCGTCGAACATCGCGGTCCGCATCGTCGAACCGCTCCTGCTCGATGGCGAAGTCTGTTCCAGCAGCCGGGTCCGCAACGCCCTGATCGCGGGGAATGTCCGGCTGGCGGCACACCTGCTGAACCGTCCGTTCTCGCTGTCGGGCATCGTGGTGGAGGGCGAGAAGCGCGGCCGGACCATCGGCATACCGACGGCCAACATCGACCCCGCGCGATTGACGCGGACGATCCTGCCGAAGGATGGCGTCTATGCCGCGCGAAGCACCGTTGACGGCCGTGCCTGGCCCGCGGCCGTCAACATCGGCCCGAACCCGACGTTCGGCCAGAACGCCCGCAAGCTGGAAGTTCACCTGATCGGCTACTCGGGCGACTGTTACGGCATGATGCTGAATGTGGAATTCATCGACCGCCTGCGCGACGTTCGCCCGTTCGCAGGCGTGACTGAACTGATCGCCCAGGTGAGGTACGACATTGACGAAGCGAGGAAGGCGGTGACAGACCATGACGCAAGCTGACGATCTCAAAACCCGCGTCGAGCATGTCCTGCGCACCGAAGTCGCAGCCGCGATGGAACTCGACGGCACCATGATCGAAGTTCTCGACGTCACCGACGGCGTCGCCCGCCTGCGTCTGAACGGGGCCTGTGCCGGCTGCCCCGCGACCATCTGGACGCTGATCAACGGCATCGAACATGAACTCCGCAGCCGGATCCCCGAAATCGAGTATCTGGAAGCCACCCCCTGAGGACGGATATGTACTTCGGCTACAACACCAACGGCTTCGCGCATCATTCACCCAAGGATGCCATCACCGTCATCAAGGAACTTGGCTACGACGGCGTGGCCATCACCGTCGATCATCATCTGCTCAATCCGTTTCATGAAGAAGGCCTCGACGAGCGCGCCTTCCGCATGAACAACTTCCTCGAAAACCATGGCATCGACCATACCGTCATCGAGACCGGGGCGCGCTACCTGCTCGACCCCTGGCGCAAGCATCAGCCGACGTTGATCAGTCCGACCGAAGAGGAAATGGAACTTCGCTTCACGCTGCTGGTCTTCGCCGTGCGCCTGGCCGGTTTCCTGGGGTCCGATTGCGTCAGCTTCTGGTCCGGCGCGGCCGCGGAACCGGCCCCGCCGACGGTGCTGATGGATCGCCTGGCGGACGGCTGCAAAAAGCTCTGCGCGATTGCCGAACAGGAGAACGTCCGCCTCGCCTTCGAACCTGAACCGGGCATGTTCATCGACACGATGTCGAAGTACGAAGAACTGTTCGCGCGAGTCGATCACCCGCGCTTCGGCCTGACGCTCGATATCGGCCACCTGCAGTGCATGGGCGAACTGCCGATCGCCAGGCACATCGAAAAATGGAAGTCGCGTCTCTGGAACGTTCACATCGAAGACATGAAGAAGGGCCAGCACGAACACCTGATGTTCGGCGACGGCGACATCGACTTCGCCGAAGTCTTCGGTGCCTTGCGGCAGATCGAATACAAGGGCGGCGTCTTCGTCGAACTGTCACGCCACAGCCACATGGCCGTGGAAACCGCGCGCAAGGCGCTGGCGTTCATGCAGGGCTTCGTTCCGAAGAGTTCCTTCTGAGCCGCTCGCGGCGTCGCCATCCGCGCGTTGAATTTGCATGGCGACGCCGCAAGCGGCTACAATTCCGTCATGATCCACTTCGAAGGCACCCGTGAATTCCCGCAGCCGCCCATCCTGGTGTTCGCCAGCCTGGGCGATGCGTCGTTTCTCGTTGACAGCGTGAAGGATGTGCAGGATCTCAGTGTGCGCACTGTCGATCGCGCTGTCTGGAAGCTGCAGCCGAAGCTCTCCTTCGTTCGCACCAAGCTCGATATCTCGATGGACATCGTCGAGCGCTCGGAAGCAACGGGCATCAAGGTGAAACTCGTCAGCCGCGGCATCGGGGCGACCGCGACGGTGAACGCAACACTGCAGGTGGAAGCCGCGGGCACGGGCAGCCGCGTGAAGTGGGCCGCCGACGTCGCCGAACTGACGGGACTGCTGAAGCTGGTGCCGAAGGGGTTGATCACCTCCACCGC
>Ga0105048_10012288_pt1 | contig 13447 bp, 8 predicted proteins | sample MAT05_FD_78382 | JGI IMG/M metagenome (GOLD analysis project Ga0105048, IMG submission 78382) | Freshwater microbial communities from Lake Fryxell liftoff mats and glacier meltwater in Antarctica - MAT-05 | ecosystem: Environmental > Aquatic > Freshwater > Ice > Liftoff microbial mat | place...
CCCCATTGGCCTGCCTTCGACCCGGATGAAGGCGGTGATGATGCCGACGCCGAATTTCTCGCGAATCTCCAGCACCGAATCCTTGTCGGCGATGGTGTGCAGAATCTCGCGCATGTCATACAGCCGCAGCCGGTTCTCCGGCACCGCGTGACGCAGCGTGCGCTGGTCATACGCTTCCCACTTGGCGATTGGGCCCTGGAAATACGACAGGTATTTCTTCGCCACCTGCACCGCCTCGGCCTCGTCCCGCACCAGGATGTCGACCACCCCATTGGGCACCTGGAACGACATCGGCCCAACCTCCTCGGGCGTATACACACCCAGCCCGCCACCCTCGATCATCGCCGGCCCGCCCATCGCCAGCGTCGAGCCTTCGGTTGCGATGATCACGTCGCAGCACGCCACCATCGCGGTGTTGCCGGCAAAGCAGCGCCCGTTGACCACGGCGATGAGGGGAACAAGGCCGCTGAGCTGCGACAACGTGGTGAAGGTGTGCGTATCCATCGCCACCCGCGGTCCGGTGTAATCGTCGCCCGGCCGGCCGCCGCCGCCCTCGCCGAACAGCACCAGCGGCAGGCGGAACCGGTGCGCCAGCTCGTACATCCGGTCTTGCTTGTAATGGTTGCGTCCGCCCTGCGTGCCGGCCAGCACGGTGTAGTCGTAGTGCACCAGGCAGGCGCGCGAGCGGGTTTCGTCGAACAGGTCGCCATTGATGGTGCACATGCCGGCGATCAGCCCGTCGGCCGGGGTGTTCTTGCGCAACGTCTCCATGTCGTAGCGCTGGTGCTGGCGGGCCACCACCAGCGGCCAGTATTCCTTGAAGCTGCCGGGGTCGACGAGTTCGGCGATGTTCTCGCGCGGCATGCGATAGCCGCGCGCGCGCCGCCGCTTCACCGCCTCGGCGCGGTTCTCGTCGCGCGTCAAGGCATGGCGGTCGATGTTCTCCTGTAGGTCGGCGCGGATGTGGTCGGGATCGACCGCCGCATCGGCCGCCACCGCACCGCCCGCCACCTCCGCGGGTTCGATGAAGACAATGGGGAAACCCTCGCGCACCACATCGCCGGCGGTCATGGTCACGCCGCGCACGATCCCACTTTCGCTGGCGGTGATGACGTGCTCCATCTTCATCGCCTCAACCACGGCCACCTGCTGGCCCTGGCGCACCTCGTCGCCGACGGCCACCGAGATGGCCACGATGGTGCCTTGGATCGGGGTGGCCAGCCCGATCGTGCCATCCGGCCCCATCATCTCCGGCTCGGCCGGTTTTTCCACCGCCTTCTGCTCGGCCTTCACCTGCTCGTCATGTGCAAACAGCGCGAGCGGATCGCGACTTTTCACCCGTGCGCCGGCAAATCCGGTTGCCACCTCCGCCTCGGCCGGGGCCGGGGCGGCGGTGCCCGGTACCGCGGCTGCCACGAAGCGCTGGCGCAACTCGGGCGCGACCGCCAATTCCTTCAAGGTCTCGTCCACCCAGCGCGTATGCACCGCGCCGGTCAGCAGGTCGGGGTGGGCGAGGATGTTGTGCAGGAAGGGAATGTTCGTCCCCACTCCCTCCAGCCGGAATTCGCTCAACGCACGCTGGGTCTTGGCGACCACCTGGGCGAAATCGCGTGCGGGCGAATGCACGATCACCTTGGCCAGCAGCGAATCAAAATTGGCCGATGTCTTGTAGCCGGCATAGCCGAACCCGTCGGTGCGCACGCCGGGCCCGTTCGGCGCCTCGTAGACCGCCAACGTGCCGCCGCCGGGGCGGAACTGGCCGTCGGGGCGCAGGGTTTCCATGTTCACCCGCACCTGGATGGCATAGCCGCGCGGGGTGGCGATGCCGGGGGCATCCAGCCCAAGCTCGGCCAGCGTCAGCCCCTGGGCGAGGCGGATCTGGCTCTGCACCAGGTCAACCCCGGTCACCTCCTCGGTCACCGTATGCTCGACCTGCAGGCGCGCATTGGCCTCGATGAAGATGAAGGGCTGCGCGCCCGCTCGCCCGGTGGTGTCGACCAGGAACTCGAAAGTACCGAGGTTGCCGTAGCGCACGCTCTGCGCGAAGCGCATCGCGGCCGCGATGATCGCCTGGCGCATCGCGTCGTCCAGGTTCGGCGCCGGTGCGATCTCGACCACTTTCTGGAACCGACGTTGCACGCTGCATTCGCGTTCGCCCAAGTGCGCCACTGCCCCGGTGTTGTCGCCAAGGATCTGGATTTCGATGTGCCTGGCGCGTGGGATGAACTCCTCCACATAGACGTCCTCGCGCCCGAACGCCGCCTTCGCCTCCGACTGGCAGCGCTTGAAGGCCTGCTCGATCTCGGCCTCCTTCATCACCGCGCGCGTGCCGCGCCCGCCGCCGCCGGCCACCGCCTTGATGATCATCGCGCCGTCGGGGCCCAGGGTGGCAAAGAACGTCTGGGCTTCGTCCAGCGTGATCGCGTGGTCCAGCCCGCGGATGACCGGCACGCCAGCTGCCACGGCGGCCTCGCGCGCCCGCGCCTTGTCGCCGAACAGGTCGAGATGCTCCGGCGACGGGCCGACGAAGCGGATCCCGGCCGCCGCACACGCGCGCGCAAAATCCGCCCGTTCGGCCAGGAAGCCGTACCCCGGATGGATCGCATCGCTCCCGGTCGCCCGGGCCGCCGCGATCACGCCATCGACGTTCAGGTACGCCGCCGCACCAACGCCCGAAAGCTGGTGCGCCTCGTCGGCCACGCGCACATGCAGGCTGGTGGCATCGTCCTCGGAGTGGACTGCCACCGTCGGCAAGCCGAGATCGGCGGCGGCGCGGGCGATGCGGATGGCGATTTCGCCGCGGTTGGCGATCAGCAGTTTCTTGAAGCTCATGATCGGATTTTCGCTCTTCGCTACGTCGGGGGCAGATGAATCGGGTCAGATCGCCTTGTCGCCGATGATGCCGGCGGTCTCCAGCGCGGCAATCTCGGCAGGCAGCAGGTGCAGCACCTCGCCCAGCACCTCGGCATTGTGCTCGCCGAGGGTCGGGGCAGGGCGGACAAAGGCGGGCCGGGCCCCGTCCAGCGCATAGGGCGCGCGCGGCACCACGTGGCGGCCGACATGGCGGCGATCGGCCTCCAGCCAGAAGCCGCGCGCCACCAGGTGCGGGTCGTGCAGCAGCGACGTTGCCGGCACCACCGGCCCGGCGGCAATCCCGGCCGCTTGCAGAATGGTGGCCGCCGCACGCCCGTCGCGCCCGGCAGCCCAGGCAGCAAGTGCTGCCTGCGGCGACTCGCCCGGCGCCAGGTCTGCACCGATCGCCCGCACCAGCGCAGGCAGTTGCAACACAGTGGCGACATCCACCGCCAGCCACGCATCCGCGCCGGCACAGCGCAGCGCCCCGGTCCAGATGCTGGTCGCCCGCCGGTTGCCGGTGCGCGGCGGCGTCATGCCGGTGGCGGATTGCGCGATGATGCCGTCGGCGGCGAGTTGGAACAGGCACTCCACCTGCGACAGATCGATGGTCGTGCCACCTGTCGCATGCCGGCCAAACAACGCCACCAGCGCGGCGCAGGCGGCATAGATGCCGGCGATCGGGTCGCCATAGGCCGTGTGCTGCATCACCGGCGCCCAATCGGCCTCGCCGTGCAGCCAGGGCATGCCGCTGGCCTGCTCGGTGGTGGAGCCATAGGCGCGAAAACCCGACCATGGCCCGGCGCTGCCAAAGGCTCCCATCGAGATGTAGGACAGCCGTGGATTCACCGCGGCCAGTGCCTCCGGCCCCAGCCCCAGCTTGGTCAGCACGCCCGGTGCGTAGTTCTCGATCAGCAGGTCGGTATCCGCTGCGAAGCGCTTCAGCAGCGCCACACCCTGGGGTGCGCGCAGGTCCAGCGTGATCGCCCGCTTGTTGCGATTCACCGCATTGAAGTTGGACCGCGTTTCGTACGGCGGCGGGTCGCCCGCCTCCAGCGCATTCCACCCGCGCCACCAGTCGATATGCGCGCAGCCCTCCACCTTGATCACCTCGGCGCCAAGATCGGCAAAGTGCCGCCCAGCCAGCGGCCCCGACCAACCCATCGACAGGTCGAGCACCCGGATGCCGCCAAGCGGCCCACCCGCCGCCGCCACACCCGCAGGCGTCGCGCCCTCGCCGCGCGCGTGCAGGCGGAACGGCATCGCCGGCCCCTCGAAACCGGGGCCGTTGCCGTTATAGCTGTGGAAACTGTTGCGCGCCCGCCAATGCGGCGTCGCCAGCACCTCGGCCATGGTCGGCACTGGCGCCAGCGGCACACGCTTGCGTTGCCCGTCCTCCAGCATCGCCAGCGCCGCCATCCTGGCCATCGCCGGCATCAGGATGGTGTCCAGCTCAGCGGCCGCTGCCATCCGCAGGTCGGTCGTCTCGTAACGCGGATCTTGCGCCAGCTCGGGCATGCCGATCAGGGCGCACAATTCCTGCCATTGCTGCGGCGTCAGCGCGGTCACGCCGATCCAGCCGTCGGCGGCGGGAAAGATCGTCTGCGGATAGACCGGTCCGTAGCGGTTCACCCCGCGCCGCTGTGTCGCCGGCCCACCGGCAAAGGCGCCTGGTCCGCTATGTTCGGTCAGGCACCCGAACGCCTCGTGGATGCTCACCTCGATCACGCTGGACGAGAAGTCCGGCCGCCGCGCCCCGCGCCCCTGCCGCCGCCCAAGCAGACCCGCCATCGCGGCAATGAACGCGGTCGCCCCGCCCACCACCTGCGGCGAATGGCCCTGCGGCAGCACCGGCGGGCCTTCGGCGGTGCCGATGGCATAGGCGACCCCGGCCATCGCCTGGATGATCGCATCGCTGCCCTGCCAGTTCGCGCATGGCCCGGAGGTGCCGAACCAGGTCAGCGCCAGCATCGCCGGCGCGCCGGCCAACGACCCGGTTAATGTCTCGGCCTTCGCCACCTCACTCGGCGACTGCCCGGCGATCACCAGGTCGACGGCCAACCCCGCCGGCACCGCATCGGCCCGCTCCTTGCCATGATCCAGCCAGGCCGCATAGGCCGCCGCCGAGGGGCCGCCATAGGCCAGCCGTGCGTTCTCAGGCCGGTACACCTGGATCACCCGTGCCCCATGTTCGGCGAACATCTTGCCGCAATAGCGCGTGGCAACGTCGCCCGAGGCTTCGATAACGACCAGATCGGCGAGCGGTGCGGGCATTCAGACCTCCACCAGATGGCAGGATGCGGCGTGCGGCGCGCCGCGCAGTTCGGGCACCTCGCTGCGGCAGCGATCGACGACCAGCGGGCAGCGCGGATGGAACCGGCAGCCGGCGGGCGGGTCGAGCGCGCTGGCGATCTCGCCCGCCGCCGCCGTCTCGCTCAACACATGGTCGGGATCGGGCTGCGGCACGGCCGCCAGCAGCGCCTGGGTATAGGGGTGGCGCGGGGTTGCGAACACCTCGCCGGTCGGCCCCGCCTCTGCTACCCGGCCCAGATAGATCACCGCCACATCGTCGGAAAAATGCTCCACCAGCGCCAAATCGTGGGCAATGATCAGATAGGTCAGGCCGAACTCCTGCTGGATATCGGCCAGAAGGTTCAAGACTTGCGCGCGGATCGACACGTCCAGCGCCGAGACCGGCTCGTCCAGCACCATCATGCGCGGCCGCAGCGCCAGCGCGCGGGCAATGGCGATGCGCTGGCGCTGGCCGCCGGAAAACTCGTGCGGATACAGCCGCGCGGCGCCGGCCGGCATGCCAACCACGTCCAGCACCTCGGCCACACGCCTCTCGACGGCCGCGCGCCCGGGGTTCGCGTGCGCCAGAATCGGTTCGGCGATGATCGTGCCGACGCGCAGCCGCGGGTTGAGCGAGGCGTACGGGTCCTGGAACACCGCCATCACCTGGCGGCGATAGGCCTTCAGCGCGGTGGCATCCAATGCCGCGATGTCGCGCCCCTCGAAGCTGATGCTGCCGCCGGTCGGCTTCTCCAGCTGCAGGATCATCTTGGCGATCGTCGTCTTGCCGCAACCGCTCTCGCCCACCAGCGCCATGGTGGTCTTCGGTCGAACCGCGAACGAAACACTCTCCACCGCCCGCACCACACCGCGCCTGGTCCGGTAGTGCTTGGTGACGCCGCGCAGGTCCAGCATCACGCGAGCTTCCAGCACGCGGCGCTGTGGCCGTCGGCCAGCGTCACCATCGGCGGCGCCTCGGCGCATTTGTCCATCCGCGCCGGGCAGCGCGCGGCGAAGCGGCAGCCGGAGGGCGGGTCGATCAGGCTGGGCGGCTGGCCGGCGATCGCCTGCAGCCGCGTGCGCTTGTCGCCCAGCCGCGGAATCGCCGCCAGCAGCGCCTGGGTATAGGGATGGGACGGCATCCTGTAGATCCGCCGCACCGGCCCAGTCTCGATGATCTGCCCCGCATACATCACCGCGATACGCCGGCACAGGCTGGCGGCGACGCCGAGGTCATGCGTGATCAGGATGATGCCGGCGCCGGTGTCGCTCTGGATCTGGCGGAGGAGCGAGATGATCTGCACCTGGATAGTCACATCCAGCGCGGTCGTCGGTTCGTCGGCCACCAGCAACCGCGGGGTGCAGCCGATCGCCATCGCGGCGACGATGCGCTGGCGCTGCCCGCCCGAGAACTGGTGCGGATAGTCGCCCAGGCGCTGGCTCGGCGAGGGGATGCGCACCCGCGTCAGCACATCCACCACCGCGCTGCGCAGTGCCGCACCCCGGGCGATGTCGTGATTGCGCAGCGGATTGCGCACCTGATCGCCGATCGAGAACACCGGGTTCAGCGAGGTCATCGGGTCCTGCATGATCATCGCGATGCGCCGGCCGCGAATGTCACGCGCCATCGCGCTCTCGCTCATCGTCGTCAGTTCCTGTCCATCGAGCTTGATGGACCCTGCGACAATCCGCCCCGACCCCTTGGGCAACAGCCGCAACAGCGACAGCCCGGTCAGCGTCTTGCCCGATCCACTCTCGCCCACCAGCCCCAGCGTCTCGCCCTCGCCGACCGCCAGGCTGATACCATCGACCGCGCGCAGAACGCCGCGCTTGAGGTGCAGGTGCATCTGCAGGTTCTCAACGGCCAGAACCATCACAGTTGTCTCAACTGCGGGTCCAGCCGGTCGCGCAGCCAGTCGCCGAACACATTGGCCGACAGACAGGTCAACATGATCGCCAGCCCCGGCATGGTGATCGCCCACCACGCATTGGTGATGTATTGCCGTGCGTCGGACAGCATCAACCCCCAGGAGATGTCGGGCTGCTGGATGCCCAGCCCCAGGAACGACAGCGACGCCTCGAACAGGATCACCTGTCCCACCTGCAACGTCGCCAGCACCACCAGCGTGTTGAAGATGTTGGGCAACAGGTGGCGCAGGAAAATCACCGGCGTCGAAACGCCAGCGACTCTTGCGAAGGCGATATAGTCGCGACCCTTCAGCGCCATGATCTCGCCGCGGATGATGCGGGCGTACCACGCCCAGTAGGTCAGCACGATCACCACCACCACGGTCCACAGCCCCGGCTCCAGCGCTGCGGCCAGGATCAACGCCAGCGCGATCGACGGCACCGATTGCTGGATCTCGATCAGGCGCATCAGCACCGCATCCACCGGGCCGCCGAAATACCCCGCGACCATACCGATCAGCGCGCCGATGCTGCCCGAAAACAGGATGGCGTAGAACGCCACGATCACCGACACGCGCGAACCCGCCATGATCCGGCTGAGTATGTCGCGGCCGAGATTATCCGCCCCCAGCAGATAGGCGGTCTTGCCGCCCTCCTGCCACGGCGGCGGCACAAAGGCGGCGCCGAGGTCGAGCTCGTTCGGATCGAACGGCATGATCGTCTCGCCCGCCAGCGCGCACACGCCCACCGCCAGCAGCACCAGGATCGGCAGCCAGGGCAGCCCGCGCGCCCATTCGGGCAACCAGCCGTCAGCGCGCATCGCGAATCCTCGGATCAACCAGGCCGTACGACAGGTCCACCAGCAGGTTGGACAATACGAACAGGATCGAGGTGAACAGCACGCCCGCCTGCACCACCGGGAAGTCGCGGCTGAACACCGCCTCCACCACCGTGCGCCCCACGCCGGGCCAGGCGAAGATCGTCTCCACCACGAAGGCGCCGCCCAGCATGGCGGCAAAATACACCCCCAGCATGGTCAACAGCGGCACCGCCGCGTTGCGCAGCGCGTATTTCCACACGATCAGCCGCTCCGGCGTGCCCAGCGCGCGCGACAGGCGCACATGGTCGCTGTCCAGCACATCCAGCATCGCCGAGCGCACGATGCGCGTCTGCGCCGCCACCGGGTACCAGCCCAGCGCGATCGCCGGCAGCACCACATGCGCCGGCGTGCCGTGGCCGAACGCCGGCAGCCAGTTCAGGTGGATGGCGAACACCAGGATCAGCAGCAACCCCACCCAGAACGTCGGCATCGCCTGTCCCAGCATGGCGAACACCCGCCCGACCCGGTCGATCCAGCCACCACGATGCACCGCCGACAGCACGCCCACCGGTACCGCGATCGCCACGCTGAACAGCAGGCCGAACACCGCAAGCTCGATCGTCGCCGGCAGCCGCTCCAGGATCAGCCGCAACGCCGGCATCTCCCAGCGATAGGAACGGCCGAAATCGCCCGCCAACGCCTTCTGCGCCCAGATGCCGTACTGCACCCACAGCGGCCGATCGAGCCCATAGGTCCGCCGCGTCTCCTCAATCAGCGACTGCGACGCATCGTTCGGCAACAGTATTAATATCGGATCGCCCGACAGGCGCGAGATCAGGAAGATGATGATGCTCGCGCCCAGGATGCTGATCGCACCCTGCCACGCCCGCCGCGTCAGGAACCGCCACATGGCGCCAGAGGCCCGGCTATTGCTTCAGCCCGATCTCCTGCATGCCGCGCCAGAACCCGGGCGAGGGCCAGGGTGTGAAGGTCACCTTGTCGCGCCACGCCAGCGTCACCACTGGGCGATAGGTCGGCAATCCGCCGGCCACCCGCTCCTGCTTCAGCCGGGCGATCTTCTTGATCAGATCGGCGCGTTGATCCAGGTCCATGGTGCGCTTCAACTCGCGGATCATGGCGTTCAGCTCGGGGTCGTCGTGCACCGAGGTGATGCCCCAACCCTCGCCGCGAACATAGCTGTGAACATGGCCGGCCCACGGGGTTCCGGGGTCGCCCGGCAGCCCGTGGCCCCACATGTTGCTGTACAGCCCGTCGATATGCCCCTGCCGGTCACGCCGGCCGAAAGTGATCCAGGTGCCGTATTCCTGCCCTTGCACGCGGCAGCGAATGCCAACGGCGGTGGCATAGGCGAAATACGCCTCGCCGACCTCTTTCTGATATGGCTCGCGCGGCGTGGTCAGGTTGTAGCACGGCACCTCGAACCCGTTCGGATACCCGGCCTGGCGCAGCAGATCGCGCGCCTTGCGCGGGTCGTATGGATAGGGCTTCAGGTCCGCGTCGAAGCCCAGGCTGCCACGCCCCACCTGCACATAACGTTCGCCTTGGCCGAACAGCACCTTGCTGATGATGGCGTCGACGTCGATGGCATGCGCCAGCGCCTGGCGCACCCTGACGTCATGGAACTTGGAGGTTTTGTCGACGGCGTCCATCGCGATGTACATATTGTTCGGCGCCACGAAGCTGCCGGTCTTCACCCCCGGCATCTTGCGGAATTCCTCCACCATCGCCGGCGGCACCGCGTCGATCCAGTCGATCGCCCCGGTCTTGAACGCGGCTACCCGCGTCAGGTCCTCGGGGATGATCTTGACCACAAGGTTCTTCACCGTCGGCCGGTGTTCCTTGTTCCAATAGTCGTCGAACGCCGTCAGCCGCAGTTCGTCCTTGATGGTCCGCGACACGAATTTCCACGGCCCGGTGCCCACCGGCGCGCGGGCGAATTCCTCATCACCGACCTTCTGCAGATGGCGCTTGGGCAGTGCCCACAGGATCAAGTTGCCAGAGGTGAACGAGCCGTCGCCCTCCTTGAAGTGAACGCGGAACGTCAGGCTGTCGACCACCTCGAACTTCTCGACCGCCGCCAGCAAATGCGGCCATTTCGAGATCTTCGGATCGCGTTGCCGCTCATAGGCAAACTCGAAATCCTCCGCGGTCATCGGATCGCCGGTGTGGAACTTGACGCCGGGGCGCAGCTTCACCGTGATCACCGGCTTGCCGCCATCCTGGGTGAGGGTCCAGCTCTCCGCCAGCCAGTTGATCGTCTCCAGCTTGGGATCGGTGCGGGTCAGTTGCTCGATCATCTGGCCGAAGAAATACTGGTCCACACCCGCGGCCGAGCGGGACGGATCCATCATCACCGCCTCGGCGCCAAAGCCGATGCTCAGGGTTCCGGTCGCCGGTGTCTGGGCCGGCGCCTGGGCCGGCGCCGCCGTCGGCAGCGCCGCCAACGATGCCAGTGTGAGCGCGGTGATCCACGTTTTCATCGGTGGCTTCCTCCTGATATCCTGCTCTCGCGGGCGGGTTTCGAAAACTAGACCACCCGCCTTGAACCAAGTCAATTGTCGACTGTCGACAATCGGTTTGACTTGCCATCGTCGTTCCGCTTCGCTAGCAGCCTGCGTTCCGCCGTCGAATCGGGTCGCCATGACAGCCGATAGTCCTGCCGCCATCATCGAGACCGCGTCCGCCCGCCGCCGGCGCGCGCACACGCTCACCATCCCGGAGCAGATCGCGAACCGCGTGGCTGCGTCCATCGTCAACGGCGAGTACCGCGACGGCGAGCGGCTGCGCGAGCAGGAGCTTGCCGAGGCCTTCGGCGTCAGCCGCGGACCGGTGCGCGAGGCATTGCGCGCGCTGGAGCGGTACGGCCTGGCGATCCTGCTGCCGCGTCGCGGCGCCTATGTCGTCGGTGTTTCGCTCGGCGTGATCGCCGAGGCCTTCAACGCCCGCGCCGCCCTGGCCGGCATCGCCGCGCGCCAACTCGCCCGCCGCCCAGCCTCTGTCGCCGCCCCCGGCGAAGCGGAAATGGCGGCGGCTCTCGACCAGGCGGCGTCACTGATCGATGTACCCGCCGAAGACAGCACGGCGTTCCAGCAGGCGATCCGCGAAACCGCCCGCTGCGTCTATCGCCATTGCGGCGCCGGCCATATCGAACGCGCGCTCACCGATCAGGTCGACCGCTCGATCTGGGGCCTGATGTGGCGCGCCCAGCCGCTCGACTTCCAGCGCCGCGAGCGCCGGGTGGAAAGCGTGGCGTATTGGCGCCGCATCCTGGCCGCCCTGTGCGCGCGCGACGAACGCGAAGCCGAGCGCCTGATCCGCGCCGAAATCCTCACCACCCGCAACAGCGTGATTGCCGCGCTATCGGCACTGCGCGGCGAGGAGGTGGACCCGGCGCTGATGTTCCGCGACTGAGCCGTCAGCCGAGCAAACCTCAGCCGGGCACCAGCACCGTCGCCACCGCCTGGGCCGCGATGCCTTCCATGCGCCCGGCGAAGCCCAGGCGTTCCGTCGTCGTCGCTTTCACGCTGACCCGTCCGGCATCGATCCCCAGAAGTTCGGCCAGCCGCGCCATCATCGCCGCTGCGTGCGGCGCGATCTTCGGCCGCTCGCAGATCAGCGTCACGTCCACATTGGCGATCGTGCCGCCAAGCGCGGCCACCCGGCCGGCGGCATGGCGCAGGAAGATCGCCGAATCCATGTCCTTGAAGCTGTTGTCGCTGGGCGGAAAATGCCGGCCGATATCGCCATCGGCCAACGCTCCGTAGATCGCGTCGCACAGCGCATGGATGCCCACATCCGCATCTGAATGCCCGGCCAACCCGCGCTCGTGCGGCACGTCTATCCCGCACAGGATCAATCGGCGCCCCTCAGCCAGCACATGCACATCGAACCCGGTGCCGACCCTGGGGATCAGCGGCGGCGGGGCAGGGGACAGTATGCGCGCCATGCGGACAAGGTCCTCGGGCCAGGTGATCTTGATGTTGTCCTCGTGCCCGGCCACCAGCGCCACCGCGTGCCCGGCCGCCTCCAGCACCGATGCGTCGTCGGTCGCCCCCGCGGCCGCCGCACGGTGCAGCGCGAGCAGCAGCGGATAGCGGAAGGCCTGGGGCGTCTGGGCACGGAACAGCCCGCTGCGGTCCACCGTGCCGGTGATCCTCCCCGCCTCCCCGCGCTTCAGCGTATCGGCCACCGGAGCGGCCGGGATCGCCCCCCCATGCCCGGCCAATGCCGCCAGCAAGGCGGCGATGGTGCCCGGCGGAATGAACGGCCGCGCCGCGTCGTGCACCAGCACCACATCCGGCGCATCACCCGCCAGCGCCTCCAGCCCCGCCAGCACGCTGGCCTGCCGTGTCGCCCCGCCCGGCACTGGCGGCCGATGCGCTAGCCCCGCCAGCGCCACGCCGATCGCCGCGGCGTCGCCCACCGGCTGGATCGTCACGCCGTAAGCCGCCAGCGCCTCGGCCGCGTGGCGGATCACCGGCTTGCCGGCACAGGAAAAAAACTGCTTCGCCAGCGTGCCCCCGAAGCGCTGCCCACTGCCGGCGGCCACCAATACACAGGCAACAAGCGGGGCGCCGGCCAGGGGCGGAAGCGGTGTGGGCATCAGGGTCATGGCGCAGCCTCGCCGTCCGTTCTACCGCCGTCAACGGGTCCCAATCGCCCAATGAAGACATTGCGTGGCGCGGGTTCACCCAGTAGTTTGCCCAAATGATGGGCAATCCCGACTCAAATTTGCCACGCATCGCGTCGGTCGATCTTTCTCCCATCGATCTCGGCGGCGGCGTGGTGATCGACACGCCCGTCATCCTGGCGCCGATGTCCGGCGTCACCGACCTGCCGTTCCGCCGCCTGGCGCGCGAATTGGGCGCCGGCTTGGTGGTCTCGGAGATGATCGCCTCCTGGGCCATGGTGCGTGAGAACCGTGCCACCCTGCGCATGGCCGAGATGGACGGCCGCCCCACCTCGATCCAACTCGCCGGCTGCGATCCCGATGCGATGGCCGAGGCCGCGCGCATCGCCGTGGCCAAGGGCGCTGACATCGTCGATATCAATTTCGGCTGCCCGGTGAAGAAAGTGGCCGTCGGCCAGGCCGCCGGCAGCGCCCTGATGCGCGATGAAATCGCCGCCGCCCGCATCTTGGAAGCAACCGTGCGCGCGGTGCCGGTGCCGGTCACTCTCAAGATGCGCATGGGCTGGGACCACGCCTCGCTCAACGCCCCCCGCCTCGCCCGCATTGCCGAGGAAAGCGGCATCCGCATGGTGACCGTGCACGGCCGCACCCGCCAGATGTTCTACACCGGCACTGCCGACTGGGATTTCGTCGCCACGGTGAAACACGCCACAAACCTGCCGGTGATCGTCAATGGCGACATCGTCACCGAGGATGACGCGGCCACCGCGTTGCGCCGCTCGGGCGCCGATGGCGTGATGGTCGGCCGCGGCTGCTACGGCCGTCCCTGGTTTCCCGCGCAAGTGGCGCATTTCCTGCGCACCGGCGAACGCCTGCCCGAACCCGACCTGGCCGCGCAGAAGGCGATCATGCTGCGCCACTAC